>Ga0207127_10185_pt1 | contig 14873 bp, 12 predicted proteins | sample Alteio_BWMinHeat_17_FD_153574 | JGI IMG/M metagenome (GOLD analysis project Ga0207127, IMG submission 153574) | Enriched cells from forest soil in Barre Woods Harvard Forest LTER site, Petersham, Massachusetts, United States -... | ecosystem: Environmental > Terrestrial > Soil > Temperate forest >...
GCCGCTTTGCTCGCCCTCAGCGTGGTTCGGAACGAGAGCGAACAGGTGGGAACAACAAATGGATTGATGATTGGGATAGGAATTATTCTCCTGGGCGTATTGCTCTACTTTGCCAGCCCGGGATCGCGCCGTAAGAATGAGAATCGGGAAGCCTGTGACGCTAGCCGGGGCGATCGCCCGAGCCACGCACCAGGCGGATGAGACCGTACAGGGCTACACAGATGAGGAAATCTATGGCCAACCCTAAGTCAACCTGAAACATGCGGTGACGCAGGGGGATTGGCAACTGCGGCTCGATCGCAAGATAGACTATGTTTCCGCCGAGCACGGCCAAAAGATACTCGGCCCAGCGGCGGGCCGTAGAAACCCCGCCTGACATTTCCGAATTTGTCTCTTCCCGGCTTCGCATATACCAACCTCTACACCTGCACGACGAATTTATTCGCGAGATCCTGACGGCGTGCCTCAGCGCGCCACCAGGCAAGCACGAAGATGAACGCTACGCTTAGGACACCGATCAATATCCCGCCGTTCGTCCGATAATAAATGTTCGGCTGTTGAATCAGCTCCCCAATTGCTGGCGACACTATCAACAGCATAGTCAGAAGGAAATATCCGAGCAAGTTGAGTCGCACCACATACCGCGCCCCCCACCAGATTACCGCTAATTCCAGAAAACCGAAGGCCGCACTCTGTACAAAATCGCCTGCACTGCCCCATCGCGGCACGGAAAATATGGCCAGGGCTGCCAGCAGAATGCCATGCATCCACGTCCTGCCAAGATAACGGGCAGCGAACCCCAACGCAAGAATGACGATGCCGACCGTCAAGAAGCTGTACGTTATCGCATTCGAGACCACGTTGACAGCCGGCCAATTCGCATCCAGTCCCGCCGGAACGCTCGCGGGAAAGGAATAGCGCGCTACGGGCCAAGTCGCGGCGGCCAGGTCCCGCAGCCGATGGAGTCCGGCCAAAATCGCCCCGCCGGAAAGCATCACCAGAAGCGCGTCTCGAAAGTACGCGCCGGAAAGTCGGTGCGAGAGGGGCAGGAAATCAGGGCCGTAGGCGCGTCCCAGAAAAAACAGGCCTAATCCCAGGAGGAATATTGTCGCCGAATAGAAAAGTGCTGCGCTGAGCACCTGGCCAATCAGCAGCGTGCCAAGGAACGTCGCAAAAGGCTGCTCGGTTTGATATGTGAGTAGATACTGCGGTCCCAGCGTGGCGAACTTGGCCAGCGAAGCTGCCAACACCACGAGCGACCACAGAGCGATTCGTCTCCATGGGACCGCCGCGATTTGTGGACTCTTCAGATTTCGGAGAAAGACAATCAATACGGCGAGCCCAAAGGCGCCCATCAGCAAGAACAACAGGACCATTTGTGCGGTATTCACGAGTGTCGTCTCATTCTGCTTGCGAACCCAATCTTCCGGAAGATGAATGAAAATCCGATAGCCTGAGACTTCGTCTCCCTGGACTGCAAGAGAGACTCGCACATGCGCTGCTTCGGCTCCGGGAGGCGAGGGGTTTAATGGCTGCGTTTCCTCCCAAATGAAGACGTGATCGGTGCGCGACGGTCGCTTCTCGGACCGTGCCTCCACGAGCTTCCATCGACTGAGATCGAGTTTCTTTGCATCGCGCAGGAAGTCCTCGGCACGGGATTGAGCTTCCTCTTTCGTCAAATTGGCGCCGGGCGTAGCTTCGGCAAGTGTGTGGTGCACGGAATGCAACGTCCCATCGGGCCGCAGCACAATGAAATATTCTTCTTTCTGCGAATCGCGGAAATAGCGCACCGTCCAAAAGGCCGCAGGCACTTCGTCGCGGTAGACTCGATTTGCGCCTGCCACGCCGATGGTTCGGCGAAGGTATTCGTTGACCAGAGGGTCGAATGTGTACTGTATGGTTGGCGCGCGGCGGTAGGAGTTGGGATCCTCACGCAGTTGGCGAAGCACGTCATCCCCCCGCCCTCCCGCTTCCCGGCCACCCAGGGGAAAACGCACGAAATTGCCGATGATCTGGGGCTTAATGAGCCAAAGCGAAGCAAAGCCGAGCACTCCTCCGGCAGCCAGCAAGATCAATGCGCGTCGATTTAGTGGTTGGTACGACGCGCGAGGCTGCGCGACCCGAGCCGCGTCTTCTGCGATAACAGAGGGCTCGGCTAAGGGCTGGGCGCTGTTGAGTAATTCCGTTTCATCGGCGAACGCTCCGCGCCGGAGGTAAAGAACTCCCGCCACGGCAACCGGGATGACTACGGCGAAGCCAACCAGGCCTCCCGAGATGCGCGTATAGAGATCCTCGGAACGCATCAGGGAAAGGCTCGTCAAGAACGCGTCTACGGTGTAGTGCCAGGTGAGCGTCGCAAGGATTCCCCAGCGCAGCATGACCCAGCCCGCGACGATACCGATGCTTCCGACCTCGATCCCGCGAATATAAGGTGGCTCTTGCGGGTAATTCGAATGCAGAAAGCCCCAGGCAAACGCCGGCAGCAAGATGGCCAGGATTCTCGATCGCGTCACGCGCATCAGAAAGGGAATCGAGAACATGCGGAACAAAAACTCTTCGCTGGCGGCCGCGTAGATGCCGATGGTCAGGGGATAAATCCAGGGGAGCACGGTGCTGAGAGTGTCGGAATACTGCAAATCCTGGGGTGCCCAGACGCCGAATCGCCGTCCCACAACGTAAAATGCCACGACGAATCCAATGTGAGCGGCGGCCAGGCACAAGCCAACAATCCCCGAACAGAAAAACTGGCGGGTTCGAAGACCCTTTAGGGTTCGATACAGAGGCTCGCCCGGCGCGACGGCGATGACCACCAGCAAGGCCATCGCAAAGCTCCCCGCCAGCGCCTTGGCGAGTTCGGTGGCGAAGAAACTGGCATAAGAGCTGTTGGTATCGTAGTCGGCTCGGAGGAGCGGCCAGCCGTTCAACTGCATGGTGAAGTAAAGAGCGGTGATAAAGAGCCCCAGGCCCAGCACCCATTTCCAGCGAATCAAACCGCGGCGGCCGAGCATGATCAGCACCGAAAGCGCTGCGCCGATCAGAACGGCATAGGGGACCACGGCAATTATTTCGATGAAATTGTTCGAGGAGCGCAGCCGCTCGTACGTTCTCTGCCAAGCTTCGGGAACCTTCAAAAATTCCAGATAGCCACCGGGCCGATCGCCCTCGATCGTGACCTGCAATCGATAGGGCGCGTCTTTGACCCGGAAGCCGGTGCGTTCCCAAGTGAAAGTCCAGTCGGTTCGGTTCGGCCTTGCGGCGGAGTTGGCCTCTTCGGCTAAGAAAGTGTAGGCCGAACGATCGGTCTGCAACGATTGAGTCAGGAACTGCTCCGCGACATTGAATGCCGCGGCACGGTCCAAACGAGCGCCCGGCGCCGCCTCCTCTAAAACGTGGCCGTAGCCGACGATGCGGCCCTTCGGATCGACGCGCACGCGAATCTCTTCCTGTTGTCGTGGGCGGAAGAAACGCACGTCCCAATACCAGACGCTGACCTCGGAAGACATGAAGCGATTGGCTTGCTCGAGTCCAACCTCACGCTCGAGGTAGGTCTTGGTATTGTCATCGACATTAAACACCACGGCGGACTCATATCCCTGAAGCGACAAGCCCTGTCCGGCGGCAAATGCGCGTGCACGTTCGAGCGCCGCACCCCGCGTAACTTTGAAATCGACACTGGCTTCGGGAAAAGCACGGAAGAAGTAGCGATAAGCCACGAAGGCCCCGACCAGCGCGGCCAACAGCCAGAGAAGGAGCACGCGCATGTCGCGCCGGCTCAGAACATTGGGGCGGAGTTCCTGACTTACCTGTGAGGACAACAAGATATCTCCGGGCGGCCGATGCCGCAGCTGTAAATGATGCGCCCGCAGCTAAACCTATGTATAGCGGAACATGAGAGCGGGGGCGGGCGCTATACAGATGCAGTGGTATATATAAGGCACCATGAACGTGACTTCCGCGACCGAGGTGAAATATCTGAAAGGCGTCGGCCCCCAGCGCGCGGCTATCTTGGCTTCGCGAGGGATTTATACGGTCACGGATTTGATGCTTTATTTGCCGTTTCGCTATGAGGACCGCATTCGCTTCAACCACATTGCGGAGATCGCTCCCGGCGGTACGTACACGATTCATGGCACCGTCGCCGATGCCGGCATCGCACGCTTTACCCGAGGGAGAGGCGCCATCTTTCACCTGGTCATTCGAGACTCGACGGGAACCTTGCCTTGCAAATTCTTTCATGGCGGCTATCTGCAAGGGCGTTTCCGCATCGGCCAAGCGATCGTGGTGCACGGCAAAGCCGATCTCGATCCGCGCCGCCCGGGCCGAATCGAAATGATCAATCCGCAGTGCGAGTTGCTTGGCGCAACCACTGTTGATTCCACCGAGATGGGCCGCATCGTGCCGATCTATGAAGCGATCGGCAACATCAGCTCGCGTGTGCTGCGGCGGATTATCTACGGCACTCTGCAGAATCTTTCCGCAGCTCCTCCGGACGCTTTGCCGGCGTCGCTGCTGGCGCGATACGATTTTCCCAGGCGCGGCGACGCCCTGCGTTTCGTGCATTTTCCTCCTTCAGATGTGCCCGTAGAGTTGCTGAATCAATTCGATTCGCCCGCTCACCGCCGCCTGATCTTTGAGGAGCTTTTCCTTTACCAACTGAGCCTGGCGTTGCGCAGGAAAGAGGTGGAGCGGCATCCGGGCATCTCCTTTCGTGTGCGCGAGCCGCGCATGCGCGAAGCGGTGAGACGCATTCTGCCGTTCAAACCTACGGATGCGCAGAAGCGCGTTCTCGCGGAGATCGTCGCAGACCTGGAGAAACCCACATCCATGCATCGCCTCCTGCAGGGCGATGTGGGAAGCGGAAAGACGATTGTGGCCCTCGAAGCGGCTGCCATCGTGATCGAGAATAGCTATCAAGTAGCACTGATGGCGCCGACCGAAATCTTGGCCGTGCAGCACTTTCTCTCTGCGCGCCGCATCTTTGCAGCCTCAGGCTACGATATCGAACTTCTGATCAGCGGCCTCAAGGGGCAAGAGAAGCAGCGTGTATTGGAGCGTATGCGCGCGGGCAAGGCGCAGGTTGTTGTGGGGACGCACGCCTTGCTAGAGGAGCCGGCCGGATTCGGGCGCTTGGGGCTGGTCATTGTCGATGAGCAACACCGGTTTGGAGTTTTACAGCGCAAGCGCCTGATAGAAAAAGGCGCGGCTCCCGATGTGCTGGTGATGACCGCGACGCCCATTCCGCGGACTCTGGCACTCACGCTTTATGGCGATCTGGATGTGTCCGTGATCGACCAGATGCCTCCCGGCAGGACGCCCATCGAAACGCGCTGGTCGGCACCGGAACATCTGCCCGGCGTGTGGGAATTTGTCTCACGCGAGCTCAAGAAGGGCCGACAGGCTTATGTAGTCTATCCGGTGATCGAGCAATCCAAATCAAACGAAGCGCAGCTTTCACTCAAATCGGCCATCGTGGAATACGAGCGCTTGCAAAAATCCGTTTTCCCGCGAATGCACGTCGGACTGTTGCACGGCCGAATGAAGAGCGAGGAGAAAGAGCAGGTGATGGAAGGCTTCCGGCGCGGCGACCTGCAGATCCTTGTATCAACGACGGTGATCGAGGTCGGCGTCGATGTCCCCAACGCCACCATCATGGTGATCGAGCACGCCGAACGCTTTGGACTCTCGCAGCTTCATCAGTTGCGCGGGCGAATTGGCCGCGGCGCGGAGAAGAGCACGTGTCTCTTGATTGCCCCAAAACGCGTCTCCGAGGATGCCCGCGAACGCCTGGAGACTATGGTGGCGACAAACGATGGCTTCGCCATTGCGGAAGCGGATTTGAGATTGCGCGGGCCGGGCGAATTTTTCGGTACGCGGCAGCACGGGTCTTTAGGTTTCCACATTGCGAACCCGCTGCGCGATCGTGAACTGCTCGAACTTGCCCGGCGGGAGGCTTTTTCCTTGCTGGAGAATCCTGAAGAAGATGCGGAACGTCTCCGCCTCTTCCAAACGCTCGATCCGGACTGGCGGCGCCGGTATCAACTCGCTGCGGTGGGCTAGAAGGTTAGCAGAGGCGGCAAGCCTCTTGAAAAGATTGCTTCGGGAGAGAACGCGTGCCATGCGCGTGATCGCGGGGAAATATCGCAGCCGCCGACTGCAGACGCTGCGTGGAACAGCCTTGCGGCCTTCCAGTGATCGCCTGCGCGAAACTCTCTTTAACATCGTGGGCGCGGCGATCGAGGGGAGCGTGTTTCTCGATCTTTTTGCTGGATCAGGCGCCGTGGGGATCGAGGCGTTGAGCCGCGGCGCCCGTGGGGTGATTTTCGTCGAGAATCACCCTGCCGGCGCCGCGCTGATCTCACGAAATCTGGCATCGTTGGGTGTTCCAACGGCAGCACAAGTGGCCAGCCGTAAAACGTTCGCAGGGACCGCGGAAATACTTCGCATGGATGCGATGGATGCCCTGGAACGGCTGGCTGAGGGCGGTGGGTATATCGACTTCGTCTTCGCCGATCCGCCCTATACGAACATGCGCGCCTACCAAGACATTCTTGCATTCCTGGGGGAATCGGACTTGCTCGCGCGAAGCGGCCGCGTCATCGCGGAACACAGGCGAAACACCGATCTTCCGACGATTGCAGGTGATCTGGAACGGACCCGCGTTGTGGAGCAGGGAGACACAGCCTTAAGCTTCTACAAGCCGATCCTTGCGGCCTGATGCAATTCCCAAGGACGGCCGCGGGAAACGCCCCGGATATCGTTTTTTGTTTATCTGCCTTAGAAATGATCCCGTAATCCGCGGAAGCTGGAAACGATCAGGAGTTTGCCGGTGCCGCTCTGTAGTTCGGCGTTTTCCTTGCTCCAAGTTGGTGCGTGAGGAACAAAAGCCGCATTGAGCCCTGCCTGCAAAGCGGGGTTGATCTCGTGTTGCGGGCTGCTGCCGATGAGCCAGGCATGCGTCTTGACCACGTGATGTTTATCGATCAGATCGTGGTACACGCGAACGGTCTTATCCGCCACAATCTCGATGGAATCGAAAAATCCTTGCAATCCAGAACGCTCGACCTTGGCAGCCTCTTCCGCCTGTTCGCCTTTGGTGAAGAGAATCATCCTATGCCGGCTGGAGAGATAAGCGAGCGTCTCCGGGACGCCGTCCAGTACGCGCGGCGGCGTGTGCTCGAGCTCGGCAACCATAGAAGCCACTTCCTCGAGGGCGCTACGCTGTGCCAGTCCCCCGGCAAGCTTCATGTAGCTTTGTTCGAGCGACCGAGCGAAGCTCCGCACACCATACCCGTGCTGCTGGATATTGTGCCGCTCGGTTTCATTCAGGATATGCCGTGCATAGGCGCGGGCGTAACCAAAAGGCTCAACCAGCGAGAAAAACCGTTCCAGAGTGTGCTCGAAAAAGACATTGCTCTCCCAAAGGGTATCGTCCGCATTGACGAGCAGGGTCAGGCGTCTCAAGGCTGCATCCGTGTTTTGCAACGATTTCCCTGCGGCATCGTTCCTCTTACGCTTTCTCTAAACCCAAGTCCCTGAAGCGCGCTGGCGGCACCTGCCATCTGAGGCGTTTTGATCCTGAAGGCATTCTCGAAAAACATTGTACTGCCGTTCGGGAGAAACCAAGATGAGAGGGTTATGGCGATGCGGGAAGAAATTCGTAACGTTCAATACGTGCGGCCACTCCGCGCGTCTGCTGCTGCCCCTCGACCCGGATGACCCGGCCGAAACAATGAATCCTGACATCGCGCGTCATGGTGATTTCTTTGGGCAAAGTGAGCACAAACTCGATAGGAATACCGGCCTCTAGCTCTTCCTGCGTCCAAAAATATAAGCCCCGGAAGCTGACGTCCCGGGTTTCACCGCTTTTCTCCACAGGACCGGAAGACTTGTCCAAACGAAGAGTGAGAGGAAGCGCCATCGTGAAACGCCGAGAGGTGCGGCGTTCGGTAGGACCGGCCATTGCTCCCCCCGCAAGTGCGTCCGATTCAGCAGGAAGCTAACATCTAAAAGGTAAAATCGCAATGGTACATCCTGAGATTTGGCCCTCTTTGGCCGAAAGCGAGCGGGGCGCGGACGCGTGCTCAAAACAATCGGGTGTTAATCGATCTTCTCGCTGCCCGGCGGCGCAAGTAATCGTCTGCACGCGCGGAGAATGCGCCGATAAGACCAACCAGCCGGAGGAGGCTCCTGGAAAATGATTTCACCCTCACGAGGGCTGGCGTAAAACCAGCGCGCCAGCAATGCCAGGTGATCTTCCAAAGCTTGCATCTCCGATGCGCCAGCGGCTGCTCGCTTAGTGTCTGCCTGATCTGGATGGGTCGGGGCGGGCTCGAGCAACTCGCGAATGATCTGTTCCGCTGATCGCGGCTGGCTCGCCGACTCGCTAAATTGGAGGAGAAATGGATCCGCGATCTTCCCTCCACGCACGGTGAAGAGCGCAATCGTATCTTCCGCGGCCGCGCGCGCGAGGATCACGGCATGGAGTTGCTCGATCGGGCGAACCAATTCCGGGAGAGCTCGGCGCAATTCCTGGACTTTCTCAAGACGCCGGTGCAACGCCGAGGCGTGTTCGAAATCGAGTCGCGCGCTGGCTGCTTCACGTTCCCGGACAAGCGCATCCGCCAGCGAGGTTCCGCCGGATTGCAAGAAAGCAACGGCCCGGCTGACCTCATCGGCGTATTCCGCGGGCGAGCATCCGCCGAAACACGGCGCCAGGCACATCTTCATTTCCGAATAGATGCATCCAGGAAACTCCGGATCGCGGCGGATTTTGATTTGGCACCGTCGAATTCGGAATAGATCAAGGCATCGTTCGAGGAAGCTTTCTGCTGCGCGACGCGTGACAAACGGGCCCAAATATAACCCTGCCGCACTCAGGCGGCGGGTAATGTAAGCCCGCGGATAGGGGTTCGCCAGGTTGAGTTTCACAAGAGCAGGTGAATAAAGGCGCAGCCGTTCGCGGTAGTTCGTGGGCCATAGAATCCGCGCCTGCCGCCAATGCACCAAGGCTTGCTCGAACCGAGAGCCGGTAACTCTAAAGTGAATGGCGGCCGCGTATTCCCTGAGATTCAGGCGCTTGGAGGCGACGTCCCGCTCGGACAACAGCAGACGCATGCGTCGTTTCAAATCGGCGGTGCGCAAAAGCACTGGACGAGCGCCTGCCAGCCCTTCATGCGGCTCGATCCGAACGACCGCCTGGCGCGGCGGCAAGCTTTCGAAAAACTCTTCCGCCCGCGCCGGGTCAAACCTGATTTCGCGGTCGAGGTCCAGCATAGATTCAGCATACACGCATGGGGCGGGGTGGGGGAGTATGCTACAGAACAGGAGAACGCCGGAGAAGAAGTGGCGTGTTTTCGCTCGTGCGGTTCAGGCGCTGAGGGCGCCGCGCAATCGCTGATAGGTGGTTGCGAGTTCCTCGGGCTGAACTCGCGTTTCGCCTATCGCGGTCATGAAATTCGTGTCCCCGATCCAGCGCGGCACAACGTGCAGGTGCAGATGTCCAGGGATGCCGGCTCCCGCGGCCCGTCCTATGTTGATGCCCACGTTGTATCCGTTAGGGTGATATAGATCCTCGAGGGCCCGTTCCATCCGTTGCGCGAGGGTCATCATCTCCGCGAGGGTTTCCGGCTCGGAATCGGCGAGCATCGCCCGATGCGCATAAGGAACCACCATCACGTGCCCTGAGGTATAGGGGTACCGATTCAGAATTACAAAATTTTTTTGGGCGCGCAAAACGATCAGGGATTGGGCATCGTCGTGCCCTTCCGCCGCCGCGCAAAAGATACACTCATCGTCCTTCGCGGCGCTGGCGATATAGCGGTACCGCCAGGGCGTCCAGAGATAATCCATGACGATCGAGGCTACTGAGGGGGCGTCTGGGGCGGAACCGCAGCGGCAGCGGCAGCAGTTTCGCCGTTGACGAAGTCCTTAAGTTCCTTGCTCGGCTTGAAAAACGGGATGCGCTTGGGCGGGACCTCTACCTTGGCGCCGGTCTTGGGATTGCGGCCTACCCGACCCCGGCGCTGCCGGGTGCGGAAGCTCCCAAAGCCACGGATCTCAATCTTGTCGCCAGTTTGCAATGCCTGGATGATGGAATCGAAGATCGTCTCGACAATTGCTTCCGATTCCTTGCGGGGCAACTCAGTGGCTCGTATGACTTCTTCGACCAGATCGGCCTTGGTCATGGTCGTGTCGTTCATCGCAGTCGATTCCCCCATAATCCAAAACTCCGGGCCATTACTGAAACTTTCCCCGTTTCAGCCCCCTGGCTGTCCCGGTAATCAAGGTAGAAGACGAGCCCCACCATCGACGCCCTTCGAACGCTAGAGGCTGCGCTTCGCCAGAATGGCGTCTCCTATCGTGGCCGTGGGGGAGGATTTCGATGACCTGTACTCCTCCATTTCACGGCGCTCGGCGTGGCGCACCGCCGCTCGGTAACTTAGGCCAATTTTGTGCTGGTCGAGATTGATCTTTACGATCTTGAAATCGTATTCACGGCCTGGCGCGAGCACTGAAGGTGAAGCGCTTTGCTGCTGAGGCTTCTTGTCCTTGTCCCGTCCGCGACGATCTTCAATTTCCGAGATATGACACAGCCCTTCAATTCCATCCGCCAATTCGACAAACGCTCCGAACGTCGTAAGGCGGGAAACCCTGCCGTGAACCACGTCGTTTACTTTGTGCGCCGCAAACCAATTTGTCCAAATGTCGTTTAGTTGCTTGATGCCCAAAGAAACGCGCCGGTGCACGGGATCGATCTTCAGGACCTTCGCCTGCACTGTGTCGCCTTTCTTTAATGCTTCGGCGGGATCCTTGATTTTTCCAGTCCAGCTGATATCGCTCACGTGAATGAGCCCGTCGAAGCCCTCCTCGATTTCCACAAACGCGCCAAAATCGGTGAGATTGCGGACTCGTCCTGTAACTTGGGAGCCTACCGGGTATTTCTGGGCAAGCTCTACCCACGGGTCCGCCTGCGCCTGCTTCATGCCCAGGGAGATGCGCCGCTGTTCTGGATGAAGCTCCAGAACCACGACCTCCGCGGCATCTCCAACTTGCACCAATTTCGACGGATGCTGCTTCCGCTTCGACCAGCTCATCTCCGAAACGTGCACCAAGCCCTCAACGCCCGAATCGAGTTCCACGAAGGCGCCATAATCGGCCACCCCGACGACCCGCCCTTGCACGCGAGCGCCCACGGGGAACCGCTCGGGTACCGTGGCCCATGGATCCGGAAGCAATTGGCGGCGCCCCAAGGACACGCGCATTTTTTCGCGGTCAAACTTGAGCACCTGTACATCCAGCTCGTCGCCGGGCCGAACCACGTCGACAGGATTGGCCACGCGGCCCCACGAGAGATCCGAGACGTGCAGGAGACCGTCGATTCCGCCGATATCGACAAACACGCCATAACTCGTGATGCTCTTGACGGTTCCGTGGAAGATCTGGCCTTCCGTGATCGATTCCATCAATTTTTGCCGCTGCACCTTCTGTTCATCTTCCAAGATCGCGCGCCGGCTGACGACCACGTTACCGCGCTTTCGATTGAGCTTAAGAACCCGAACCTCGATGTCGCGGTCCTTCCACTCGTCGAGCTCATGGACCGGGCGGAGGTCAACCTGAGACGCCGGCAGAAAGGCCCGCACGCCTACATCAACGACCAGTCCTCCCTTGACGCGGTCTACGATCCGCCCGGTCAACGTCGACTTATCGTGATAGGCCTTGTCCAGGTTCGCCCACACTCGCCGCCGTCGGGCGCGTTGGTAGGAAACGACCAGGTAACCGTCTTTATGCTCGCCGGTTAGCTGAACTTCGATGTTTTGTCCCGGATCGAGCCGAATCGGCTGATCCGCTTCCATGAATTCGCCCGCAGGAATCAACGCCTCGGTTTTGCCGCCAATATCCACCACGGCGCCAACGTCTGCAATCGCTACCACTCTGCCTTCAACAATCTCGCCTTCAGTGGGGGCCTGTTGGGGAGCGGCATATTGATCCATCAATTGGTTGAGTTCTTCGCTAGAGGGCGTTTCTGCGGATTCCTCCCGCGCTGCCGGACTTTCCGCGGCAGGGGTTTCGGACGAGAACGAAGCCTTATCGTCTGACGCTCCGCCATCTGATGCATTCGCCGAGCCGTTCGCTGCCGATACTGCATCGTTTGCCAAAGCGGGTTTATCTCCCTGGCTGCTGGCCTGCGAGTCGGCGACGGCGCCCGGCTCAACCACGGCGGGCGCGTCCGATTCCGCTGCGCGAGCAGTCGCAAACGCCGGCGCGCCGGAAGGCTCGCTGCCTGGCGTTTCGTGATCGGGGTACATCCTACAGGCCTCCCAGGGAATAGTTTGCCCGCTCGTTTGGCGAACTTCCTTACGGAATCCCGCTCATGGAGCTTAGAGCAAGGAAGGAAAAACCACTCCGCTACAAGAGCTTATCAGGCGCGATCATACCGGCTTCTGTATTGTATGTCAATGAAACCAGAAGGTTGCTGCGGCTTTCGGCGAGATTGTAGTTCAGGAGCGATTGCTCCTTGAACGGCGAATTTCAATACGCCAATCCGGGGCGGAAATCTCAATCTTTCGGCACATCTCATAAAGCCGCGAGCGCACACGCTGACCCAAACGGTCCACAAGTGTTTCCTCTCGAAGTGGAGCGATTTTCTGGCCCGAAGGCATGGGCAAGACCGCCGGCTCGCTTTCGGTGGGGTCAAGATAGTTAGTGGTCAGGAGCGTTGCCCGATTGTCGTTATACCTCTTGTTCAGAATATGTCCAATCGTGTCCAGGGCCCACGGAGAAGGCTTGCTCGCCCCAATATCATCGATCAACAGAACTTCCGCTCTGAGCACCGGGACAAGCACACCCATTTCGCTGACTGGATGATCTGGATCATAGCTGGCTTGGAGTTCTTTCAGCAGTTCGCGATAGTCGTAAAACCGAGCCTCGTGCCCGCGCTGCATCAATTCGCGGAGCGCGGCGACAGCGAGGTGTGTCTTGCCCACTCCGCATGGGCCCATTAATAGAACGCCCGTCTCACCGCCGGCAGGATAGTTTCGAGCAAAGGCCTGTACGACGACTTTAGCCTGAGCCAGGCTGCGATCCCACGCCGCCCCTTCTGGACGGTCACCTTCCCAAAGATCCGTCTCAAAATTCTGAAAATCGCAGTGCTCGTAGCGGCGCGGTATACGAGCGCGAGCCAAGCTGCGGGTTGCCCTATCAGCCTCCGAGCAGTCGCAGGGCACTGCCCAACTAAGTTTGGGCCGCCGTACGGAAGCTCCCGGAGTGACATCTTTTCGCTGAATAACACGTTCAGCCGTTTGATTCGCGTCGACGCGCTCCACCACGCGCCAGCCCGTCCCGCTGCATAAAGGGCATTCTGATTTGGCCATGACTCGCAAGCATAGGCTTGGCGCACCGTAGCGCGCAAGGGAGCGCGATCGTGGAAAAAATCGGAAATGTGAAAATCGAAACGGGCCGGCCCGAAAATCAGGGAAGCTACTTGTGAACGCGGATCGCTCGTGGTGGTGGAACACGCACCAGGGCATCTCGCGAGGGCTTTTGCTGGACCGAGTGCAGGCCCCGCGAGAGCTCCCGCTGCACGAATTCCGCGAAAGCCGTCATCTGTCGCTGCATCTCACTCATTTTCTCCCGCATGTTCAAAATGATTTCGATGCCGGCGAGGTTGACGCCCATCTCACGGGTGAGGTTGAGAATCACTTCCAGGCGTTCAAGGTCCGCATCCGTGTAAAGACGAGTATTGCCTTCCGATCGCGAAGGCTTGAGAAGGCCTACGCGTTCGTAAAGCCTCAACGTCTGAGGATGCAGTTGATAAAGCTCTGCCACGGCGCTGATCATATATCCCGCGCGGCCCTTTTTCCTCGACGTTCGGTTCGGCATGGCCTTCTCCTCCCGCTAGGTTCCAGCGCGCGCAAAAAGATCCTGGCGCGGATTTTCGGGTTCCAGTCGCGCCAATTCTTTCAGGAGATTGCGGACGCGTTCATCGATTGGCTTGGGCACCACAACCTGTAACTCAACGTACAGGTCTCCCCGTTTCCCTGGCTGACGAACCGAAGGCACACCCTTTTCGCGCAGCCGAAGTTTCTGCCCGCTGCTGGTTCCCGGCGGGACACGCAAGAGTGAACGCCCGTCGAGCGTAGGCACCTCGATCTTGGCTCCCAGAGCCGCTTCGGAAACCGTAATGGGCACAACGGTGTAGAGATCGTCGCCGCGCCGCTCAAAATATGGGTGGGGCTTCACCTCGGTGATGAAGTAAAGGTCGCCGGGAGGAGCGCCGTGAGTGCCTGCATTGCCATGCCCCGGAACACGTACGCGGGATCCGCTCTGCACGCCCGCAGGAATCCTCACCTCGATCGTCTCGGCCCGGCGCACGCGGCCTTCGCCGCCGCACACGCGGCACATAGGTTGAATCTTCCCTGTGCCTCCACACCGCGTGCAAGCGACATTAAAACGCATGCGGCCGCTGACCTGAGAAACGTGGCCCGTGCCGCCGCATGCTTCGCAAGTCTGCGGTGCGCCCACCGCGCCTGAACCGCCACACGTGGTGCACGGCTCCAGACGCGAGACGGTCACTTTCTTTACCGTGCCACGGACGGCCTCCCAAAAATCAATCTCGATTCCGTACTCGAGGTCCGATCCGGGCTCTTCTTCCGGAACTGCCCCACCGGCTCCTCCGCGAAAGAATTGGCTGAATAAATCGCGGAAATTCGTGCCCGTCGAGCCGCCGAAATCAAATCCGCCAAAATCGAAGTGGGCGCCCGGCTGCTGTTCGGGCGGAACCGCCGTTCTCCGTTCGGCATCGAAGCCGAACTGATCGTACATTTGCCGCTTTTTGGAATCGGAAAGGACGTCGTAGGCCTCCTGCACCTGCTTGA
>Ga0207127_10187_pt1 | contig 14776 bp, 10 predicted proteins | sample Alteio_BWMinHeat_17_FD_153574 | JGI IMG/M metagenome (GOLD analysis project Ga0207127, IMG submission 153574) | Enriched cells from forest soil in Barre Woods Harvard Forest LTER site, Petersham, Massachusetts, United States -... | ecosystem: Environmental > Terrestrial > Soil > Temperate forest >...
GATTTGGCCTGCATCCCCATATTAACATGGAGATCATTTCTGTCCTTTTGAAGGGCAGGATGAACCATAAAGACGATATGGGCTACAGTACAGTCGTGGATCGCGACTGGGTGCAGATTATGAGCGCCGGCAGCGGATTGAAGCATGAGGAATATAATATAGGTGAAGAAGAAGTGAATTTCCTCCAGATATGGATCCAGCCTAAAATACAAAATATAAATCCCCGGTATCAGTCAAGACATTTCCCCAGGGATAAAAGAAAGAACCAGCTGGTGACCATTGTATCGCACGAGGAAGGCCTGGGTCATTGCTGGATCAATCAACATGCAAAATTGTCATTGGGCTGGTTTTCGGGGGAGCAGACGATTAATTACTCCTTCCAGCCAGTTAACAAATGCTTTTTTATTTTTAATATATCCGGCGAAATTAAAATTGACGGGGAAAAATTAAAAAACAGGGACGCCCTGGGAATCTGGGGTACCGGAGAAGTCCCTGTTGAAGTTTTGACAGAAAGCGAATTTCTCATCATTGAAACGGTCATTAATCAGAAATAGGATAATAAATAAGCCCAGATGAATTCAAAACCAATCAGAATAGTTCTCTTGCTAAGTTGCCTTGCATCGGCATTTTTCCTAAGGGGGCAGGAACCCTCGATTATTCCCAGACCCGCGTCCCTTGTCCTTGGCAAAGGCTTTTTTTTAATCAGCCCTTCCACCAAGATCAAAACCGAGGGGAGCAGTCTGAACCATTCGGTGGATTTCCTGAATGATTACCTGAAAAGATATTATGGTTTTACCCTGTCAAGCGCCAATGCCAAGACCCGGGATAATGTGATAGTATTGAATTATGAAAGGATGGATCATCCCCTACCCGGTAGTTATAAGCTTGAAGTTGCCGACAAGAATATTTATCTAGCAGGGGACAACGAGAGCGGCGTATTTTATGGCATTCAATCCCTTATTCAATTATTACCCGTAGATCCTTCCCGGTCTTTACCCATACCGCAATTAAAAATTGAAGATTACCCCAGGTTTGGGTGGCGCGGTTTACACCTGGATGTGGGTCGCCATTTCTTTCCCGTGGAAAATATAAAGAAGTACATCGACTACATAGCCCTTCATAAGATGAATTATTTTCACTGGCATTTAACCGAAGACCAGGGCTGGCGGATCCAGATCAATAAATACCCGAGACTGACGGAGATTGGTTCCTGCCGCAACGGAACTATCATCGGGCGGTATCCGGGCAAGGGGAACGACAGCATACGTTATTGCGGCTTCTATACACAAAATGAAATCAGGGAAGTGATTAAATATGCGGCTGACCGGTATATCAGCATCATTCCTGAAATTGAATTACCGGGTCATGCCTCTGCGGCCTTAACCTCCTACCCCTATCTGGGGTGCACCGGCGGACCCTATCAGGTGCAACAAACCTGGGGTGTGTTTAATGATGTGTTCTGTGCGGGCAACGATAGTACTTTTCAATTTTTACAGGACGTGCTAGATGAGGTAATTGCACTTTTTCCAGGTAAGTATATCCATGTCGGCGGCGATGAATGCCCAAAAACGAGCTGGAAAAAATGTCCCAAATGTCAAAAAAGGATCAGGGACAATGGTTTGAAAGATGAGCACGAATTACAAAGCTATTTTATCACCCGTATTGAAAAATATTTAAATAGCAAAGGTAAACAGATCATCGGCTGGGATGAAATTCTGGAAGGTGGGCTGGCCCCGAATGCTGCCGTGATGAGTTGGAGAGGCGAACAGGGGGGAATCGATGCCGCACGCCAGAATCATGATGTGGTCATGACCCCCGGTCAATTTGTTTATTTTGATCATTCCCAGAAAAAGAACGAGGATTCCGTGACGATCGGGGGTTATCTGCCGCTGGAAACGGTTTACAAATATGAACCTGTCCCCGGCGTCCTAACCGTTGAACAGGCAAAGCACATACTCGGGGCACAGGCAAATGTGTGGACCGAGTATATCGGGAATGTTCCTAAACTGGAATACATGGTTTTTCCCCGTCTTAGTGCATTGAGTGAGGTTCTGTGGAGCCCCAAAGAAACGCGGAACTGGGATGATTTTGAAAAAAGACTTCCCCTGCAATTCAAAAGATATGAATTATGGGAAACGAACTACAGCAAGGCGTTCTACGATTTAAAGGCGAGTATTTTGCCAACTGAAAATCGGGCAGGATTGCTTTGGAAACTGGAATCTAATCTGCCGGCGGATAAAACCCGAATCCTTATCTCGGTGGAAAATCCGGAGAAGATTTCTTTAATTGTGCCCATGGAAGATCCCCATGGCCAATCAGATGGAAAAAGATTATATAAAGACACGGTCATTAATGAAAGGGTTTTCCAATTTGAATATATTGGTCCGGTGCGGGTTGCCGGAAATATGAATTTCTCTGCGACGCTTTATGGTGAAGCCGGGCTTGGAAATGGCGCCAAAAGCTCTTACAGCACCCTTTCACAAAAATTCTCCTTCAATAAGGCCACGGGAAAAAATATTTCCTTAACAACCCCGCCCGTAGATAATTTTCCAGGGAACGGTGGATCATTTGGATTGGTGAACGGCGCGGTTTCTGATAAAGGCATAAACTCTATTGAATGGTTGGGCTGGCTTGGCACAGATATGGAAGCAAAAATAGATTTTGGGAAGCAGGAAAATATTTCGACAGTAAACGTTCATACCCTGGATCAGAAACGGGGCAGATTCTATCAGCCGGGTTTTGTCGAAGCATTTGAATCATCGGACGGAGTAAATTTTAATAGTCTGGGAAAAACAAGTTTATTTCAACCGGGTCAGGACAATATGGGAAATATGACCATTAGCTTTTCGCAAGTCAGTACGCGCTTTTTAAAGGTATTGGCAAAAAGTCCGGGGACAATCCCAGATGGACAACCCGGAGCAGGAAACCCGGCCCGAATGCTTATTGATGAGATCCAGGTAAATTAGGATCTCACATAAACCGGACAAAGAGGAAGTTTCTTTTAATAGGCATCCTGGTTCTGTCAAGCTTTACAAATCCCGGACAAGACCAATGCTCTTCGCCATCAGATAGTCTCCTTTAGTAGAAAATTCATGCATGGCAGCGCTATTATTGGTGCTATACTCAAAAAAATGCAAAACAATCCGATTGGCATCACACATTGACTTTCCGGATCAATTATTAAAATCTATACTACATTCGCAACATCTAATTAAATATTCCATTTAAACAGCCTGAGATATGAATATGGTAGATTCATTTGAAAAGATCCCCGTTAAAATTTCTGAATCCTTAGAGGAGGGTTCTTATTTTATCGCCCAGGAGATCGCCAAATTAATCCGCGATAAAGAATCAAAAGGAGAGAAATGCGTACTTGGTCTCGCCACCGGGTCCTCCCCAAAAACCTTATATGCTGAGTTGGTTCGGATGCACAGAAATGAGGCTTTGAGTTTCAAGAATGTAATAGCCTTCAATCTTGATGAATATTACCCTATAGAAAACAACGCATTACAAAGCTATAAACGGTTTATGAAACAGCACCTTTTTGGGAAAGTGGATATAGATCCCAAAAATTGCCATATTCCAGATGGCGAGTGGAAGAAAGAAGAAATAAAAAAACGTTGCGCTGAATACGAGCAAATTCTTGAAGACGCCGGAGGAATCGATTTGCAGATACTAGGGATCGGAAACAATGGTCATATAGGGTTTAATGAACCGGGGGCAAGTATATTTTCAAAAACCAGACTGGTCCCGCTTGATAATTCAACAAGAATCGCCAACTCCCAAGAGTTTCAGAACATTTCAAAGGTTCCCAGGCTGGCCATTACAATGGGTATTAGTACCATTATGAAGGCTAAGCGGATCCTTTTGATGGCCTGGGGTCAGCTTAAGGCCCCTGTTATCCAAAAAGCAGTCGAGGGGCATGTCACCGAGCAGATACCTGCTTCCCTGTTGCAACAGCACAATGATTGTCTGTTCGTTTTAGACAGCATGGCAGCTTCGGAGCTCACCCGGTTCAAGTCACCCTGGCTTGCGGGGGAAACCGAATGGACACCCCTGTTAACCAGGAAAGCGGTTGTTAATATGGCACTGAAATTAGAAAAGCCTATTTTGAGCCTGACGAACGGTGACTATAATGATAATGGCCTAAGCGACCTGCTGGTGGAGAAAGGTGATGCGTACGAGATAAATCTACAGGTATTTTACATGATGCGGGACAGCATAACAGGCTGGCCCGGCGGTAAGCCCAATACAGCAAACCTGGCCACTATAGAGAGGGCCCTGCCCTATCCCAAAAAATGTCTTATTTTCTCTCCTCACCCGGATGATGATATTATATCCATGGGAGGCACCTTTATGCGCTTACATGACCAGGGTCACGATGTTCACGTAGCCTACCAGACCTCCGGAAATATCGCCGTCACTGATGAATTTGTTACCAGGTTTCTGGATTTTGCAGTTGGTTTTGAAGAACTTGCAGGCATTGACAGCAAGAAATCCTCCCAGATATTGCAGAGTGCGACCAGGTTCCTGGACGATAAAAAGAATAGTGAAGTGGATACAGCAGAAATCCGCAATATAAAAGGTCTGATCCGAAGATGTGAAGCAAAAGCTACCTGCAGATATGTTGGAATCAAAAATGAAAATATTCATTTTCTGAATCTTCCTTTCTACGAGACAGGTACGATTGAGAAAAAACCAATGGGCGAAGAAGACATAAAAATCACTTTGGAAATCCTTCGGAAAGTAAAGCCTCAGCAGGTTTATTGTGCGGGTGACCTGGCGGATCCTCACGGGACCCACAAAGTATGCCTGGATATTGTGTTTGAATCCATGAGGCGGCTGAAAGCAGGAGGAGAAGCCTGGGTAAAAGACTGTTGGGTTTGGTTATACAAGGGCGCCTGGCAGGAATGGGATATAAGTGAAATTGAAATGGCAATTCCCTTGAGCCCCGACCAGGTTATGAAGAAAAGATTTGGAATTTTTATTCATCAGTCCCAAAAAGACATGGTTCCCTTCCAGGGGAATGATAGTCGGGAATTCTGGCAGAGGGCTGAGGACAGGAATTCAGCCACGGCAGATTTATATGCAAAACTGGGCCTTACGAGGTACGCTGCCATGGAGGCATTTGTTAGATGGCATTTTTGATGGATTAATCGTAAATTGCAGAATCTAACCAATGTTAAATACAAATCAGGTATCCTACCTTCAAAAATGGAAATCGGCCTGGCAATCTTTGGATTTCCGAAAGAAAATGTGGGGCGGAATTATTGCGCTGGTGATCTTGTTTTCCTTTTTCCCCTGGTTTTTCCAGGCCATTGAAAGAAGGCAAGGCATACTGCTAAATGACTGGGTACTAAACGTATTACCGGTTTTTGATGCCTCCATTCCCATCTTTATCCTGATTTGGCTGGCCACCCTACTGATCGTGGTAAGATTCTTCCAGGATCCGGAAATTTTTTTATGCTTTCTTTGGTGTTATATCCTGCTTTGCATTTCAAGAATAATTACGATCAGTCTTGTTCCGCTGGACCCACCCAGGGGTCTGGTGCCACTGACCGACCGGCTTGCTAATGCGTTTTATGGCCCAAAATTTATCACTAGGGATCTATTTTATTCCGGACATACGGCTTCCGTTTTTCTTATTTATTTATGTCTGAAAAGAAAGGCTGATAAAATTTTTGCCTTACTGGCAACCCTGGTGGTGGGGGTTTTGCTGATTATACAGCATGTTCATTATACCATCGATGTTCTGGCCGCCCCCTTGTTTGCCTATGACATGTATCTTCTTGGAACAAAGATTGCGGGTAATGGCTCTTTACAGGCTAAGAAGTCTCAAAAAGCCTCACCCAACTGAAAATAAAAACCGCTGGAGCCTTGACCAATCCCGTAATCCAGCCTTAAATTCAGCTTTTCTGCCTTATTTAAAGCAATCCTGATTCCTCCTCCATAGGAATACTTCAGGTATTGAAAGTTGATCCCGCTCAATTTCTCAGCTACATTCCCTATATCGCCGAAGGCAACGGCCCCAAATCTCCAAAACAGGGGCACCCGGTATTCTGCCTGCAAAACGCCCTGATTTTTGTCCCGGTACCGCCCGTTGTAATAACCTCTCATGGTATTGTACCCTCCCAGAGAAGCAAGGCTTCTTAGGGGAACCTCCCCCGTGTTAAAAAAACCAAAGGCCTGCATAGCTAAAACCTGCCGTCTGTATAATTTAAGGTACCTTCGCAGATCTATTACAAAGTTGGTGAACCGGTAATCCGAACCTATAACTGTGTTAAAGTGATTAAAATAAATCTGGAGCATGGCACCATTATCAGGAGAAAATGCGTTATTACGCGTATCGTAAGTAAAACTTAATCCTAGACCAGAAACATGGTATTCAGTTTTCCCAGCAATGATTTCCTGGTCAAATAAGCCGCCAGGAACATATCTGATTTTCATAACTTTTTGATATTCATATCTTAATCCTATGAAAAGGCTACTACCTATTAATCTTTGGGGATGCAGGTAAATGTAAAATTGACTAAAATCATAGGGTTCCTTGTTATTTTCCGTAGTCGTTTTGCCAAGACCCCAGAATTTATCAGGAAAATGGCTATAGGTGAATTGCTGATTGAAGATGAATTTTTCACCCGGAAAATAGATGGCCCCGGTGATGGCTGCTACCAATTGGTTGTGTTGGGTATAGAGGGCCAGGGCTTGGAGGTTGGAAGTGCGGGTGACGGTATCACGGAGTGTTCTAAGATGAAATGTAAATGAAGCCGCCCCTCCGAAGGACCATCCGGTTTCAATAGAACGGGCGATGATTGGCAGGATAAGTATATGACGTTTTAATGCTAAACTGTCATTTTGCACATATAGTTTCGCAGGTAAACTATCATTTTGCGCATATATGCAATAGGGAGCAAGCAAAAAAATTAAAGGTATCGAACCAAGAAAAAGCGCTTTTCTAATCAAATTCACAGGAAAATTATGCAATAATAGTTTATATAATCTTATCAATAAAAAGTAGGCAAATTAACCGGGATATTTTAAATTTATTACTTTTGGAGCCTAAACCCTGTTTTCCCATTATTAAAATAAATTTCACAATTAATTAAAACTAACTTCATTTAAATTCTTTAAGCCTCAGAATCGATTGATTCCAATCGTTCGGTTCCCAGGGGTTAAATTGCTAACATTTATGAAAAAAATGGACTGTCCGAATTTCGTCTTAGGCGATAAGCTAACAAAAGAACAGTTAGACTTTTTCCATAAACACGGTGTAATCATTTTTCGAAATATCCTAAAAAAAGAAACAGTTGAGTTTTTTATTCGGGAAATTAGCCGGATTGAAACCCAATGGCTTGAAGAAGGTCGCGATAAGATAAATGGGGTACCACTTAAGTTCGGAGAAGATGAAAACGGCAAAAAGATAATCCAACGCCTTTGCTTTCTTTCGCTTTACAGCCCGGCCATGCATGAATTATTACAAGATCCACGTTTACAGGCTTTAATCGAACTACTCCAGCCCTATGATGGCCGCATATCCGAAAATGAAAAAGACGGTCTTATTCTGAATCATTATATCCGAACGCCTAAAAGTAAGTTCTCTCAAATGGGCTGGCATACCGATAGCCCAAGAGATCTGTTCCTGGGTCAGAAAATAATGCCTATGCTGAATGTAGGAATTCATCTGGACCCCTGCCCTTTTGAAAATGGTGGGTTGCGCGTTTTACCGGGTACCCATAAACAAGGTGTCCTGCGTCTCTTATTTGGAAAAAAATATTTTATTGACAATAATCCCGACCGGAGGGAAGTAGGTTTTGATATCAATGCTGGTGATCTTACCGTTCATGACGGGCGCATATGGCACCGGGCCCAGCAATCACCTCATTTGGGAGAACTGAGCCGCAGGCGTGTAATGTATATTCCCATCATAACAGGCAAATACATGCCCAAACACGAAAAAAGCAAGACACCCTTCTACCATCGATTGGCCTCGAAAGTTCAGAATTAATTGATTTTATTATTTCTATGTCTTACGCCCTAATAACCGGCGCCAGTAAAGGGATTGGAAAAGCCATTGCTGAAGAATTGGCGGCCCGCCACTTCAACATATTATTAATCGCCAGATCGGAAGAATTGCTCAAAAATGAATCCCTGAGATTAGCCCAAAAATATTCCGTATCTGCGGATCACCTGGCGATTGATCTTTCAGCGACGGATGCGGCGGCGAAGATATTTGAATGGTGCAAGATCAAGGATTATACGGTCTCTGCCCTGGTAAATAATGCCGGTTATGGTTTGAGCGGCCCCTTTGATAAACATTCGGCTGAAGATCATCTTAATATGCTCCAGGTTAATGTGGTAACCCCTGTACTTTTGTCCCGTTTTTTTTTACCCATGCTCCGGATACAACCCAGGGCTTATATTCTAAATATCGCCAGTACGGCAGCTTATCAGGCAGTCCCCTGCCTGACCGCATATGCTGCGAGCAAAAGTTTTATAAAGTCTTTCAGCCGCGGCTTGCGGCAGGAACTTCATGATAGCAATGTTTCAGTAACCTGTATTTCCCCGGGAGCCACCGACACTGAATTTCCTGCCAGGGCCATGATGGGTGAAAAAAGTCTGAAAGCTGCAGAAAAACTAAATATGACGGCGGAATCTGTTGCAAATATTGCGGTAAAATCCATGTTGGCCGGAAAGGCTGAAGTAATTACGGGCATAATAAATAAATTCGGCGCCCTGCTATCCTGGTTACTTCCAAAAGAACTGGTTGAGAAAAGCGTGATGAAGATTTATAAATAAAGTGTCTTGGGTTTCTCAGCAATTACTATTCTAAATTTTATTATATATTTGCAGCCCTCCGATGGCCCCGTAGCTCAACTGAATAGAGCATTTGACTACGGATCAAAAGGTTTCAGGTTTGAATCCTGACGGGGTCACCAAAGCGGGAATTAAAAAATGTCAAAAAGCCAGCAAACCATTGATTTTGCTGGCTTTTCAGTTTTTGGGACATCAAAATCAGCGACGAGTTTAAGATCAGAATAAACTCTCTAACAATTTCAGGGTTAATTTCACAAAACTATTTCATGTTTGTCCCCTATCATTATATCGCAAATTTTATTGGCGGAGAGCTACCTAATTAATGGTGGACTGTAGTATCCCGCCTGGCCCACCAACTAATGGTTCTAAAGTCATATTCCTACTTCTGATTTCGTAACCGGATACCTTATAAAGTCCATTTTCTTTCGAGCTTATGAACTATTGCGGATACAATCGATAGCAAAAGACTAAAAATAAATGCCCAGAGAAAACCATCTATTCTGATTCCGGAAACTAATTTATCTGCTAGTAGAATTATGATAACATTTATTACCAGAAGAAAAAGCCCCAAGGTGATAATAGTAAGAGGAAGAGTTAAAATAGTAATAATCGGCTTAACAAATGCATTCAGAAGTGCCAGTACGATAGAAAAAATTATTGCTTTTGTAAATGAGTGTATTATTACATGAGGCGCCAAAAGTTTCGATAACAAATAAACGAAGACGGCCATAATGAGGAAATTGAGGATCCATCTCATACAATCATATTTATTTAAAGCTAAGGTAAATAAATACTAATTCAAAAAATGGGCGAAATATAAAATATAAAGGACCAGATACAGTGGTGCTGCAAAAATTATTTGCTCCTTTCTACTGATCCTATAGGTCGGGTCAACGTTTGCATCTGAGTTCATGAAATTCTCTCAGAGCACTTAAGGAATAAATAATCAATTTTTTAATGAATAGCTCCTCACCAGTAGGATAAAATTCACCATCTGCAAATTGAATATCAGGTTTTGGAAAATAACCTTTTGAAAAACACGGAGTTTTTACCTCATCGATCGATATTGCCCTTGGAATTCAAAATAACCGCACAACCCCTATACATTTGTCCCTTATACCAGACGGTCATTTTATATTCGTATATATGATCGCTGATCCCATCGGCGCAAAATTTGAAGGAGATAGAAATTTTTAAGGTTGCGCCAGCTTCGGTAACAACGGAATAAACAATACTATCTTTTGTAATTGCTGGCCTCTCAATGGGTACAATAACCGGCTTTTCGGAGCTTGCCAACTTGAATAATATTAATTTCTCATCATCAATCTCAACGTTCCAAAATGGGTCACTGCCATTGCCAATGATGTCAATTCCTTCGGATTTCCTTTTTTTCCAGGATGGATTTTCCGGTCCTGTATTTTTTTTGAATAAAACGTATTGTTTAGATTCCGAATCAGGTATGCGGGTCCCGTTATTTTCAATAGTAATCAGGCTATCTTTTATCAACCTGTATTCAGAAGTTATTTTCCCGTTCTGTTTAAGTAGAAACTTCCCTTTTTCTTTTTCCCAAAGTCCTTCGGTGATCCGGGGAGCTGTCCCTTTGCCCAGACTTACCTCTTCCATTTTATACTGTTCATCATCCGAAAACAGGATGGTACGCTGAATGCCTTCACAATTTTTGCAAGGTAACAGGCCCTGGTAAAAACCCGAAGGGACGCTATCAAAAACATTCGCATTTATGATGGAGTCTTTTACTATGACCATGGTATCAGTCCGGGTCTTTTTATCTGAAACATCATGGGTTGATTGATTGCCTGATATAAAATACCAGGCGAATACTGCGAGAATAATTACGCAAAGCAGGAGTAAAAAAGTTTTCATAAATAAAGTGACCCGGTTTAAAAATTAATTGAACAATTTTCTGATAAAAACCATTTCATTTCAGAGTGCAAGGTATAACTAAAGTTGAATCCTTTGTCCTGGTATTTGTTACAAAACTTTAGAAAAAAGTTACAATATTCACACCTTTCTGAAATATCAATGATTGAATTGAAGCCATCAGATCCTTTTCCGTAATTTAAAAGATCCGGATTTTAATCCAGGGCTCAGGGAATTGATGCACCTTAAAACGGATGAAACCCCTAATAAATGCAGGGATACAAACTCTCCTCCCAATCACTATGTCAATTAAAACCACTAATGGTTTCCACTTAAAAGCAGGCCGGAATGGTGAAAAACATCCCTCATTGGGGAATTCACAGGCCAACATTCAATAAGTATGACTCTAATACATTCCTCGCTGGCATTAGCTCCCAGGGTTTATGATTCATCGTGGCTCGGTAGTTGCAAGACCATACCTAATCTGGGTTTTCATTCATTAACATATAAACTAGTGCAACAGAATAACAACGCAATTGATCTCATCTGTCTAAACTTTTTTTATGTGTAAAAAAAATCCTAGACGTAATGCCCTTCTTTCCGTACACGAAGGTGATATTATTTCACAATATCCCTTTAGTGCGGTCCTTGAGTTTGCATTTCAGACAATCGAAAAGGAATATTTATCCGTGCTAAAGCTCCGCTATCCTTCGAGAATACGCCCCCGATTTGAAAAAAATGATTCTCATGTAAGTACTTACCTATAGGCCGTTGGCAAAAAAACTTCCAACTGCAAAATAAAACTGTAATGTATACTCGAAAATGTGTGAATTCTGTAACAAATCTGCCAAATAAAGTAATACCTTGCGGGACTAATAAATAAAATTTTACAATCTGATTTTCATACCGGCTGTTTACATCACTAGATAGTTCTTACGACTTCAGATGCCCACTGTATGCAACGCATACTAATCAATTACAATGCTAAAATTGAATCTATGAAAAAAAATTCTACCTCCTCTGGGAGCGGGCTATTTCTTACGGGTATAGGTCATTTAAAAATCTTGCTGGCGGCCATAATACTATTAATATTTGCCGCCGGATGTAAAAAGGTGACTGAAACAAACGGACTTGTTGGTGTTTGCCCTAAGGTAATCTCTACCATTCCGGTGGATACGGCTACAGGGGTAAGTGTCAGCACGACCGTCAGTGCTACCTTCAACGAGATAATGGATTCCACCACTCTCAATACCCTGACATTTACTTTAAAACAGGGTTTAACGCCAATCGCAGGTTGGGTAACGTACTCAGGTATGACTGCAACTTTTACTCCTTCAGCGAATCTCGCACCCAACACAATGTTTACCGCAACCATTACCACAGGTGCCAAAGACCCTTCTGGGAATGCACTTGTAAATAATTATGTCTGGAGTTTTACAACACTTCAGAATGTTATACCGGCAGGCCTTCTTGGAAACGCAGCTATTTTTGGCGTTTTTGGCGGTAATGCAGGGATTACCAACCAGGGTATAAATACGGTAATCAATAATGGTGGGATCGGTACCACTGCCGCCTCTACCCTAATCACCGGATTCCATGATGGAACAAACGGGAACATATATACGGAAACGCCACTAAATGTGGGTAATTCAACTGGTGGAATTTTTACAGCCCCTCCTGTCCCGGGAACGGCCGCTTCGTTTAACATTGCCACAAAGGGCTTGTCCGATGCCAACATTGCGTATAACAATATTTCTCCTGCCTCTCAGCCTGGCGGCACCGACCCCGGCGCCGGGGAATTGGGTGGATTAACTTTAGCACCCGGCATCTATAAATCCGCAAGCGGCACTTTTAAAATAACGAGTGGAGACCTTACCCTGGATGCAAAAGGCGATCCCAATGCCGTATGGATATTCCAGACCGCTGCCGCCCTTACCGTGGGCGTAGCCGGACCTGCGGGGGCCCGCAATGTATTATTGGTAAACGGCGCCGCGGCTAAAAATGTTTACTGGTATGTTGGAAGTGCAGCAACGATCAACGGAGCCGGAGGCGGAGTTATGGTTGGAACCATCATCGCATCGGCCGGAGTAACTTTTTCTACGGCGGGAAATGCAGTTCAGACAGTACTCAATGGAAGAGCAATTTCACTGAACGCTTCAGTGACCATGGTAAACACAACCGTAAACGTCCCCTAAGGGTCGCTTCCAGATGCACTGTTCGACTGGAATCTTCCTGAAGGAATTAAATCAATCAGACTAATTTTTTAAAAAGATATTTTATGCTACTAAATCGTTCAACAAAACAAAGGTTTACCATCCTATTTCTAATCGTAATTTTTGCAGGAATTACCGGATATGCCCAGAAAGAAAAGCGGCCGGAGCCTATCTGGTGGTTTGGTGAATCCGGCGCGGTGAATCTTAATTTCTATAGAGGTACCACGCAAAAGCTGGATAATAATTTAACAGTTCCAACGGCGTTTCACAAGGGTCAGGGAATAAGGCCCTATGCATCCCTTCTTACAGAATACAGGCCCAATAAAGTTTGGGGTGGAATGTTGAACGTCGCATTTGACAGCCGGGGTGGAAAATTTAAGGATGTGGTAGCGCCATGCAATTGCGCGGCAACGTTAAATAACAATATCAGCTACCTGGCCATTGAACCGAGCCTCCGGTTAGCGCCATTTGCCTCTGCATTTTATATTTTTGCCGGGCCAACCATAAATTTCAATTTGTCCAAGGCCTTCAATTATACCCAGCAAAAACAAGCCGATACGAAAGCGGATTGGAGTGATGTGCACAAAACTGTTTTCTCAGCCCAGGCAGGAGCCGGAATAGATATTCCAATTTCCTCCAGGTCTAACCGGACACAAATGAGCCTGTCACCTTTTGCATCTTTTCAAACGGACTTCGGTCATGAGCCTCGCACGGTTGAATCATGGTCCTTTTACACGATTCGTATGGGTATGGCATTTAAATTTGGTACAGCAAAAAAGCCAATTGTCCCGCCACCACCAACTCCGGCTGTTCCGGTTGCTGTTGCTGAGAGTGTTATTGAAAAGGATGTGCAATTTTCTGTTCGCGCACCAAAAGTTGTTCCGCTTCAGCGCAGGGTCAAAGAAACATTCGCATTGCGTAATTCAGTATTTTTTGATATGGGATCAACAGAAATACCAAAGCGTTATATTTTGCTTAATGAAACCCAGGCTACGGCATTTAGAGAGGTACAATTGCAACAGGGACAACCCTACAATTTGAATAAGGGTCGTTCTTCCAGGCAAATGGAGGTATATCACAATATCTTAAATATCATGGGGGATCGCATGCGGGCAAACCCCCAGAGCTCTATTTTCCTTTCAGGTGCTTCGGATAAAAACCCAAAAGAAGGAAAATTGCTTGCCGAAAATATTAAACAATATTTAGTAACCATTTTTGGTATCAACGAATCAAGAATTACCACCGAAGGCAGGGACAAACCACTAATTCCTTCAGAACAGCCAGGTGCTACAAGAGAACTTGCCCTTTTACGCGAAGGAGACCGGAGGGTCGACATCGCGAGCACTTCTCCTGAACTACTCTTGCAGGTGGGCGGAAGCACATCGGCATTTTTAAGGCCGGTACAAATTACCGCTGTACAGGAAGATCCTCTTGATAGTCATGTGATTTTTAACGCGGAGGGTGCGGAAGAATCGCTTAAGTCATGGTCGGTGACCCTTACAGACGAACAAGGTAATGTGCAAAACTACGGTCCTTATACAAAAGAGCAGGCATCCATTTCAGGAAACACCATTTTAGGCAAAAACACAGAGGCAAATTATAAAATTACAATGATTGGAGAAACCAAAAGCGGTCATTCTATTCGCAAGGAAAGCTCTGTAAGCCTGATGAAAAGGGATGAACAGCAGCAGGAAGGACTGCGATATAGCATTCTGTTCGATTTTGATAAATCAAAAACGATAGTTTCTTATGAAAAATTTCTTGTTGAAATCGTTACGCCTCTTATCCCAGAAAACGGAACGGTTATCATTCATGGCCATACAGACACGATCGGAGAGGAATTGTACAACCGCAATCTGTCACAAGAACGG
>Ga0207127_10188_pt1 | contig 14745 bp, 2 predicted proteins | sample Alteio_BWMinHeat_17_FD_153574 | JGI IMG/M metagenome (GOLD analysis project Ga0207127, IMG submission 153574) | Enriched cells from forest soil in Barre Woods Harvard Forest LTER site, Petersham, Massachusetts, United States -... | ecosystem: Environmental > Terrestrial > Soil > Temperate forest >...
GTCACTTCCGCCTCTACCACTTCGTTGACCGTGACGGTGCCAAAAGGCGCTCGTTCATATCCGGTCAGCGTAACTGTAGGAGGGGTTACGGCATACGCGCAAACCGGGTTTAGTCTAACGTTCCCTTCATGTAAAGGCATGTCTGACGCAACAGGGTTTTTGGCCGCTACCAATTATACGGCTACCGGCAACCCTGTGAAACCAGTTGCCGCTGATATTAATGGTGATGGTCTCGTTGATATTGTAACCTTCGATAGTTCGAGCAGTACGATGTCTGTATATATTAATACTACAAGTGGTGGCGTCGTTTCTTTCAGCAGGTCTGATTTTGCTACTGCTGCACATGCCGCTACCGGTTCTATTGCGGGTCTTACAGTTCACGATATTGATGGCGACGGTAAACCTGATATTATTGTGGCAAGTGGAAGTACGATGTCAATATTTCAAAATAACAGCTCAAGCAATACTTTAAGCCTGGGCGCAAGGGTAGATTTCACCGGTCTTGCCGGAAACCCGATGGCAAGTGTAGCAACAGGTGACCTTAATAATGATGGTGAAATGGATATTGTTGTTTGTGGCGACTCAGAAGTTAGTTACTGGACAAATGCAATGACTGCTCCTGGTACCATTACTACTTCTTCTTTTAACACCCGCGCCGATATCAGGGTAGTATCAGCTGTAAATCTTTGGGATGTGACAGTAAGGGACCTTGACCTCGATGGAAAACAGGATATCATTGTAAGTGACCATGGATCTTCCAATACATTTATTCTTCAAAACAAAGGTAGCCTTAGCTTTGGGCAGTCCTTTGTAAGTATAGGAGCAAACAGTGCAAACCAAATGTCTTCTATTGACCTTGATGGTGATGGTAAATTTGATCTCGTCATTGCGAATAATGGTTCGTCTATCGTTTCTGTTTTCCGAAACACATCCACAACTCCGGGTACAATCACTTTTGGTTCCAGGATTGATTTATCATGCGGAGGCACACCAAACGGTCTTACTCTTGCAGATGTGGATGGAGATGGCAAGCCTGAAATTATGGCTACTCTTCTGGGATCTGGTATGAGCGCATTTCATAATACCTCCAGTGTTGGTTCTATATCTTTTGGTTCTGCTATTGCATTTAGTTCTAGCAGCTATAATCCTTATGTAACAGTTGGCGACATTAATGGAGACGGTATTCCAGACATTATTGCTACAGCCGGAACATCTAACCAGTTAAGTGTCCGTTACAATGTAAACCTTTTACCTCTTGCATACGTAATACCTCCTGCTACCGTTTGTACAGGAAGTCCTATATCACTTGGAGCAGCTGCCGTTAATAATAATACGTATTCATGGACCAGCACCAAATACCTGACGACTTCTACGGTAACGTTTACCTCTACTGCGGCAAATCCTTCAGTGTCTCCACAGATAAACGCTACTTTTACTTTAAAGGAAACTACAGCGCAGGGTTGTTCAGCAACTAATAGCGTTTTAATATCAACCAATCCTCTTCCTGCCGCAGCGGCAGGTTCTGGTGTTGGGCCGATATGTGCAAACATTCCTGCAAGTATTGGAGCCGCAGCCGTTTCAAAAAGTACTTATTCCTGGAGTCCTTCCACAGGCTTGAGTTCGGCTACTGTTTCAAATCCAACTGCGACCGTGCCTACTACTACAACTTTTACGGTAACTCAAACAGACTCCAATGGATGTAAGGCATCAAATCCGGTTACTGTTACTATTTCAATTCCAGCAGCCGCAGTAGGATTACCTTATACCAATTGTGGAGCAGTTTCTGACTCAATTGGGGCAGCCGCTGTAACGGGTAGTACTTATTCATGGACAAGTTCACCTTCAGGGTTTACTTCAACCCTGTCTAAAACTGCAGCCGCACCTACTGCTACTACTACTTATACTTTAACAGAAACAAACGCTTTGGGATGCGTTAATTCGAATTCTGTTACTATAACTGTATATCCAGCACCTGCAGCCGCAGCCGGTTCAAATGTTTCTATATGTTTAGGAGCATCGGCAGTCATCGGAGCTGCACCGGTTTCTGGAAGTACTTATGTTTGGAGTCCTACTTTAGGGTTAAGCGCATCATCGGTATCAAACCCGACGGCGACTCCTACTGTGACCACTACTTATAAGGTAACAGAAACTAATACTAATGGATGTTCTGCAAATCATTCGGTAACTGTAACAATTGCAACTCCAGCAGCTGCAACAGGTACAGCACCTACTATTTGTTTAGGAACATCTGCCATTATTGGCGCAAGCGCTGTAACAGGAAGTACTTATTCATGGACTCCTGCAACAGCCTTAAGTTCCACAACTGCTGCAAATCCTACAGCTAACCCTTCTACTACTACTGGATACACAGTGACTGAAACAAACAAATTCGGTTGTGTTAGTTCGAATAGTTTAACTGTTACAGTATCTATTCCTGCAGCAGCTACTGGTTCTTCTAAAAACTTGTGTATTGGTTCTTCTACCGCAATCGGAGCCACATCAGTTACTGGAAGCCATTATTTGTGGAGCAGCAACCCTTCAGGATTTTCATCCACATTATCAAACCCAACTGTATCTCCTACAGTTACAACTGATTATACATTAAGCGAAATCAATATCTTTAATTGTAAGGCGTCAAATTCTGCTACTATTACTGTTATTCCTGTACCAGCTGCAGCCGCAGGTTCTTCTGTAGGTCCGGTTTGTGTAGGAACATCAGAACCAATTGGTGGTGCTGCCGTTACCGGAAGCACTTATTCATGGGTAAGTACCCCTGCCGGCTTTACATCAGCTGCATCTAGTGCAACAGTTTCACCTACAACTACTACTTCATATACAGTAACTGAAACAGGAGCTAACGGTTGCAAGGCTTCAAATTCCGTAACCATTACCATGTATCCTGTTGTTGCTGCCGCAGCAGGAGCAAATGCTTCTATTTGCATGGGAGGCAATGACACCATTGGTGCTTTACCTGTTAATAAAAGTACATATACATGGGTAAGTAGTCCATCAGGTTTTACTTCTACTTTATCTAAAGTAGGAGTTGCACCTACCACCACCACTACTTACACCATTACGCAAACAGACTCTAATCATTGTTCCGCTTCAAATACCGTAACGGTAACCATAAACACACCTGCTGCTGCTCCCGGTTCTCCGGCTACTATTTGTTCAGGAGCTTCCGTTACCCTTGGTGCTGCATCAGTTAAAGGAAGTACTTATTTGTGGAAACCTGCAGGATCCTTAAGTTCAGCTTCTATTTCAAATCCGATCGCAAATCCAACTTCTACTACTACATATACTGTGACTGAAACAAATTCTACGGGATGCGTGGATTCCAGTACAGTAACCATTACTATAAATGGCAAGCTACCTGCTGCCTTTCCGGGTTCTCCAGGTGTCATATGCGCCGGATCTTCAAAGGTTATTGGTAATACAGCGGTATCAGGTGATGTATATACCTGGGCACCATCTACAGGACTAAGTTCAACCACCGTTTCAAACCCAACCTTAACACCAACCACAACTGCAACTTATACTGTAACTGAAACAAATACTGCTACAGGTTGTACTGCATCACATTCCGCTACCTTTACTGTAGGCGCTGCAGCCGCTGCTGCAGGTACTTCAGGAACAGTTTGTTCCGGAAGCCCTTTTACAATAGGGGCAAAAGCTGTATCAGGAAGCACCTATACATGGGCTCCTTCAGCAAGTTTAAGTTCCTCAACAACATCTAATCCTGTTGCTTCTCCTACTTCTACTACTACTTATACAGTAACTGAAACAACTGTTAACGGATGTATTGCATCTAACACTATAACATTAACGACCAAGCCACTTCCTGCCGCGGTTACCATTGCTTCAGCTACTATATGTGCCAGCACCGCTACACCAATTGGTGCTGCCGCTGTGAAGAAAAGCACTTATGCATGGACAAGTTTACCATCAGGGTTTACATCTACTTCGTCCAATCCTACTGCAACACCTGCATCAACTACTTCTTATACTTTAACGCAAACAGATAGTAATGGATGTAAAATGTCAGATTCTTTAACCCTGACAACTAAGCCACTTCCTGCTGCATCAGCGGGTTCATCTACAGCAGTATGTATTGGAGGCTCTGTCTCAGTTGGGGCAACTACAGTAGCAGGTAGCACTTATGCATGGACTCCTGCAACTGGATTGAGTTCTACAACTTCTTCAAGTCCAACAGCAAATCCTACTACTACTACTACTTATACTGTAACTGAAACAGCCAGCAATGGTTGCTCGGCTTCAAACCCTGTTACGGTAACAATTTATAATCTTCCTGCCGAGCCGCAGGTTCCAATCAAACTATTTGTATCGGAACCACGGTAACTCTTGGAGCAAAAGTAGTTGGAGGAAGCAGCTATTTATGGAGCCCAACAACAGGGCTAAGCTCATCAACTGCTTCAAACCCTACTGTAACTCCTGCGAGTACAATAACATATACTTTAACTGAAACAAGCGGAAACGGATGTGTTGCTTCACATTCCGTTAAAATAACTGTAAATCCACTTCCAGCAGCTGGCGCAGGTACATCAGGACCTCTTTGTACCGGAAGTTCAACAACCATTGGTGCAGCAGCCGTTACGGGAAGTACTTATTCATGGGTAAGTAGTCCTTCAGGATTTACATCAACAGCAGGAAATCCTTTGGTATCGCCTACCGCAACAACCAGTTATACAGTTACTGAAACAAATATTAACGGTTGCGTTTCGTCCAACACGGTAACCATTACTGTAAATCCACTTCCAGCCGCAGTTGCTGGTAGTAATGTATCTATTTGTACCGGAAAGTCTACTACCATTGGTGGGGCTGCCGTTAATAAAAGTGTTTATGCGTGGAGTCCTTCAACCGGATTAAGTGCATCAACAGTTTCCAATCCGGTAGCAACACCTTCCGCAACAACTACATATAATGTAACTGAAACAGACTCAAATGGTTGCGTAGCAACACATTCTGTAAAGGTAACCATATCAGTACCTGCAGCTAATCCTGGTCCGGCGCAAACTGTTTGTTCAGGAACACCAACTCCGCTTGGAGCTACCGCTGTATCGGGAAGTACTTATTTCTGGGTTAGCAATCCTTCAGGATTCAGCTCTACTTCATCTAATCCAACTGCAGCACCTATAAGTACAACTACTTATACTGTTATAGAAACAAACTCAGTTGGTTGTTTTGCATCTAATCCTGTGACAATAACGGTAAATCCACTGCCAGCTGCTGCAGCCGGTGCTAACAGCGTTGTATGTTCAGGTTCAGCAGCAACTATTGGTGCTGCCGCTGTATCGGGTAGTACTTATGCATGGGTAAGTACACCTTCAGGATTTACTTCAACGGCTTCTACTGCCACAGTAAACCCAACAGTTACCACAAGTTATAAAGTAACCGAAACAAATTCAAACGGTTGTGTAAATTCTAATGCCGTACTTATAAGCATGGGTACCCCTGCTGCCATTGCAGGTGTCGCTAAAAATATTTGTACTGGCGGTTCTACTACTATCGGGTCAACACCACCTGTTGCCGGAAGTACGTATTCATGGAGTCCTTCGGCTAGCTTAAGCTCGTCAACTGTTTCTTTCCCGACGGCGACCCCAACTGTAACGACTACTTATACAGTAACTGAAACAAATTCACTTGGTTGTACTGCCTCAAACACTGTTAAGGTAACAATACAGGTACCTGCCGCTGCAGCTGGTTCACCTTCTACTATATGTCAAGGTCAATCAACAACGGTAGGTGGCACTTCTGTAAGTGGAAGTACTTATTCATGGAATCCTTCAGCAGGTTTAAGTTCTGCTACCTCTGCAAAACCAACGGCCACCCCTGCATCTACGACAACTTATACAGTAACTGAAACTACTTCAGCCGGTTGTGTTGGATCAAATACCGTGACTGTAACAGTTCTTCCAATTCCTGCCGCTGCTGTTGGTTCTCCGGCAACGATTTGTGCAGGTGTTCCTGATTCAATCGGAGCAAAAGCTGTAGTTGGAGATGTTTATGCATGGACAAGTATCCCTGTTGGATTTACCTCCAATCTTGCACATCCGGTTGTATCACCAGTTGTTACAACTATATATACCTTAACTGAAACAAATCCTTCAGGATGTTCCATTACCAATTCGGTAACGATAACAGTATCAAATCCCGTTGCTGCCGCAGGTAGTACTAAAACAATATGCTTAGGAGCTTCTGCCACAATTGGTGCTGCTGCCGTTTCAGGTAGTACATATACCTGGTCTCCTACAACAGGATTGAGTTCATCGACGCTTGCTAACCCATCGGCATCGCCTACGGTTACTACTATATATACGGTAACTGAAACCAACAAATTTGGATGTAGCGCATCTAACAGCGTTACCGTTAATATCAGCATTCCTGCCGCTAACGCGGGTTCATCAGTTGGCATTTGTCCGGGAGTACTTACCCTTATCGGAGGCGCTCCGGTATCAGGAAGTACCTATTCATGGGCAAGCACACCTTCAGGTTTCACTTCTACCGATGCAGGTCCATTTGTAACACCTACTACTACTACTACTTATACAGTAACAGAAAAGAATTCAAATGGATGTTCAGCATCAAATTCCGTAACTATTACAGTTAATCCTTTACCTGCAGCTTCTGCGGGCACATCAACTGCGATTTGTAAAGGATCTGGTGCTGTTGTTTCATTAGGAGCTGCTTCTGTGGCAGGTAGTTCATATATATGGGCACCTTCAACAGGTTTAAGTTCTGCAACTGTTTCTAACCCAACTGCAATTATTAACTCAACGACTACTTATACAGTAACTGAAACTAACTTTAACGGATGTAAAGCATCAAATTCTGTAACAGTCACTGTAAATGCACTTCCTGCAGCAAATGCGGGTGGTTCTACTAAAGGTGTTTGTACCGGAAGTTCGGCTACACTTGGAGCTGCTGCAGTTACTGGTAGCACGTATTCATGGAGTCCTTCGACTGGCTTGAGCAGTACTACTGCTGCTAATCCTACTGTGACTCCTATTTCCGGAGCAACTTATACTGTAACTGAAATTAATGCAGCAGGTTGTACAGCTTCGAACTCTATAGCTGTAACAGTTAATCCGCTACCTGTGCCAAATGCAGGTACATCTCAAACAGTATGTTCAGGAACAGCAGCTACAATAGGTGCGGGATCAGTAGCATTAAATACTTATTCATGGTCACCTACAACAGGATTAAGTTCAGCAACTGTATCTAATCCGGTTGCTACTCTTACTTCTACAACTGCATCTACAACCACATATACCGTTACACAGACGATAACGGCTACAGGATGTTCTGCAGCAACTACAGTATCAATATCAATAAATCCATTACCAGCTGCAGTAGCTGGGGCCGCTGGCACAGTATGTTCTGCAGCTCCTTATACAATCGGTGCAGCAGCGGTAACAGGAAGCACTTACTCATGGGCACCTTCTGCCACATTAAGTTCATCTACGGCATCAAGCCCTGTAGCTTCGCCTACTTCAACGACTATCTATACAGTTACTGAAACTAACTCAAACGGATGCGTAGCATCAAATACAGTTAAGGTAACGATTAGCATACCTGCCGCTGCTGTCTCACCAAAAACCACTTGTGCAGGAATTGCAGCAAGTATTGGTGCAACCGCGGTTACGGGAAGTACATACTCATGGAGTCCGGCAACTGGTTTAAGTTCATCTACGGTTTCTAACCCTAGTGCAACGATCACTTCTACTGCTACATACACCGTAACTGAAACAAACTCCCTTGGTTGTATTGCTTCAAATCCTGTGACAGTAACAGTTAATCCACTACCGGTACCTGTTGCCGGTTCTGCAGCTACTATTTGCGCAGGATTATCAGCATCGCTTGGAACAACTACAACTTCAGGTAATACCTATGTATGGAGTCCTTCAACAGCATTGAGCAGTTCAACGGTTTCTAACCCAACCGCAACGCCAACTACAGCTGGTATAAATACATATACTTTAACTCAGACAATAACGGCCACCGGATGTACTGCATCTACTACTGTTAATGTCACCGTTCTTCCTGCCGCAGCCGCTGCTGCAGGTTCGAATGTTTCGGTTTGTACAGGCAAAACAACAACTATTGGCGCTGCTGCTGTAACAGGGAGTACTTATACCTGGTCACCATCAATAGCTTTAAGTTCATCAACGGTTGCTAATCCTGTTGTTACACCAACAACAACAACAACTTATACCGTAACTGAAACTACTTCTGGAGGATGTGTGGCATCAAATTCTGTGACAGTTACATTAAATCCAGCTGTTGCTTCAAATATCGGTTCAACTACTATTTGTAAAGGACAGCCAACCTTTATTGGTGCTGCCGCTGTAACAGGGAGTACCTATGTATGGACAAGTTCACCTGCAGGATTTAACTCTGCTTTGGCAAATCCATCAGTTGCACCTACTACGACAACTTCTTATACTGTTGTAGAAACAAATGTTTCGGGTTGTACCGCTACTAATTCATTAACCTTAACGATAAGTCCTTCCCCGGCTGCTTCAGTAGGCGCAAATACAACTATTTGTCCTGGTGTGCCAACGACTATCGGGTCAGCGACTGCTGATGCAGGAGCTTCATATCTATGGTCAAGCGTTCCGGCAGGATTTACTTCCACGGTATCAGGACCTACTGTTTCTCCTACTATCACTACAATATATTCATTGACTGAAATAAGCGCGTTTGGATGTGTAACTACAAATTCGGTAACCGTAACTGTAAACACGCCAATTGCTTCTACCGGACCATCAACTGCTTTTTGTGCAGGAGGTTCAGTAGTGATAGGATCAGCTGCTGTATCGGGAAATACTTACTCATGGACTCCTTCAGTAGGATTAAGTTCATCAACTGTTTCTAACCCGACAGCAAGTCCTACTACTACTACCGCTTACACCTTGACTCAGACAAATGCTACAGGATGTACTACTTCAGGTGCAATAACTGTTACCGTAAACCCACTTCCTACGCCTACTGCGGGAACTCCGGGTACTATTTGTTCAGGAACTGCTTATACCATTGGTAATGGAATAGCAGTATTTGGGGACACTTATTCATGGGCACCTGCAACGGGTTTAAGTTCATCAACGGTTTCTAACCCGACAGCAAGTCCTGTTAGTACGACCACGTATACTGTAACTGAAAAAACAACCGCTACAGGATGTTCTGCATCTGCTTCGGTTACCATTACAACGAAACCAATACCCGCCGCGGCCGCAGGTACCCCTGGAACAGTTTGTTCAGGAGTTGCCTATACAATTGGTGCAGCATCTGTATCAGGAAGTACTTACACATGGGCGCCTTCAACGAATCTATCTTCTACGACAGTATCCAGTCCTGTGGCAAAAGCTACATCAACTACTACTTATACTGTGACAGAAACAGGTACAAACGGTTGCAGTGCATCTAATTCAGTAACTGTAACTGTTAACACTCCAGTTGCTGCTGCAGGTTCTGCCAAATCCATTTGCTCTGGAAGTTCTACAACTATTGGAGCAACTGCAGTAGGAGGAAGTACTTATGCATGGACTCCTTCAACAGGGTTAAGTTCAACATCTGCTTCTAATCCAACTGCATCACCGACAACAACTACGACCTATACGGTAACTGAAACCAATTCTACTAATTGTACGAATTCAAATACGGTAACAGTAACTGTCAATCCGCTTCCAGCAGTGGTTGCAGGTTCAGCACTGACTGCATGTTCAGGAAGTGCAACTACAATCGGAAATGGAACATTTACAACGGGAGACACTTATTTGTGGTCACCTGCAACTGGATTAAGTTATTCAACATCTAATAATCCAACTCTTACACTAGGTGCTGCCGGTGTAACTACCTATACTGTGACTGAGAAAACTACTGCGACAGGATGTTCTGCATCTACTTCAGTAGCAATTACCTCACTATCGCTTCCTGCTGCTAATGCAGGTTCAAATGCAACGATTTGTTCAGGTTCTCCTTATACAATCGGTGCCGGTAGCGTTTCAGGAAGTACTTATTCATGGTCACCATCAGCAGGGTTAAGTTCATCAACTGCATCTAATCCTGTTGTAACGCCTGCTTCTGCTGGTTCTTACACTTATGCTGTGACAGAAACTAATGGTACTTGCAGTAACACGAATTCTGTAGTAATAACTGCGAATCCTCAACCTATTGCAATTGCAGGAGCATCCGCTACAGTTTGCTCAGGAACTGCATATACTTTAGGTACAGGAACCACATCTGGCAATACATATGCCTGGACGCCTTCTACAGGATTAAGTTCTGCAACAGTTTCCAATCCGACAGCGACACCAGCTTCTGCAACAACGTATACACTTACTCAAACTATAACAGTTACAGGTTGCGTTGCAACAGCAACTGTTAATGTGGGTGTGAATGCGCTGCCAGCAGCAGCAGCCGGGGCAAACGCTTCGATTTGTTCGGGAGCCTCTTATACCCTTGGCGCTGGAACGTTACCAGTATCAGGAAGTACTTATTCATGGTCACCTTCAACCAGCTTAAGTTCTTCAACAGTATTTAATCCGGTTGCAACACCTGGATCTACTACTACTTATACGGTGACTGAAACGAATTCAAATAATTGTGTTGCCTCAAATACAATAAAGGTAACTATAAATACACCTGCTGCCTTTGCAGGTGCAGCTCAAACAGTTTGTGCAGGAAGTTCTGTACAGATCGGTACCACTGCTGTAGGTGGAAGTACTTATGCATGGAGTCCTTCAACAGGATTAAGTTCATCAACTGCTTCTAACCCTACTCTTGCAGCTGCTTCGGCTGGTTCTTTCACCTACACAGTGACAGAAACAAATTCAACAAGTTGTACTAATTCAAATAGTGTGGTGATCACGGTTAATCCAACTCCGACACCAACAGCAGGTGCACCAGGTACGGTTTGTGCCGGAACTGCCTTTACAATTGGTACGGGAACAGCAGTTGGAGGTGATACCTATTCATGGTCTCCTTCAACAGGATTAAGTTCTTCAACTGTATCAGGTCCGGTTGCAACACCATCTTCAACTACTACTTATACAGTAACTGAGAAAACAACTGCAACAGGTTGTGCTGCTTCTGCCACTGTAAAAGTTACTGCCCTTCCTGCTCCTGCTGCTAATGCAGGTGCCGCAGCATTTATATGCCCAGGTGGGTCAGCTAACATTGGTGCTGCTCCTGTTACCGGAGATACTTATCTATGGACTCCTGCACTAGGATTGACATCTAACAAAGCATCTAATCCGATTGCAACACCTTCTTCTACGACTACGTATACTTTAACGGAAACGAATTCAATTGGATGTTCAGCATCGAATTCAGTAACTGTTAAGATAAATATCCCAGCTGCTGCTACTGCTTCGCCAGCTACTATATGCGGTGGTACTCCTACCAGCGTTGGTGCTGCGACAGTTGTTGGAAGCACTTATTCATGGGTTAGTTCTCCTGCAGGGTTTACTTCAACTGCAGGGAATCCTGTAGCTGCACCATTTGTGACTACTACTTATACGGTGACTGAAGTAAATAGTACAGGTTGCACTAATTCCAATTCTGTAACTATCACTGTTAATCCTGCTCCTGCAGCAGCCGTTGGACCTCCGGTAACTATTTGTAACGGTTCTTCAGCTTCAATCGGTGCTGCACCTGTATCAGGTAGTACCTATTCATGGACCCCTTCAACAGGGTTGAGTTCAGCGACCGTATCTAATCCTACGGTATCTGCTTCGGCAACGACCACATATATATTAACAGAAACGAACAGCCTGGGCTGTAGTGCACAACATTCTGTAGTTGTTACAGTAAGAGTTGTTGCCGCAAACGCAGGATCAAACGCTAGCGTTTGTGCAGGTGGTTCTGCCGCAATCGGCGCTGCGTCTGTATCCGGAAGCACATATTCATGGAGTCCATCTACAGGTTTGAGCAGTACTGCTGTTTCAAATCCGAATGCTACCCCACTTGCAACGACTGTATATACAGTAACTGAAACAAACGGTGCATGTTCAGCATCTCATTCAGTAACTGTCACTGTAAATTCATTGCCTGCTGCTGCTGCCGGTTCAAATACCTCAGTTTGTTTGGGTAATTCAGCTACATTGGGTGCTGCTCTCGTATCGGGAAGTAGCTATTCATGGAGTCCTTCAGCAGGATTAAGTTCATCAGTAGCAGCTCAACCTTCAGCAACTCCTACAGTAACAACAACTTATTCTGTGACAGAAACCAATACAGCCGGATGTACTGCATCACATTCTGTGACAGTAACCGTAAATGCGCTTCCTTTGGCAGCAGCCGGTTCTAACGCCGCTGTTTGTCCGGGTGGTTCTACTGTAATTGGTTCAACAGCCGTAGCGGGAAGTACCTATACTTGGAGTCCTGCAACGGGATTAAGCTCTTCAACGGCTTCTAATCCTACTGCGACACCTGCTTCAACGACAACATATACTGTAACTGAGAAAAATACAAGTAACTGTACAGCATCAAACTCTGTAACAGTAACAGTGAATACACTTCCTGTAGCCGCCACCGGTCCTGCGCAAACAATTTGGCGGGATCGTCAACCACGATTGGGGCTGCAGCAGTTACCGGAAGCACTTATGCATGGGTAAGTTTACAAGCAGGCTTTACTTCAGCATCTGCTAATCCAACAGTTTCTCCTACTGCTGCTACTTCATACACCGTAACAGAAACCAACGTGAACGGCTGTGTAGCTTCACATAGTGTAACTGTATCTGTAGGAACCTTGCCGGCAGCTGCCGCTGGTTCTCCTGCCACAGTTTGCGCAGGAACAGGTATCCTGATCGGTGCTCCGGCAGTTTCGGGAAGCAACTATGCATGGACAAGTACTCCTCCAGGCTTTACATCTGTTTCAGCAAATCCTTCAGTTGCGCCTTTGGTAACCACTACTTATACAGTTACTGAGACAAATGCTCTTGGTTGTGTTGTATCGCATTCTGTTACTATATCGGTAAACACTCCAGCCGCTGCTGCAGGTGTTAACATGGGCATATGCTCTGGTACCTCTACCACAATTGGAGCAGCCCCTGTAACGGGAAGCACCTATTCATGGGCAAGTGCACCAGCAGGTTTCAGTTCTACTGTTTCCAATCCTATAGTATCTCCTACTGTGAATACTACTTATACGGTGACCGAAACAAATGCATTTGGTTGTGTTGCTTCAAATTCTATGAAAGTAACCATCAACAATACCAAGACTGCTGCTAACCCAGGCGTTCCTTCTACCATTTGTGCAGGAACTTCTGTCAGCATTGGCTCCCTTGCCGTAGCAGGAAGTTTTTATGTTTGGACGAGTTCACCTGCAGGATTTAGCTCAACAATTTCTGATCCTGTAGTATCGCCAACGGTAACCACTACTTATACAGTTATTGAATCAAACGTTGCGTTATGTTCTAATACAAATACGGTAACTATAACGGTAAATCCATTCCCAGCTGCAAATGCAGGCACATCAGCGCTTATTTGCTCTGGAAGTACTGCCGTACTGGGTGGGGCTGCCGTAGCAGGAAGTACCTATTCATGGACAAGTTCACCTTCAGGGTTTACTTCTAATGCTTCAAGTATATCAATAGCTCCAACGGTTACTACTACTTATACGTTGACTGAAACCAATGCTGGTGGTTGTGTTGCAACACATTCTGCAACAATAACAGTAAATACTCCTGCGGCTCTTGCAGGTTCTGCGGGTTCCTTTGTTTGTCCTGGAACATCCTTCACAATTGGAGGAGCACCTGTGGCAGGAAGTACCTACTCATGGACCAATTCAGCCACTTTAAGTTCTTCTACTGTTTCGAACCCAACGGCATCACCATTGGTGACGACTACCTATACGGTAACTGAAACCAATATTACTGGTTGTGTGAAATCAAATTCAGTAACATTAACCTATACGCCACCTACTGCAGGTTCAGGCAGGTCTATATGTACAGGAACTTCTACAACACTTGGCGGAACATCTGTTGCAGGAAGTACGTATACATGGTCACCGGTTACTGCTTTAAGTTCTTCAACCACGAATAACCCGACGGCAAATCCGACGGCTACGACTACTTATACTTTAACAGAAGTATATGCTGCTGGTTGTACACAAACAAATACAGTAACGGTAACGGTGAATCCGTTGCCAGCTGCAGCTGCAGGTGCTGCCCGTAACATTTGCCCTGGTTCAACAACAACTATTGGTGCTACAGCAGTTTCAGGTAGTACATATACATGGAGTCCTATAACGGGATTAAGCTCATCAACATTAGCAAATCCTGTGGTAGCTCCTATTTCAGCTACGACTACCTATTCAGTAACTGAAACCAACTCTAACGGTTGCGTTAATACGAATTCAGTGAAACTGACATTGATAGTACCGCCAGTTGCGAACGCAGGTAATAATGCCACGATTTGTGCAGGTAATACTGTTCAACTTGGAACGGCAGCTCTTACTGGTATTACGTACTCATGGTTGCCTACCACAGCGTTGACTGCTTCAAACATAGCTCAACCTTTTGCTGCGCCAACTACTACTACTACTTATACGGTGACAGCAGCAAACTTCTGCCCAACTACCAGTACGGTAACTATTACAGTAAATCCATTACCTGCTGCGAATGCGGGTGGTGGTAATGCAATTTGTCTCGGTGGTACTGATAGTATTGGATCTAAAGCCGTAGTTGGAAATACATATTCATGGTCTCCTGCAGCAAGCTTAAGTTC
>Ga0207127_10189_pt1 | contig 14723 bp, 9 predicted proteins | sample Alteio_BWMinHeat_17_FD_153574 | JGI IMG/M metagenome (GOLD analysis project Ga0207127, IMG submission 153574) | Enriched cells from forest soil in Barre Woods Harvard Forest LTER site, Petersham, Massachusetts, United States -... | ecosystem: Environmental > Terrestrial > Soil > Temperate forest >...
TCGATTGTCCGGGGCACGCCGATTACATCAAGAACATGATCACCGGGGCGGCGCAGATGGATGGAGCGATCCTGGTGGTGGCGGCGACCGACGGGCCGATGCCACAGACGCGGGAACACATTTTGCTGGCGCGGCAAGTGGGCGTGCCGTACATCGTGGTGTTTTTGAACAAGTGCGATGCGGTGGAAGATCCCGAACTGCTCGAACTCGTTGAACTGGAAGTACGCGAGTTGCTCAAAACCTATCAGTTCCCGGGAGACGCGGTGCTGGTGATCCGCGGTTCGGCGCTGGGGGCGCTGAATGGCGAAGAGCAGTGGGAGAAGACGATTTTGGAGTTGATGGCGGCGGTGGATAAGAACATACCCTTGCCGCAACGGGATGTGGACAAGCCGTTTGCCATGCCCATCGAAGATATCTTTTCGATCTCCGGACGCGGCACGGTGGTGACGGGAAGAATCGAACGAGGCAAGGTGAAGGTTGGGGAAGAGGCGGAGATTGTGGGCTTCCGGCCCACGATCAAGCGGGTGGTGACCGGCGTGGAGATGTTCCGCAAGCTTCTGGATGAAGGGATGGCCGGAGACAACGTGGGCTTGCTGTTGCGGGGCACGGAAAAAGAAGAGGTGGAGCGCGGGCAGGTGGTGGCCAAGCCGGGGTCGATCACGCCGCACACCAAGTTCAAGGCCGAAATTTATGTGCTGACAAAAGAAGAAGGTGGACGTCATACGCCGTTCTTCAAGGGCTATCGTCCGCAGTTCTACTTCCGCACCACGGACGTAACGGGAGTGGCGGAGCTGCCGGCGGGCACGGAGATGGTGATGCCGGGCGACAACGTGTCCCTGGTGATCGAGCTGATTACACCGGTGGCCATGGAAAAGGGCCTGCGTTTTGCTATCCGTGAAGGTGGCAGAACGGTGGGCGCTGGAACGATTTCGGAAATCATCCAGTGAGCAGAATTGGTGATTTGTGATTGGTGATTTTTGAATTCGCCAATCACAAATCAGAAATCAAAAGCGGCGGTGGATTAACCGTTCGACATCAAGAGCTAACGGCTAAAAGCTAATAGCTAAAGGCTGGGTTTATGCGTGAGATTGTGACTTTACAGTGCGCCGATTGCAAAGAGCGCAATTATTCGACAACCAAGAACAAGAAGACTACAACTGGTCGTCTGGAAAAGCAGAAGTTCTGCAAGCGGTGCCGCAAGCACACAGGACATAAAGAAGTTAAATAGATTGGGTAATTGAGTGATTTGGTAATCGGGTAATTGAATTTAGAGTTTGGTGGCCCGAACAAATTGCTCAAGCCGAAAAGTAGCTGGGTTCAAATTACCCAATTATTAAATTTGGCAATTACTCAATTCTTCGGAGGGGCGTAAGCTCAACGGCTAAACTGCCGGTCTCCAAAACCGGACTTGGGGGTTCGAATCCCTCCGCCCCTGCCACATTTGCTGGTGGGATTTAAGGTAGGTAGGAAAAATGGCAAAGGCAACGACAATGACGAGGGAAGAGCAAAGTTTTAGTGGCAAGCTCATGCAGTTTCCCACCGTCACGAAAAATTTTCTCACAGACGTCCGCAATGAGATGCGGAAAGTCACGTTCCCGGCACGCAGGGAAGTCCAGGCCACCACGCTGGTTGTGATCATCACGGTTGTTCTGTTTGGGGCCTATTTCTTCGCCATCGATCAGACAATAGCCAGAGGCGTTAATTGGGTGCTGCACCACGGTCGGTAGCGTCGTCGGAAGCATCCGGGAAAGTTGATTCCAGGTATGGAAGAGCAGAATACAGTCGGAGCGGCAAACTCACCCGATACGGGTCAGCCCGTCCCTGGCGAAGCAGTCAATCCGAATATGAAGTGGTACATCATCCACAGCTATTCGGGTTTTGAGCGCAAAGTAAAAGAGTCGCTCGAATCGCGCATTATCGCGTTCGGTCTGACGGAAAAAATCGGCAAGGTGGTTATCCCTACTGAGCCGGTTACGGAAATTCGTAACGGCAAGAAATACACCGTGGAGCGGATGTTTTATCCGGGGTATGTCCTGGTGCAGATGGATCTGACAGGCTTTCGCACGGGTGGCGAAGGTGACCATGTCTGGCATGTGGTGAAATCCACGCCGCGCGTCACCGGTTTCGTTGGCACAGCCAACGATCCCACGCCGCTCTCGGAAGATGAAGTGAACCAGATCATCTACCGCGTTAGCGCCGCTAAGGACAAGCCGAAGATCAAGGTCAAGTTTGAGAAGAACGAGACGGTACGCATCACGGACGGACCTTTCGCCAACTTTAATGGCCAGGTAGACGAGGTAAACGAAGATCGCGAAACCCTGAAAGTTATGGTCACGATTTTTGGACGCTCCACTCCGGTCGAATTGGAATTTGGTCAGGTAGAGAAGGTCGCATAGCGGTTGAAGCGTCTGGCAACTACAGAGATTCAGGAAAAGTAGAGAGTATATGGCACCGAAAAAAGTACAGACATCCGTAAAGCTCCAGATTGAAGCCGGGAAAGCTACCCCGGCTCCTCCGGTGGGCCCTGCCCTCGGCCAGGCGCAGATCAACATCATGGAGTTCTGCAAACAGTTCAATGCGCGCACCCAGAACAAAGAGATGGCCGGCTTGATCATCCCTGTAGTGATCACTGTATACACTGATCGCTCATTCACCTTCATCACCAAGACGCCGCCGGCGTCAATCCTGCTGAAGCGCGCCGCTGGTGTGGCCAAAGGCGCAGGCGCTCCGAATAAGGACAAAGTCGGCAAGGTCACGGAAAAGCAGGTCCAGGATATCGCCAAGCAGAAGATGCCAGACTTGAATGCCGCTTCTCTGGAAGCTGCCGTCAAGAGTATCAAGGGCACGGCGCGCAGTATGGGCATTGAAATCGCCGGATAGTTGGCGCTGTTTTAAATGTTTTGGTTGTTAATCGCATACCACGGCCCGGGGAGCATTCCGGTGCGGTGGGAGATAAGGAAGCAATATGAGTCGTAAACCTGGAAAGAACGTCAGCAAGGCGCGCGCGGCAGTTGAGAACCGTATGTATCAACTGACTGACGCCGTGCCCTTGTTGCAGAAAGTCAAATTCGCAAAATTTGACGAGACTGTAGAAGTGACTCTCCGTTTGGGGGTCGATCCCAAGCACGCCGATCAGATGGTCCGCGGCACGGTAGTGCTGCCGCACGGTCTGGGCAAATCGAAGAAAGTTCTGGTTGTCGCATCAGGCGAAAAGCAGCGTGAAGCAGAAGCTGCAGGAGCCGACATTGTTGGTGGGGAAGAAATGGTCGAGAAGATCCAGAAGGAAAACTGGACTGATTTTGACGCCGTCATCGCCACGCCAGACATGATGAAGTCCGTCGGTAAACTGGGTAAGGTTCTCGGTCCCCGCGGCCTTATGCCCAATCCTAAGACGGGCACAGTCACTTTCGACATCGCCAACGCTGTCAAAGAGATCAAAGCCGGTAAAGTTGAATTTCGTACCGATAAGACTGCCCTGGTCCACGTGCCTGTAGGCAAGATTTCATTCACGCCGGACAAGCTGATTGAAAATGCCACCACTGTTATCTCCAGCGTGGTTCGCGCTAAGCCCGCGGCAGCCAAAGGCAAATACATTAAGGGAGCTTACATCTCCTCCACCATGGGACCGGGAATCTCGGTCGATACCTCCGCGGTTGAAGCTGCGGCCAAGGCCTAAAGGATCAGACGATGGCAGTCACTAAAGCAAAGAAAGCCGAACAGATTGAGAAGCTGAACAGCCAGCTGCAGAAAGCCAGCAGCATGATTGTGGGCAGCTTCTCCAAATTGACCGTCGCCAAGGACTACGAACTGCGCAAGACTGTGCGTTCCGCCGGCGGCCGTTATCAAGTGGTGAAGAACACACTGGCCAAGCGCGCCTCAGAAGGCACCAAGGTCGCGGAAGCGCTGAAGGGCCTCAAGGGAGTCAGCTCCATCGCCTACACAGATGGCGATCCGGTCGCTCTTGCCAAAGCACTCAGCAAGTACGTAGACGACAACCCGGAATTTTCTTTTAAATCGGGCATTCTGGAAGGGCGCGTCATCAACCTGCAGGAAATCAAGGCTCTGGCCACCATGCCTTCCAAGGAAGAGCTCTACTCGAAGCTCCTCTTCCTGATGAACGCTCCGGCACAGCGCCTGGTAACTGTGATGAGCGCGGTGGGTCGCGATCTGGCAATTGTGGTGAACCAGGGCGTGGAAAAGAAAAAGTTCAAGGACGATGGCGAGGCTGCCAGCAGCTAAGTCAGTCATTCTGGCCTGGAAGTGGATTGCGGTGCGGTCGCTTTTGGGAGAGTTTCTCGCTGTCAAACCACTCACGTGGCGCTTGTCTGGGCGCATTGGAACACGATGAGGAAATGCGGCGAAACAGCACAAAAGTCGAATTTATAAAACGTGGAGAGAAACAATGGCAGATTTACAGCAACTTGAAGATCAGATTGTTGGGCTTAGCCTGCTTGATGCAGCCCAGCTTGTGAAAAAGCTCGAAGAGCGTTTAGGCGTTTCAGCGGCAGCAGCGGCCCCGGTCATGATGGCGGGTGGCGGCGGAGCGGCAGCGGCCCCGGCAGAGGAAAAGACCGAGTTCACCGTGGTTCTGGCCGGCGCTGGTGCCAACAAGATCAATGTAATCAAGGCAGTACGTGAAGTGACAAGCCTCGGCTTGAAGGAAGCGAAGGATCTGGTGGATGGCGCTCCCAAGAATGTGAAAGAGGGCGTCTCCAAGGAAGAAGCTGAGACCATCAAGAAGAAATTCACCGATGCTGGCGCCACAGTCGAGATCAAGTAGCTTTTTTGTGGGCTTCACGCCCGCGGGTGTTCAATCTGAAAACTGGAACCTATTGGGCTAAGCAACTACCCCAGGGTTAAGGGTTTTCTGGCCAGTGGATTTGAATCTTGGGGAGGACTTCTGTTATCAAATAGATAACGGTAGTCCTCCTCAAATTCGGGATTTTCATGATGCAGAGCAAAAAGCAGCCACCGGCATGGCAAAGGTCAGAGCCGGCGGTCTATTTTGCTTTGCGTTATTGTGCTTTTTAACAGGTTTGCTAATTGCAGACCGAGAACGGTCTAGTCAGACGGGCGCGGACAAACACAATTCAGGATTCATATGTCGCACGAGCGGCGTCAACGGGAACTCTCGTCTCCCGCTGGCATCTTTGTGTCTTTGTCTCTGCCTCACGAATAGTGCAGCTGATTACGCTGCATAGATAGCAGGTTTTGTTCTGGAAAAGCAAGAAATTTTCCGACCATGGCCTACCGGGTTCGCCTGCGAGAGCGAACAGAACTGAAACAGGTTTAGGAGTTATACATGCCGAACAAGAATGGCGCCTCCCGTTATCGTCTCGATTTCTCAAAAATTCCGGCAGCCCTCCAGATCCCGAACCTCATTGAGGTTCAGAAGCGTTCTTACGATCGCTTTCTGCAAATGGATAAACTGCCCAGTGAACGTGACGACAGCGGATTGCAGTCCGTCTTTCAATCCGTCTTTCCCATCACCGATTTTCGCAACGTCTCCGAACTGGCTTTTGTCGATTTCTCCATTGGCAACTGGGAGTGTAAATGCGGACACCTGAAAGGTCTGCATCACCTTCGTACAACATGCCGTAACTGTGGTAACACCGTTATTACCGATCCGTTTCACCCTGGCGACGTGCTTTGCGGCAAGTGCGGCACGTACAACGCAAACACCCCTGACTTCTGCAACAAGTGCGGTGACCCGGTTGGCTTGCAGCTGAAATATGACGTAGCTGAATGCGAAGAGCGCGGCATGACCTACTCTGCCCCGCTGAAAGTGACCATTCGCCTTACGATCTACGACAAGGACCCTGAGACCGGCAACAAAAGCATTCGCGACATTAAAGAGCAGGAAGTCTTCTTTGGCGACATTCCTCTGATGACCCAGAATGGTACCTTCATCATCAACGGTACCGAGCGCGTCATTGTCAGCCAGTTGCACCGTTCACCAGGCGTTTTCTTTGAGACGGCAAACAACCGTACGTATTTCCTGGGTAAGATCATTCCTTACCGCGGATCATGGGTTGAGTTCGAATACGACCAGAAGAACGTTCTGTACGTCCGCATCGATCGCAAACGTAAATTTCTGGGCACCATCTTCCTGCGCGCACTCGGCCTTCGTTCCGACGAGGACATCTTGCGCACCTTCTACACGGTGGACCGCGTCAGCCTGAAAGACAAGAAACTGCGCTGGATGCTGGAAACAGGCATTGAGCGCCCCACGAACCTGCTGGGCCTCAAGCTGGCGCACAGCATTAAAGACAAGAGCGGCCATGAGATCGCCCATTCCGGACGCAAGATTACTCCGGCAGTGCTGAAAGAAATCCAGAAAGCCAAGATCACTGAAATCGATATCGATACTACGGACCTGGAAGGGGCATTCACGGCCGCTCTTGTCTTTAATGCTGTGCGCCAGCTTGAGGCATTCACGGCCGCCGACGTAATCGACATCAATACCGGCGACATCCTTCTGGAAGCAAACAATGAGATTTCAGCCGACAAGCTGTCCAAAATCATGGACGCAGGCATTGAAGAAATTCATGTCTTCTTCCCCGACCGCGACGATGTAGGCAACGTCATCAGCGCCACGCTGCGTCGTGACTCAGTCAAGACGCCGCAGGAAGCACTGATCGAGATCTACCGCAAGCTTCGTCCCGGTGATCCGCCGACCCTGGACACAGCCACCGCGCTGTTCCATGGCATGTTCTTTGACGCGCGCAAATATGACTTCAGCCGTGTGGGCCGCTTGAAATTTAATATCAAGCTGTATGACAAGAACGAGGCCACCGACCTCGACAAGCGTACGCTCGATCCTGACGATTTCTATTCCACCATCCGCTACCTGCTCAAGCTGCGCAAGAGCATCGGCGCGGTGGACGACATCGATCATCTTGGCAACCGCCGCGTCCGTGCGGTAGGCGAATTGATGGAGAACCAGTTCCGCATCGGGTTGGTCCGTATGGAACGAGCCATCAAGGAAAAAATGTCCGTGTACCAGGAAATGTCCACGGCCATGCCGCATGATCTGGTCAACGCCAAGCCTGTGATGGCAGCGATCCGCGAGTTCTTCGGTTCGTCACAGCTCTCGCAGTTCATGGATCAAACTAACCCGCTCTCGGAGATCACGCACAAGCGCCGCCTCTCCGCACTGGGACCGGGCGGTTTGTCACGTGAGCGCGCCGGATTCGAAGTCCGCGACGTTCACCCCACGCACTATGGCCGTATCTGTCCGATTGAAACGCCGGAAGGTCCGAACATTGGTCTGATCAGTTCCCTGAGCTGCTACGCCCGCATTAACGATTATGGCTTCATTGAGTCGCCGTATCGCCGTGTGCGCGATACCCGCATTGTGGACTTTGTCACCGTCGTGAACGCCGGCGACAGCGATCACCGTGTAGGCGATCACATCGAACAGAAAGACCTCGACAAGACCAACGCTGATTTAAAAGACCGGAAAAAGAAAGTTATTGAACACGAACCTTTCTCCTTCTACCTGTCAGCATGGGAAGAAGATCGTCACGTCATCGCTCAGGCCAACATCGAGCTGGACGAAAAAGGCCGCATCGTAGCTGAACTGGTGAATGCTCGTAAAGCCGGCAACTTCGTGCTTGTACCGCGCGAAGAGGTCGACTATATCGACGTGAGCCCGAAACAGCTGGTCTCCGTGGCCGCCTCGCTGGTTCCGTTCTTGGAACATGATGACGCGAACCGCGCGCTGATGGGCGCCAACATGCAACGCCAGTCGGTACCTTTGCTTCGCGCACAGGCTCCCTACGTTGGCACCGGCATGGAAGGCGTTACTGCCCGCGACTCCGGCGCCGTGGTCCTGGCCCGCCGTAATGGCATTATTGACTCGGTCGATTCCGAACGCATCATCGTGCGTGTGGAAGGTGAACACCATCCGACTCAGCTCTCACGCGAAGTCGGTAGTGACATCTACACTCTCACCAAGTTCAAGCGCTCTAACCAGAACACCTGCATCAACCAGAAGCCGGTGGTCAAAAAGGGCGACCGCGTTCTGAAAGGCCAGGTTATTGCTGACGGGCCATGCACCGATAAGGGCGAACTGGCCCTGGGACGCAACGTGCTCGTGGCCTTCATGCCATGGCGCGGTTACAACTTTGAGGACGCAATCCTGGTTTCGGAAAAGATGGTGAAAGAGGATTACTACACCTCGGTACACATCGAAGAATTCGAAATCGAAGCGCGTGATACTAAGCTGGGCCCCGAGGAAATAACCCGTGACATCCCCAACGTGAGCGAATCTGCTTTGCGTGACCTGGATGAAAGCGGCGTGATCCGCATCGGCGCCACCATTAAGCAGGGTGACATTCTGGTCGGCAAGGTAACACCGAAAGGTGAAACCCAGCTTACGCCGGAAGAGAAACTTCTGCGCGCCATCTTCGGTGAAAAAGCCGGCGATGTACGCGACGCATCACTCACCTGCCCTCCGGGTATTGAAGGCACGGTGGTTGACGTGAAGATCTTCTCGCGTAAAGGACAGGAAAAAGACGAGCGCGCGAAAGCCATTGAGGCCCATCAGATTGAGAGGCTGGAGAAGAACCTGGCTGACGAAATCCGAATCCTCACGGACGAGCGGTTGAAGCGTTTGGAAGCCATCCTGGGCAACAAGGAAGTGCAGGCTGACCTGCATGATGAACGCACCAACAAGCGTTTGCTGACCAAGGGTGGAATTCTTGATCGCGAGACCATCGAGCGTATCTCCACGCGCAACCTGAAGCGTATCAAGTACGCTGACAAGGACCCGCGCGTGAACGAACAGATTGACGAAATCGAAGAGATGACGTCGCGCCAGATTGACGTTCTGCGCAAGATCACCAACGAGAAAATCGGCAAGCTGCAGAAGGGCGACGAACTGCCTCCCGGCGTAATCAAGCTGGTAAAGGTTTACATCGCCATGAAGCGCAAACTGAGCGTGGGTGACAAGATGGCAGGCCGTCACGGTAACAAAGGCGTGATTGCCCGCATTCTTCCTGAAGAGGATATGCCGTATACGGCAGACGGCACACCGGTGGAGATCGTATTGAATCCGCTCGGCGTACCCAGCCGTATGAACGTAGGTCAGATCCTTGAGACGCATCTGGGATGGGCCGGCTATCAACTGGGTGAACGCATCAACGAGTTCTTGAAAGAGAACACCCGCGAAGAAGCGGTCAGGCGCGAGCTGAAGAGCATCTTCAAGGACACTCCGTTCCTCAGCAAGATTGCCAATCTGGATGACGAAGAGCTGATGCACGCGGCGAAAACGTTAACCAAGGGTGTGTTCTTCGCGTCGCCGGTCTTTGACGGCTCTCGCGAAGTTGAGATCAAGTCCATGCTGCGTGAAGCGGGCCTGCCTGAATCGGGCAAGACCGATCTTTATGACGGCATGACGGGTGACAAGTTCGAGCAGCCAGTTACGGTCGGCTATATCTACATGCTCAAGCTGTCTCACTTGGTAGACGACAAGATCCACGCGCGCTCCATCGGACCGTATTCGCTTATCACCCAGCAGCCGCTGGGAGGTAAAGCGCAGTTCGGCGGACAGCGCTTCGGAGAAATGGAAGTCTGGGCGCTGGAAGCGTATGGCGCGGCTTACATTCTTCAGGAGCTGTTGACCGCGAAATCTGACGACGTGTTTGGCAGAACGAAGATCTATGAAGCCATCGTCAAAGGCGAGGCCGCCATTGAACCCGGCGTGCCTGAGTCCTTCAACGTCTTGATTCGCGAACTGCAGTCACTCTGTCTTGACGTCGAGTTGATCAAGAGCATTGATGGCGGCCGGAAACAGGTCGCAGCGGCAGCCGACTAACCCTCGGCTTCGCTTCTCAACTCCAGGATGCCAACCGGCTGGGGTTGAGATCAGAATGAAAGTTTATTGAACCGGTTGCCGCCGCGGTGGCGCAAAAACCGCAGGAGGACACCTTGTACCGTTCAAGTCCATTCGATTTGGGAAACGCGATCACTGACTTCGACTCGATTCGCATTAGCCTGGCTTCGCCCGATAAAATCCGGAGCTGGTCTCATGGCGAGGTGACAAAACCCGAGACCATCAATTACCGAACCTTCAAACCGGAACGTGACGGCTTGTTCTGCGCTCGCATCTTTGGCCCTGTCACGGACTGGGAATGCTTGTGCGGCAAATACAAGCGCATGAAGCACCGTGGCGTGATCTGCGACAAATGCGGAGTTGAAGTCACACTCAGCAAAGTTCGCCGTGAGCGTCTCGGCCACATTGAGCTGGCTTCGCCATGCTCGCACGTATGGTTTTTTAAGGGCCTGCCGTCCCGTATTGGTCACCTGCTCGACATTTCTCTGCGCGATCTGGAATCGGTGCTGTATTTCGAATCCTACGTAGTGGTTGAAATTGGCGATGCGCCGGTCAAAGAACGTGAAGTCATTAAAGAAGAACAGCGCTTTCGCGAACTAGACCAGCAGTTCCGCGCCACTGGCTTCAAGGCCATGATGGGCGCGGAGGCCATTAAAGAGCTTCTCAAGCGGGTCGAAGTAGACGAGCTCTCGGTTGACCTGCGCGAGAAGATGAAGCACGAAACTTCTCTTCAAAAAAGGTTGAAGTACGCCAAGCGGCTGAAAGTGGTTGAAGCATTCCGCAAGAGCGGCAACAAGCCACAGTGGATGATCCTGGACGTGATCCCGGTAATTCCGCCGGAGCTGCGTCCCCTGGTTCCACTGGATGGCGGACGTTTTGCCACATCCGATCTGAATGATCTCTATCGCCGTGTAATCAACCGCAATAACCGCTTAAAGAAGCTAATGGACCTTCACGCTCCTGAAGTCATTGTGCGCAATGAAAAGCGCATGTTGCAGGAGTCCGTGGACGCTCTGTTCGATAACGGCCGCCGCGGACGTGTACTGCGCGGCGCCAACAATCGCCCGCTCAAGTCACTCTCTGACACGCTGAAAGGCAAACAGGGACGCTTCCGTCAGAACCTGCTCGGTAAGCGCGTTGACTACTCGGGTCGTTCTGTCATCGTCGTTGGTCCCGAGCTGAAGCTTCACCAGTGCGGATTGCCAAAGAAGATGGCCCTTGAGCTGTTCAAGCCATTCATTTATCACCGTCTGGAACAGACCGGTCACTGCACCACCATCAAGCAAGCGAAAGAAATGGTAGAACAGCAGGAACCCATCGTCTGGGACATCCTGGAAGAGGTCATCAAAGACCATCCAGTATTGCTGAACCGCGCTCCAACGCTTCATCGTCTGGGCATTCAGGCGTTTGAACCGGTGTTGGTGGAAGGCAAAGCCATCAAGATCCACCCGCTGGTCTGCACGGCGTTCAACGCTGACTTTGACGGCGATCAGATGGCGGTTCACATTCCGCTGTCACCGGAAGCACAGGTTGAGGCCAGTGTGTTGATGCTTGCTTCGCACAACATCCTGTCACCCGCGTCGGGACAGCCGATCACCGTTCCTACGCAGGACATGGTGCTTGGTTTGTATTACCTGACCAAAGCGAAGCCGGGTGCGAAGGGTGAAGGCCGCGCCTTTGCCAACACGGATGAAGTCCTGCTGGCACTGGAAGCAGGCGAAGTGGAAACGCTGACGCCGATTCGTCTGCGCTACACAGGCGAGGTCATCGACCTTACCTCAGCGTACGATAATCAGGACATCATTCACACTGAGCCAGTCAGGTTTGAGCGGCAGTTCATCAACACCACGGTGGGCCGTTCCATTCTGAATGACCATCTGCCTGAGGAAATGCCGTACATCAACGGCCTTCTTAAGAAAAAAGGCATTGGCCAGGTCGTGAACTACACGTACCTTCGCTTTGGCCTCGAAACCACGGTCAAGATGCTGGACGAAGTCAAAGAGATCGGCTTCCGCTACGCTACACGCGCCGGCCTTTCCATCGGCATTGATGACATGGTTATTCCTGACGATAAAAAAGCGCTTGTCAGCGAAGCCGAGAAGCAGGTCATCAACGTTCAGCAGCAATACCTCGACGGCGCCATCACCAATGGTGAACGCTACAACAAGGTGGTTGAAATCTGGTCGAACGTGACGGAAAAGGTCGCTGACGAGATGTTCAACAACATGCAGGAGCTGGATAAGGCCGGATCGATGAATCCGATTTACGTCATGGCCGATTCCGGCGCTCGCGGATCGAAACAGCAGATTCGTCAGCTCTCCGGTATGCGTGGATTGATGGCCAAGCCCTCAGGTGAAATCATTGAAACGCCCATTACGGCCAACTTCCGTGAAGGTCTCACGGTGCTGGAGTACTTCGTATCAACGCACGGCGCCCGTAAGGGTCTGGCTGATACGGCACTCAAGACCGCTGACTCCGGTTACCTCACCCGCCGCCTGGTGGACGTTGCACAAGACGTCATCATCAGTGAGCAGGATTGCGGAACCGTGGACGGAATCTACGTCGGCTCCATCGTGGAAGCCGGTGACATCATCGAGCCATTGCGCGACCGCATCGTGGGCCGTGTATCGCTCGAGAAGATCAAGGACTATGAAGGCAGCGTCATCGTTGACGTAAACCAGGAGATCACAGAAGAACTGGCCAGCGCGATTCAGGCCGCCGGCATCGAGCGAGTGAAGATTCGCTCCGTGCTCACCTGCGAATCGAAACGCGGCGTTTGCATCGCCTGCTACGGACGCAACCTGGCATCAGGCCGCACCGTGGAACTGGGCGAAGCAACGGGCGTTATCGCCGCGCAGTCCATCGGCGAACCTGGAACGCAGCTCACGATGCGTACTTTCCACATCGGTGGAACGGCTTCTCGAGTTTCCGAGCAATCACGCCTGGAAGCTCGTAGCGCCGGTATTGTCCGCTTCATCAACCTGCAGACCGTGAAGGCCAAGAGCGGTGATCTGGTGGTCATGAACCGCGCCGGATCCATTGCGGTGGTTGACGAAAAGGGCCGTGAAAAAGAGCGTAACGCGGTGGTCTACGGCGCCAAGCTGAAAGTAACGGACGGACAGCAGGTCACGCAGGGACACATCATGGGTGAATGGGATCCATACACGTTCGGTATCCTCACGGAAATCGGCGGTACGGTCCAGTTCAAGGACTTGCAGGAAGGCATCACGCTGCACGAAGAAGTGGACGAGGTCACCGGGCTTTCCCGCCACGTTGTGGGCGAATCGCCGGATGAAAAGCGCCAACCCGCCATCATGATCAAGAGCAAGTCGGCACGGCGTTACCTGATGCCGTCACGTGCTCACCTCATGGTGCAGGATGGTGATGAAGTTCATCCTGGTGATGTGCTGGCCAAGATCCCGCGTGAAACCACCAAGACCAAGGACATCACGGGCGGTCTGCCACGCGTGGTGGAATTGTTTGAGGCTCGTAAGCCACGTGAAACCGCGATCATTTCAGAGATCGATGGTGTGGTGAAGATCGGCGAAGTCAGCAAAGGACAGCGCAAGATTTATGTCGTGGCTGACAACGGGACCGAAAAGGAATACTCGGTGCCGAAGGGCGTACACATCAATGTGCAGGAAGGCGAGCGTATGCGCGCCGGAGAAGCCTTGATGGATGGCCCGCTCAACCCCCATGACATTCTTGCCGTTCTCGGTGAGAAGGAATTGCAGGCTTATCTGGTGAACGAAATCCAGGAAGTCTATCGTCTACAGGGCGTGACCATCAGTGATAAGCACATTGAAGTCATCGTCCGGCAGATGATGCGCTGGGTGAAGGTGGAAGACGTGGGTGACACGTCGTTCCTGCTGGAACAGCAGATTGATAAGTTCCGCTTCCGCGAAGAGAACGAGCGCGTGATCGCTAACGGTGGCCGCCCGGCAACGGGTCGTCCGCTGCTGCTGGGAATTACCAAGGCTTCGCTCTCAACGGAATCCTTCATCTCCGCGGCATCGTTCCAGGAGACCACCAGGGTGCTCACAGAAGCCTCAATTCAGGGCGCTGTGGACCATCTGCGCGGCCTCAAGGAGAACGTCATCGTGGGTCGCCTTATCCCGGCCGGAACGGGCATGGAGTTCTACCGCAACGTGCGGCTGGCTCCTGAACTCGAACAGGCTGCGGCCAAAGTGCAGGAGGAAGTCTCACAGGCATACGCGGAAGCAGAGCGTGCGCTTGAACTTCTGCGTCAGGAAGGCGAAGCCGAAGAGATGGCCGCCGAATAACGGTTGTTTACCAATTAACAAACTAGCGCGGGCTGGAGGAATCCAGCCCGTTTTGTTTTATTATGGCGGTCAGAAGAATAAATGTGCTGTCCGAGGTGGTGGCAATCCAATGGAGCAGCGAGGAGGCGTTTTTATCTGCGAAGAGGCAAATAGAACGTCGCTCATGTTCAGCCCTTGGGATTGAGAGAATAGGCACCGTCGAAAGCTTCCAATCAAAGAGAGCGACCCCGCTATAGGCGGCATATGCTCATGTCCCAGCTGTGCCGCACCTCTTAGAGAACCAGAATCGTGCTTCAGGTGCACTGGATGCGGCAAATGCCTTGCAAGGCGCCTGATCTGCATGATGATCGAGCTCCCATTCACATCGAGACTGTGAGATGTCAGCGGGCAGCGTTTTTATTGGACTTAGTCCACGACTTAGTCCATAATTTCCTCATGGAAGTTAACGTACATGAAGCCAAGACGAATTTTTCCAAACTGTTGCAGCGCGTCATTCTTGGAGATGAAATCATTATTGCCAGGGCCGGCGTGCCAATCGCCAAGTTAGTGCGTTTTGTTGCGGAGAAGCCAAAGAGGGAGTTGGGCAAGTATCGCGGCCAGAT
>Ga0207127_10092_pt1 | contig 14587 bp, 8 predicted proteins | sample Alteio_BWMinHeat_17_FD_153574 | JGI IMG/M metagenome (GOLD analysis project Ga0207127, IMG submission 153574) | Enriched cells from forest soil in Barre Woods Harvard Forest LTER site, Petersham, Massachusetts, United States -... | ecosystem: Environmental > Terrestrial > Soil > Temperate forest >...
TGTCTATCAATTTCCACTGTCCTTCGATCTGACTGCGAACAAAATTAATAGCCTAAGTGAATCTAATCGCACATTATTATCCACTTTAGATAAACCGCTCACAGTTGAACTCTATTCTACGCAACAAGATATCATTGAGCACGTCCAAATCATACTCTCTTTGTTCCAAAAAGAAAACGCCCATATTATGCTTAATCTACATCATAAACCACTGAATACCTTAGACAAAACTCGATTAAGATTAGAAACCAATAATAACTTGCTGCTGACTTATGATGATCGCAAAAAAGCCATTGATATTAATCCTTCAAAATGGAATGAACAGGCGTAATAGAGGATGTCTTGCGTGTTGATAATGCCAGACAAAAAGCTTTTGCAGTGATAGAGCAATGCGAGTTCCGTAATCCAGCTAAAAGTAGGGGAAAGAAAATGTGTTACCCATTCTAGCAGCGTTAATAAAAGGAGTGTGATAAAAATTACGAATGATGCAATCAACGGTTCTTTAGAGAGACTGGCGATAAATAGTGCGATGCTTAAGTTGGTGCCCAAAAGCAATACTAACCCAAGGGAGCCGGATATAAATTGCCCGAAATCTAAACTATCTTCGACGGCAATTAATAAAGGCATTAAGAGCACGGGAAGCAACAAAAAAATCTGAGCGCCAAAAATCCCGATAAATTTACCACAAATAATTTTTGTGGCCGTAAGGGGCGCGCTTAAATAGATTTCTAAAATGCGAGATTTTCTTTCTTGGGTGAGGCAGTTTGTCGCAAGTAATGGGGTGGTAAAGAAAAAAAAGAGTGCTGTCCATGCAAATAAAGGGTGAATCACTTCTTCTGTTATGCCAAGTGACGGGTGATTTTCAATTAAAAGATTCTGACTTTTTAATAAAAATTCTGTCATGTATCGATAGAAGATCAAGCCCAAGAGACATTGGCATAAAGCAAGAAGCTTCCAGATTTTTCCTGTTTTAAACAGTTTTAAGAATTCATGTCGCGCAATGGTTAAAATCATAAGCTTTGATCTCTTCCGTGCTGAATTGTAATGCGTGATCGCAAATAGATTTTACTTCATTTAAATAGTGCGTTGATAAAATAATCGCGGCCTCTTTTTTATATTGACTTAATAGCAGTTGAAAATCTTCAATTTGGCTTTGATCTAAACCTTGTGTGGGTTCATCTAATAAAAGCACGGAAGGACGGTGTAGTATGGCGCTGGCAAGACCGACTCTCTGTTTTAGGCCTTTAGAAAGAATGCCAATTAAGTAATGTTGATGTCGTTTTAGATTAAGCTTTTCCAAAACTTCTTCAACGTGATCAGGGATGTCGGATTTTGAAATTTGTCGTAGCTTAGCAATGAAACTTAAATATTCTCTAACCGTTAATTCAAAATACAGTGGACATTGATCCGGTAGAAAGCCAATAAATTGTTTGGCTAAAATTGGTAAGGTGTGAATATTGAATCCCTGAATTAAAATGTGTCCGGCATGTGGCTTAATGAGTCCAGCAATGAGATTGAGCGTGGTTGTTTTTCCGCTACCATTTTTGCCAATGAATGCCATGCATTCGCCACGATTGACACTGAAGCTTAAATCTCGCATCGCCCATTGTGGGCGCGTATAACTAAGGTTTTTGACAGAGACTAGGGGGAGTGCTTGCATATTGAAAAGTATAGCTGGGGATATGACAGTATGGAAATATGGCTATAATATGTTAGTTAAATGTATCTCTAGTAAAGCGTTTCTCTTTTGCGTAAACTGCTTATAGGTAATCGCTATGTAGTAGGGGTCTCTATATGTTTTATGGTATTTTAGATTTGTCATGGTGGGGCTATATTGTTGCAGGCTTAATTCTCACTCATATTACCATTGCGAGTGTTACTATTTTTTTGCACCGCGCCCAAGCGCATAGAGCGCTCGTTTTACATCCAGCCATTAGTCACTTTTTTCGCTTTTGGGTTTGGTTAACCACGGGAATGGAAACAAAAGCATGGGCAGCTATTCACCGTAAACACCATGCTAAATGCGAAACGGCAGAAGATCCACATAGCCCCCAAGTGATGGGCTTATCAAAAGTCTTGTTAGAAGGCGCAGAACTATACCGCAAAGAAGGCAAAAATAAAGAAACCTTAGAGCGCTATGGTCAAGGAACCCCGGATGATTGGTTAGAACAAAACATTTATACGCGGCACTCAGCCAAAGGTGTAGCACTGATGTTAGTTATTGATCTCTTCTTATTCGGCGTACCCGGTTTAACCATCTGGGCCGTGCAGATGGCTTGGATCCCTTTCTTTGCAGCGGGGATCATCAATGGCGTTGGGCATTATTTCGGTTATCGCAGCTTTGAGTGTCCGGATGCCGCAACCAATGTTTTTCCTTTGGGTATCCTAATTGGTGGGGAAGAGTTTCATAACAATCACCATACTTATCCAACTTCCGCTAAGCTCTCGGTTAAGTGGTGGGAGTTTGATATCGGTTGGTTATATATTCGGATTTTAATGGCATTAGGGCTTGCAAACGTTAAACGTACGGTGCCTAAGCTTAAAATCATACAGGGAAAACAATTGATCGATGTTGAATCGCTACATGCCTTGTTAAATAATCAAGTACAAGTCATGACTACTTACACGAAGGCTGTCATTTTGCCTTTATTTAGACAAGAAAAACAAAAAGCATTGCCTGCGGATCGACGTCTCTTGCGGCGGGTAAAAGCAGCTTTAATTCGTGCAGACATATTGGTCGATGAAACAGGGCGGCAAAATTTAAAAGTGGTTTTAGAAAAAAATCGCGCCTTGCAAATCGTTTATCATTTTAGAGAACAGTTAAAGGTCATCTGGAACAGAACAACCGCGACGCAAAAAGAATTATTGGATGCTTTGCAAGAATGGTGCCAACAAGCAGAAGCAACCGGTATACAAAAACTTCAAGACTTTTCAAGCTATCTGAAAGGGTATACGATTTTACATTGTTAAAACGCACAAAAATTATCGCAACACTCGGGCCGAGTACCGATAGGCCGGGCATGTTACATCGAGTGCTCGAGTCGGGCGTTGATCTCGTGCGTGTCAATTTATCTCACGGCACACTCGATTCACATGAAGAACGTATTGAAGCTACGCGTGTTTGTGCAGCAGCGCTCGGTAAAACAGTCGGCATTATTATCGATCTGCAAGGGCCTAAGATTCGTATTGCACGGTTTAAAAACGGTTTTATTCATTTACAAGCAGATGCAAAATTTATTATAGACGCCGATCTCGCGACAGATGCGGGTACTGAACAATCGGTAGGTATTGACTATAAAAACTTACCGAAAGAAGTTTACCCTGGCGATATTTTACTACTCGATGATGGGCTCATTATGTTGTCCGTTGAAAAAGTAGAAGGTCAAAAAATCCATTGTGTTGTAAAATTAGGGGGTAGGTTATCCAATAATAAAGGCATTAATCGACGGGGTGGTGGGTTAAGTGCAGAACCTTTAACACACAAAGATAGAGAAGATATACAATTTGCAGCAAAAATGCAGGTCGATTACGTTGCCGTGTCTTTTCCGCGATCGGCAAGTGATATACATCAGGCACGTTTGTTATTAGAGCAGGCGGGGAGTGTTGCTGGAATATTAGCCAAAATTGAACGTGTAGAAGCTGTAAACGATCTGGATAATATCATAGAAAGTGCCGATGGGGTTATGGTTGCACGTGGCGACCTCGGCGTAGAAATCGGGTATGCCGAATTACCTGCCGTTCAGAAACAGATTATTGCAAGAGCGCGTGCGTTGAATCGTGCAGTCATAACGGCTACACAAATGATGGAATCCATGGTACATAATCCCATTCCTACGCGCGCAGAAGTTTCTGATATTGCGAACGCCGTGTTGGATGGCACCGATGCCGTCATGCTTTCCGCTGAAACTGCGACGGGGAATTTTCCAGACAAGGTGGTTGAAGCCATGGTTGAAGTCTGTTTAGCGGCAGAACGCCAGCGTATTATGAAAGTTTCGCATCATCGCTTAGAATCGCGTTTTGAACACGTTAATGAAACAATCGCGATGGCAGCAATGTATGCAGCGAATCATATTGATACACGTGCGATTGTGGCATTAACCGAAACAGGTTTAACGCCTTTGTGGATGTCACGTATTCGTTCGGGTATTCCTATTTATGGCTTAAGTCGACACGCGAGTGCACGGGGTCGTATGACACTTTATCGCGGCGTATACCCAATTAATTTTGATGTTACGCGTTCACCTAAAGATCAAGTAACATCCGATGCGTTATCGGAATTATTACGATTGGGTGCTATTACCATTGGCGATCGTGTGGTTGTGACCAAAGGTGATACCATGGGGCATACTGGAGGCGCAAGTATTTTACAAATTATTACGGTATTAGAGGATAAATAATGGCTTTAATTACGTTGCGTCAATTGTTAGATCATGCTGCGGAATATCATTACGGTGTTCCTGCTTTTAATGTCAATAATTTAGAACAATTACGCGCGATTATGGAAGCAGCCAATGCAGCCGATAGCCCTGTGATTGTGCAGGCATCCGCAGGTGCTCGGCAGTATGCGGGTCCACGATTTTTAAAACACTTAATGTTGGCAGCTGTTGAAGAGTTCCCGCATATTCCGATTTGTATGCATCAAGATCATGGCGCTTCACCTGCGGTTTGTCAGCGTTCGATTCAATTGGGATTTACATCGGTGATGATGGATGGCTCCCTTAAAGAGGATATGAAAACTCCTGCAAATTATGAGTATAACGCAGCGATTACGGCTGAAGCTGTACAGATGGCACATGGGTGTGGGGTTTCAGTGGAAGGTGAATTGGGGTGCTTAGGCTCGTTGGAATCCGGACTGGCTGCGGAAGAAGATGGTTCAGGTGCACATGGGAAGTTAAGCAAAGAGATGTTACTCACCGATCCCGATGAAGCGGCGCGTTTTGTCAAAGCAACAAAAATAGACGCATTGGCGATCGCCATTGGTACCAGCCATGGTGCCTATAAGTTTCATCAACCGCCCACAGGAGAAGTCTTGGTGATGGATCGTGTTAAAGCCATTCACCGTCGTATTCCCGATACACATCTGGTGATGCATGGTTCTTCAAGCGTGCCTGCCGAATTGATACAAGAAATTAATGAACATGGTGGAAAAATAAGAGAAACTTACGGTGTGCCCGTGTCGGAAATTGTAGAAGGGATCAAACACGGTGTGCGTAAGATCAATATCGATACGGATTTACGTTTAGCGGTTACAGGCGCTATTCGTCGTTATTTTGCAAAAAATCCCAGCGAATTTGATCCACGCAAATATAATCATGGCGCTATTGAAGCGATGAAAGCCATTTGCAAAGCACGGTATGAAGCTTTTGGCACGGCAGGTTGGGCTTCAAAAATTAAGCCATTGTCCGTCGAAAAAATGGCAGAGCGCTACACTAAAGGTGAATTAAATCCCCGTGTCGTTTAAACATTTAATGCATATTGGTATGATTTTCGTCACGTTATTATTAACGGCGAATGTTATTGGCGAAAAACCCATATCTTTTGGACTTATTATTTTACCCGCAGGGGTTCTGTTGTTTCCCCTTACTTATTTGTTAGGCGATATCATAACCGAAGTGTATGGATTTAGAGAAGCTCGACGGATTATTTGGTTTGGCATGCTCTGTAATTTATTTATGGCTTTTATGTGTCGTTTGGCGATTCTGGCGCCTGCTTCAGAGACCTGGTTACACCAAGAAGCATATACACAAATTTTAGGCAATGGCAGTCGTTTAATGGCTGTTTCTACACTGACGTATTTTATAGGCGAATTTATGAATGCCTATATTGTTGCAAAGCTGAAAATAAAAATGCAGGGTAAGTCTTTTTGGTTAAGAGCTTTGTGTGGCAGCTGGATTGGCGAAGGCATTGAAACAGCGCTGTTTCTGCCATTGGCATTTTATGGGATCATGTCTAATGATGAATTGCTAAAATTCGGATTATTTTATTATAGTTTTAAAGTGGTATACGCATTTTGTACAGTGCCACTTGCGAACAAACTGGTTAATGTATTAAAGCGTCGCGAAAAAATAGATCATTATGATCCGGTGGTTCATTTTAATCCGTTTGCGGTTTAATAATGCTTGTTCTTCGAATGTGAGTCATTAGTATTCAGGGATGAAAACATGGAAACCAGCAGAAAAATAAACAAAATTTTATTTACGATTCGAGAAATTGACGTTATCTCGTGTTTAATTCATGGAAGAAGTATTAAAAAAATAGCGCTCTTGTTGGCAATATCTCCAAAAACAGTAGAAGTTCACATTAGAAACCTGATGCTGAAGATTGGATGTCATTCGCGTGAGAAAATAATAGATTTTATTGAATCGTCTGAAAGTCATTTAATCATAAAAGAACATTACCGCTTAATTTTAGAAAAAAACCATTTAACATATAGTAAAGATGAAATGTCAATTAGACAAGACGAAAATGATAATTTTAAATTATCGGTCGATAATTTGAATCCTGAGAATCCTGGCGCAGAAGTTGTTCGTCGCATATCGTTAGCAGAGAGATTTAAAAAACGCGCCTTTTTTGCAACTATAATTACAATGCTTTCTTGCCCCATCGTTTTTGGTGTTTTTTATTATAATAACAAAAATAAAGAACATTCACGCGTGCATGTGGATTTAAGATTGCCAGAGAAAGAAACGTTTATAAAGAGAAGTTTCTTGCTTAAAAAAATGGATGATGTCTTTAAAGGGAACAAGAATAAAATAAAACAATTAATAATTGTAGGCATTGGTGGGATAGGAAAAACCACCATTGCGAGAAGTTACGCAATGCAAGATTCTAGCAATATGTTATGGGAAATAAATGCAGAAAATGAAATGGAAATAATTAAATCATTTGAGCGACTTGCCATTGTGTTGGCAAAGAACAAAGAAGAAAGAGATGAAATAGAACATCTGCATATGTTAAACAATATGGATCATTTTAAAACAAAACTAATGGCCATCGTTCAAAATCAATTACACGATAGACGAAATTGGTTGTTAATATACGATAACGTTGACAATATAAATGACATTATTCAATATCTGCCTCGCAGCGAAAATGTGTGGGGAGAAGGAAAAATTCTAATCACAACCAGAAATCAAAATATCGTTGACAGTCAATACATTAATAGAACAAATGTTATAGCTGTTCCAGAGTTGAGCGCAGAGGAAAAGAAAAATTTGTTTTTTAAAATCCTCTACCCCAATACGGCTGAGGCGAAAGACTTAATCAAAAAGGATTTATTGAATAAAAATGCACATCAATTTTTAGATAAATTGCCTCCATACCCATTAGATGTAAGTACAGCGGCCTATTTCTTGAAAAATACTAAAATGGACTACGAGAAATATTTAGAGGATATTGAACAGCCTAATTCCGCCTTGAAAACAGTAGAGACTAGTTTATTAAAAGATGTCGATTATAATTTTAATACCCGATACAACATTGTTATGGCCACGATACAAAAAATTATTGCACGTGACCAAGATTTTAAATATAAATTATTTGAGCTTGGTTTGCTAAGTGCAAGTGAAATTCCATTTGCGTTGTTAGAAAAAGAGGATGCAAACAATAATATTATACCCTTTATTCGGGAGTTGGCTAGGCATTCACTCATTAGTTATGATAATACAATAAAGACTAGCAGCATTTCGTTACATAGGAGTGTCCACAATATTATTTATCTTTATTTGACTGAACTTTTGGAGCAGTCACTTAGAGAAAAATATATTAAAAATCTTAACGAACGAGTTTCTAATACACTAAATGAGACGGTTAATAAAGAAGAAATCCATAAGGTAAGATTCATAGTGCCTCACGCAGAAGAATTGATAAAAAAAGCGCCCTCTTATTTTGATAATGAGCGGGATCACTTGCGATATCAAGTAGCGAGGGCTTATCGATATTTAGGAAGATTTAAAGAAGTCAAACCAATGTTAGAGAGAATAATAAATTTTGATGAAAACAGTGATATGCTGTTAGAACTTGGCACAGTTTATATAAGAGAAGGAGAATATAATAAAGCCATTTCCATTATTGAAAAGGCGCTAAACCTCGCCAGAAAAAAGTCTGGTCCAGATAGTATGGAGGTGGCTCGGGCGGAAATAAGATTAGATACCCCCTACCGTACAGTTCAAAAACATGATGAAGCAAGAAAGCTTTTAGAACATAGTCTTGCAATACACCATCATCATCAAAACGTTGATCCGGGCGATATTGCGAGGATTTATACGAAATTAGGATACTTAACGGTATATCGAGGCCATATAAATGAAGCAATTGAGTTATTCAACAAAAGTTTAAATATTCAGTTGCCTCTTTATGGGCCGAATAATATTCGTACTGCCTGGACATATGTATGGATGGCACATGCCTATAAAGCGCTTCATCAACATGAGACCGCCCGAAATGTGTTAAAAAACAGTTTAAAAATATATCAGCAGCACTTTGGCAAAAATCATCTTAAGACAGCGTGGGTACTTTGCTCTGTAGGAGAAATAGAAGGGGTGTTAGGTAATTTTAAGCAAGCAGAACAAAATCTCCAAGAAGGCTTAGAAATTCAACAAAAGTATTATGGAAAAGGCCACAGACGAACAGCTTGGGCACTAAATAAATTAGCCGACTTGTACAGAAGAGCAGGGATGAGCGATAAAGCAAATAATTACGCTGAGCTATTTCGCCAAGCCGCAGCCAAAGGCGAACAAGAGAAATTCTAGTCAATAGTAGATCAAAAAATAAAAAATTATCAATCAATTAACGCCCACCCAAAAAATATTTATTTAAAAACATTTGTTCTTAAAAACAGTAAGGCATTGATTTTTTTAACTTTTAAAGTACTAAGGGTTATTTACTTAGGTAAATCTTTGGTATAGTATTCTAACGTTTTGTGTGATGAACTGTCCAACGATGTGCTCGCTGAACACAATTAGCAATATTTGTGTGATGAATGGAAATTAAGGAGTTTTACATGTGGACCTCAAAGTATACTGAAACCAAAGAAATTAAAGAAACTAAAGAAGCTTTAGATAAATCTTTCGCTAATATCCGGTTTGTGGCAGTGCCTCCAGAAGAACTAAAAGCGCTCAATATAGATTTAAAAGACAAGGCTTTATTTCTTGAGGTTAGTCATGGGACTCAAGCTGGTACTTTAAATAAACAATGGATTCCGTTATTTTTGCAACCCGAGCCAAAAATCCCCGTTGACCAAAAAACACACGGTGAAAAAGTGGGCGCTGCCCCTAAAGCATCAAATACTGCTTGTTTCGACACAAAAGCGATAGCAGATTTTATTTATAAACATGTTCAAAAAAACAAATTAGCACCCTTTGTGTTACCCACACCAGGTGCAACTTTAGGAAAAAAATTAACGCTGTGTATTCCGATTCTCGGCGGAGAATGTCAGCTAGCCTTTACGCCAGAGGGGAATGTGTGCATTAATCGTGTTCCCAATGGTCTTGATTTAACAATAGAGACACCGGGTTCGATTGAAACAGGCGCTGATTTGTTGTGTGGCGCGGTTTGTTTATCTGGTAAAAGTATTCTAAATACACATTCATTGATAGTAGAAACTCTGATGGTGAAAACCGAGCAACCGCCTAAATTTGGAGTACAATTGGTTAGGCATATACCAGCGCACTATTCATTCTACAACCGAGGGCATATCGCTATAACCAAAGGTGATTTTACCTTTATAGGAGAAGGCTTTTCGCATACAGCTGGCACAGTGACAACAAATAAAAACATTCTTATTACCGCATTCAACATTAATCTTATTGCCCAAATGGTTGCTGGCCAAAATATCACATTGCATCAGGATGGAGGGGTGTGCGTTGTCAGCAATGCGGTAAAAGCAGCCGGAGAATTAGGTTTTTATTTGTCAGAAGGCATGACTATTACAGAAGCGCGTACTGTACCGGGTTCTTTACGATACATAGTGTTGTACTCTGCAACAAAACCGCTCTTATTTTTGGCTGATCAGACAGCAGAATCGGGTTATATCAGTATTGATATTATGCATACTCCGTTGATTATTGGAGATAATGAACATTCTGTTACATTGAAATCAAGGGGCTTAGTATTAGATGGTCAACGGTTGGTTTTATATAAAGGCCGGTTACTATCAGAAGTCATGAGGCTTGGTGCGAAAATAGACATTGTGTTGGGTAGGGAAGAAGCTGCGCAAGCAGCCATACTCTGTCTTGGCCCTATTTCAATGAGAGCCGACGTTATCAGATGGAATCAACTGGAAATGATGTGTGGTGGAGATTTGCATGTTACGAAAAAATTCAGCTGGTCTCCCCGCGATCGCAGTGCTTGCAGCAACAGAAATTTAGTCAACACCAGTAACCAAGTACACATCAAGGGCGATGCCATCTGGGAAATACCGACAAGACATCAATTGTTGGTAAAACAAGATGCAACAAGCGCAGAGGCGTTAACAAAACCCTCGACCGTTATTATTGAAGGAAAGTTAAGCATTGGTAACCATGCCTTAGATATATTTGCGAGTCAATTATCATGTGGTAAATTTGAAGGAACGCCCGATAAGGTTAAAAATGAAAGCTTTATACCCTTCACAACTATGATGCAACGTCGTAAAACAGGCGAGGACAGAATAAAACACAAATTTCATGGTGATGATGTACATGAAAAGTTTGCAGATTTTCCTACCGTTGTTTTAGGCACACCGATTAACGCGAGTTTTAGTATAGGATCCAATGTAAAGGTTTCAATTCCCCATATAGATATTTCGGGTATTTTGTCCGCCATTAGCATTGAAATAAACGGAATTCAGCAAGGACTAATAGGACAATTTAATGCGTGTGTTAGCTTAGCGCCGATGGTTTTTAAGCCTTCCAAGGGTCAGGTTTCTCTGCTTAATTATTTTGATCCAACATTGTTATATGAAATTTCCCCTGGTGGAGAAACGGTCTTTAAATCGGTGTTTCCTGTGAGTAATCTCGCGCCAGAACTACCCCGAATGCTTTTAAGAGCGGACGGAACACTCGGTCGCTCGCCTAGCCATATCAGACGATTATTTCCCCGAGAAAAAGAAGCGCATCTTTTAACGAAAGCCATGTTGGGAGAATTCGGTCGCGGATTTTTAAATAAAGCGGCAAACACACCGCGCACCATGATGCAATATCTTGAAGCGAATACGATGCGTTATAGTCAAACGGGTCAAAAGCTAATTACGATACAAAGCCCAGGGGTGCTTAGCGTTGCAGAGCATACGGAAGCAAATAATGGTTTGAGTGTTGTTAAAACAGATTGTGTGGGCAATGCATTATCCTTAGCAGAGCCTTCTATTCCAGAGCCTTGTATTGTCGATACCCTTGAGATGTTGGTTTTTGAAGATGGTCATTCTGAAGAAGTTTTATCATCCGTTGTACTATTTCCGAAGCATTATGATAATAGACGTCTTCGATCCGGCGCAGGTTGTATGTTTGCGCTAGGGGATATTACGTTTTCGGGCGTGCCTGGAAGTGAATTACATATTCGGGGCAATATAGACGCAAAAGGATTAGTGACTTATCAAAATTTAGAAACAGTCAGTCGCACTCGAAATACCTGGACGCGTAATGAGACGATTACGCAGGTAAGCAACCAAAAAAGTCTGCTGGGTAAAAACGAAACGACGGTGAGCTTTCAGCAAGTTGGCATTACAGAATTACAACCTGGAAACGAAATGGTTGCTGGGCGAGGTGCGCATTTTAAAGATGTGAAGAACATATATCTGAGCGGTGCCAGAGACCAATTGGGACCAGAAGGATTGGTTGTAGAAAATGCAGACACATTTGTAGATGCGGCAATCGTTCGAAACAAAATAGGAGCCGCCGTTGCAGTAAACCAAAAAGGGTTTTTGGGGCTAGGCGGAAGTTCGACAAGCGTTACCCCTGTTTTACAAGAGGCCATTGGTTCTGAAATCACCACACCGGGGCCTGTACATATCCAAGCGCAGTATGGGCAATTCGATGCGACCCAATTTAGGGTGACAGAGGGTGGAGAGGGGGAGTCAAAATTAGAATTTGAGATTTCGGAATTGCATTTTCATAAATTACTGCGAGCTGTAGAAGCACAAAATAAAGCAAGTGAAGCGTTGTTGCTATCCGCATTAAAAGAACAAGCCAGAACTGCAAAACGTAAATCAAGACAAGGTACAACGCTGTTATTAGTTTCGATACCGGTGAGTTGTTACTTCGGTGGTTTGATTACGAGCTATTTAGAACAGGTGATGGGTGTTACAATAAGTGCAACGGCAACAGCGGCAGCAACGGCAAGTGTTGCAGAAACAGCCACGATTGTGGGTCTTTCTGGGATGGGCGCAGGCATAGTAGGAGCTGCTATACAAGGCCAACCTTTGGCAAAAGCGGCTATCCATGGTGCTCTGTTTTCAGTGTTAGGACACGGCATTGAAAAGGCTCCTGTGTTAGCAGCGGAGAGTCAGCTGGTTAAGGATGTGGCTAGAGGTGTAGGCGCTGGTAGCGCAAGTGCAATATTAAATCATGGTAATATTCTTGAGAGTGCTCTAATAGGCGGAGCATCAGCTGGAGTTGCATCAACGGTTGTTCCAGGGTCGTATAGGGATTTATCCGTGCCTGAAAGGGTTTCTAAAGCCGTCGTAGAAACCGCGGCCGCTGCCGCACTTAGTGGTGGCGCAAATAATTTACCTGTGAATCTGGCGAGTGCTGCTCTGGGCGCTGCGATTGGAGAAACAATGTCTGATTTAGGCAGTAAGCATGGACAGCAACTTGGCGGAGGACAACCTGTTAACGTAACAACGGCGTTAACGTCAACATCAACATCGACCGCATCATCATCTTCATCAACACTACCTTCTTCTGGTACACGAACCGATCCGACTGCTACGCCAAGTTCACGACCCGCACGGCGCAATGGATTAGTGGGTAGCGATTTTGAACGCGAATTAAATGCAGTGCATCAAAGCGCCAGAGACCTATTCTTCGATGCTGAGATGGAACGTTCCTTGAATCATACTACTAAGGGTTTTTGGAGTATGCCAGCAGAAAATAATGCGTTTGAGATGAAAGATCTGTTTGATACGCAACCTGTGTTACTTTGGAGTGCGCCTACTCGACTTAATCGAACATTAGAGCGTACCTTTAGCTCTAAGAGTACTGCGGCACAAGATAGTAGACAGTCAAAATCATCTCATTCTAGTCAATACCTAAATGCTTTCGGTCGAGGTGATACAAGTGTTCTGGATATGATTGTGGGAGCAGCAGAGTTATCAGCATTATCCAGTGCTATGGAAGAAAATGGGAGTGCGTTGATGCCTATTCAGTCAGGTTTTGGTGCTATGGCATTGCGCGCACTGTTTGGTGATCACAGTCCAGCAGTTCTTGCATGGCAACAACAAAACAGGAAAAAAGCGCCTGTTTTAGCTAGAGAGTCTGATGCATTACAAGAAGTCAAGCCTTTACAAGTCGCTAAGGGCTTTGGGCGGGGAGTCAAGGACAGTGTTGTAGCAGCGTGTGAATTTTTAGGTGAAGAAGCAGCACGATTTCGATTAGGTGAAAGGACTAAAATTGGTAGCATAGTTAAGGCTAGCGGAACATTTTTAGGAGAAGAGGCAGCACGATTTCAATTAGGTGAAAGGACTAAAATTGGTAGTATAGTTAATCCTATCGGAACATTTTTAGGAGAAGAGGCAGCAAGGATAACGCTTCATGAAGAAACTCAAACAAAGCGATTTGCCAGAGTTGTTGACACTTTTGTGTATGAAGAAGCTGCTAGGTTTCGATTGGGAGAAGAAACGAAGACGCAAGCATTGATTTTTACAGAACTTCGAAAACTATGCGAAATACCTGCGGAAGAATTAACCTATCATTTAGGCAAAGTTGGTGGCGATATATTAACGGGTTATGGGATAGCACGGGGCTTGAAGCTTACGTATAAAGCTGCCGAGTGGGGTGTAGGTGGTGGGTTCTCAGAATTAAGAGAATTTGCAGCGGCACGGAGGTTTAGAAGCCCTATAGTGCTTGAATACGATCCGAATAGCCTGTGCAGTGGCATTCCGCTGGATTTGTTTAAACTGCGCATGCCTTGGACTAGAAAAGATATTTTAAGCGAAACGGCTAGATTGTACCCGTTACCATTGTTTAAGCATGAAGAGGCAATCATTGCTCAATGGACGATTGAAAGGTTAAGATTGTTGGAGATGTGGAAAGCGCAAAATCTTTCTGTGGTGAATCCAAAAATGCGTCGATTATTGAATAAATGTAGCGCACAGTTGAGAGATCACATGACGCCTGATGATTTAGCGGCGATTATGAAAGAACAAAGAGGGGTAAAAATTCCAAAGATTAAAGGCCGAGTGTATGATCACATCAATAATGAGTGGCAACAAGCCCAACGCTCCTTTGAAAAGGCATTGCATGGGCCGTGGTCTGGAAATTCAGCAGAAGCCCAAATTTTAAACGAAAGATTTGGAGAGCTAAGTCGATTGTGGGACAGGTTTGAAAAACTAATGGAGAAAGCAAAATGCAATCCAGAAATGAAGAAATTGAAGTTTTTAGAAAAACCTTAAAAT
>Ga0207127_10190_pt1 | contig 14565 bp, 7 predicted proteins | sample Alteio_BWMinHeat_17_FD_153574 | JGI IMG/M metagenome (GOLD analysis project Ga0207127, IMG submission 153574) | Enriched cells from forest soil in Barre Woods Harvard Forest LTER site, Petersham, Massachusetts, United States -... | ecosystem: Environmental > Terrestrial > Soil > Temperate forest >...
CATTGTAGTTATTGGAAGTCGCCTGGCCCGGGGCCCAGCCCCCGCCATTATCACTGGTTGTCGCCTGCTGGGCCATATAATAAACACTTTTTATCGGAGTATAGGGACCCCCTTGATCCTGGGTTGTTACATAGGATTTGCCGGGATGAACCCCCCAATCCAAATAAGGGATGCCCCTGCGGCCTACTGACCAGTCAAGTCTTGCATCCACAGGATCGGTGGCGGGCGTAAATGGATCGCTTGAAACAAGGCCCTGGTCATTTTTCAGATCGGAGTCATTATACGTGTTAAACAATGGCAAGCCGGTGACAGGATCGGTTTTAAAAGTATTTACAAATGTGAAGGAAGGTTGAAAGAATCCGCAGCAGGTTGCCGGCCCTCCGGCAGGAAAGTTCAGAATGTCCCCACTGTTGCCATCCAGACCGTTGGCACCATCATGCACGCTGAATTGCACCGCGAAAACAGATTCCGAACTGTTTTTGGTGGATGGATTAAAATTATCGGCATAGTGGACCAGCGCATATTTTTGGCCGTTTGATGTCTGGCCGTTTGCGATTATATCTTTCAACAGGGCGTTGGCTTCCGTATACTTTTGTTCAAATAAAAAGGTTTTGGCCAAAAATGCTTTTGCAGCCCAGGCATTCACCCGTCCGGGCTGAGGCTGGGTATTGGGCAATACTGAAACCGCGTTCTGGAAATCGGCTTCTATCTTAGACCAGATGGGATCCTTATTGGAAACATTGCCGTTACCGGCCGAATAGGTGACTTTTTCATCAACATAAGGGACATTTTTGAACATCTTGACGGCTTCCAAATGAAAGAACCCCCGCAAAAAACGTGCTTCCGCGGTTACCTGGTTGGCCTGGTCCGGGCTTAGGGAACCATCCTTGACCAGGGGGATCTCTCTCAGGACATCATTGGCACGTTGTATCCCAGCGTACAAAGAAACCCATTTGTCCTCCAGATAAGGATTTACAGGTGTGGTATTATAGGATTCCATGCTTGCGATTTCGGCCTGATCGTCCGATGTGGATCCCTTGTGGGCTTCATCTGCAACGACGCTTCCATAGATCCAATTACTGGGCGCCTGAGTCCATTGCCTAACACCGCTGTTGGGAATGGCGGGATTATAACCTCTCAATACCGAATAGGCACCTATTAATAATCCGTCAACGCCTGCCTTGGTTGCCAGCACGGTACTGCTCAATACCCCCGTGGGTGGAACCTCTAAATAATGTTTGCACGACACTCCTATACCAATCAGTACAACGGCAAGGGATAGTAATAATTTATGAATTCTTGTCATGATCTTTATTTTTAATAATTTTTACTAAAATGTCAAATTGATTCCTACAATAAACTTGCGTTCGGTATTTGGATAATTACCGTAATCCACCCCGAAACCTGCACTCTGCTGATTTGAGTTGAGGTTGGATGAGGAAGGCGTTAATTCGGGGTCCATCCCGCTGTATTTGGTCAGGGTAAACAGGTTTACCACCTGCCCGTAAAGATGCAGTCTGGTCAGCCCTGTCTTACTAAGTAAGGAGGGACTGAAGGAATAACCCAGATTTAAATAGCGGCATTTAAGAAATGATCCGTCTTCCATCGCCCAGGAATTAATAACCCCACTTGTGCTGAAATAAGAGCCGGATTCCGCAATCGGATATTTAGGATTTAAGTTCTGGGGCGTCCAGGAATTGCTGTACTGATCGATCGTTAATCCGGGACGATAAGACATGACCTTGTTGCCCTGCGAACCAAAAAAGAACATGGAAATATCAAAATTTTTATAACTGGCCCCCAGGTTTATTCCGTAGGTAAACTTGGGATTCGGATTGCCAAAAAAGGTACGGTCATCGGCCGTTATGGCTCCGTCTTTATTTATGTCCGCATATTTGAACCTGCCAGGCGCGGCGTCCTGTTGAATCGGCGATTTGGCTACATCTGCAGAATCCTTAAAATATCCAATCACCTTATATCCGTAAAATTCGCCCACCGGGTGGCCTACCTGGTTCCTTGAAAAATATCCGGTGGATGAATAGGAGGCATCAAAATAGTTATTCGGCACCGAAACCACCGTGTTCTTGTAGCTGGTAAAATTTACTCCTATATTATATTTAAAATTGTTTCCTGACCTTCCGTGATAATTCACAGAAGCGTCCAGGCCTTTGTTTTCTATATTCCCGATATTGATGAATGGGGAATTGGCGGCGCCATAAGTTGCCAATAAAGGTTCCGGGAATAATAAGCCGGAGATGGATTTTTTATAATATTCTACGGTCAGGTCCAGGGAATTATTGAATAAAGTGGCATCAAAACCAATATTGCTGATTTTATCACTTTCCCAATGCGTGTTGGGGTTTCCCAATTGCGCCTGGTAAAATCCGTTATCCAGCGTCGTTCCGTTAAAAGCATAAGCCCCTGTTGTGAGTCCGGAACTGTAAGAGGAATAGGCATTGCTTCCCGGAACATTGGCTTTGGAACCGGTTGTGCCTATGCTGGCCCTTATCTTCAGGTCATTCAGCCAGGCAATATTGTTCATAAAATTTTCCTGGGAAAGGCGCCAGCCTATGGAGACGGACGGGAAATTTCCATAAGTTTGATTTCCGACGAAACCGGAATATCCATCCCTGCGGATGGTAGCTCCCAAAAGATATTTACCGGAATAGACATAATCCAGGCGCCCGAAATAGGACAGGATTCGAAAAGGCTGGGCAATGAAACTATAATTGGTAAAATTTGTGTTGGCATTGCTTAGAGTAACATAATTCGGGTCGAGCGAAAATAAATTATTGGCTCCTCCGCCCTGACCGCTGCCATAGCCCTGGATTTGTTCGATGCCTCCCAAAACTTTGACATTATGCTTTCCAAATTGTTGGTTGTATACTATTGTATTGGTCCACTGACGTGTTGAACTGTAGGAGGAGTTTTCTACATCGCTGGTTGGAAGGTTATGGCCAATGATGTCAAAATATTGGTTATGTCCGATCGTCTTGTTGTAATCATTGATGGTCGTAAAGCTAAGGGCCGTCCTTGCTTCAAAATGTTTTAAGAATTCAACCTCGGCAAATCCGGTAGCCTGGATGGTCCATGTCTTGTCATAATTATCAGAGGTCATTCTCTGGATGGCTACAGGATTTCTTGCACCGATGTCACCCGGCCCGGCCCAGCCGCCTCCGTAATTACCCTTTATGTCATAAACCGGAATGATCGGCGAAGCACCGGCCACATAGGCTACCGGGCTTCCTTCATTCTGGTTCAGAAAAGCCCCCGGAGTCTGGGTGTAAAAAGCGAGAAAGGTTTCTCCGATCCGGATATTGTTCTTAATATTAAAAGTATTGTTTACCCGACCGGAATATCTTTTTTTATAGGTATTCAGAAGTGTTCCCTCCTGGTCAAGGTATTGGGCCGAAAGAAAATAGGAATTTTTATTTGATGCGCCACTTGCAGAAATGGAATGGCTCTGGGTAGGAGCGTTTTTAAATGACTCATGATACCAGTCGGTACCTCTGCCCGTTTTATGAAATGCCTGAATCAGGTAATCATTATTAGGGCCCGTCACATCGCTTGGGTCATAATTGTACTTGGAAGGATTGACAGCGGAATCTCCCGCATTGGCAAAGCCCTTTGCCCCCCCGGCCTGCTGGTAGCCAAAATCAGGGATCTGACCATTTGCAAAAAACTGGCTTCCCGGATTTATCATAAAATTGAATTTCGCAATTTCCTGAACGCCTACAAGATGGAACACATTTCCCTGTAGCGGTTGGGTAACGCCGTAATAAGCATCATAACTTATGGTCGATGCACCCGTTTTACCTTTTTTTGTGGTAATGACAATTACACCATTGCCACCGCTTACGCCGTAAATGGCCGCAGCTCCTGCATCCTTCAACACTGAAATTGATTCAATATCGTTGGGATTTATATCAGACATTGAGCTGGATTGCACTCCGTCAATTACATAAAGGGGTGTTGAATTTCCAAAAGAAGGTATGCCCCGGATACTGATAAAATTACTTCCTCCCGGCACACCCGAAGTAAGGACATTGACGCCGGAGGCCTGGCCTTGCAATAACTGCTCAGAACTGGACACGGGCAATTGCTTGGCAGCTGAAACATTTACAGTTGCCACAGATCCCGTAATATCCTTTCTAAGTTGTGTGGTGTAACCTGTTACAACCACTTCGTTCAATGAACTGTTTAAAAGGAAAAGCGTTACAAGGATCGGGCCCTGATCGCCCCCCGCAATTTCTTTTGTCTGAAATCCCGTGTAGGAAATTTGCAGTATATCCTTGGGCTTTATACTCAGGGAAAAATTTCCGTCATTATCCGAAACCGTCCCATAATCTGCTCCCTTTATTTTTATGGAAGCTCCTGATACAGGTAGTTTATCCTCATTACTTATGACCTTTCCGGTAATTTTATTTTGCGCCTTGACAAGCAGAGAAGAAAACAGGCACAGAAGAACAAAAAGGGATTTCATTCTCTTAAAAAGTTGTTTTGGATGCATAAAAATGAATTTGGCGTTATTGCTTGGTTTAAAATGGCCGAATCGGTTGAACTTTATCAACTAATTGGCTAACAATTAGTTGGCATAAAAAAAACAAATTTTGTCTTCAAGGGAGAGGGTTCAAACAGGTTTCTTCAGAGGGCTCCGGGATTCAAATAAAAAACTAATTTACTACAATTATTAAAAATAACCAAGTTTTTAATAATATTTTTTAATAAGTTTTATGAAATAGTAAATTTTATTTCAAATTGGAGACATATGCCCCTCTTTTTTATGTGGATTTTAATAAATTTTAATAACTTGGCTCAAAAGCTTATATTTCCATCTCATCATCAATTCGCAGAATGGCAAAAACTTTTTTTGAGGAATTAAATAGCGAGAATATCACGGGTGTAGCCTATAAGAACATCAATCTTAAAAAAACGCTCATTTCCTATTTCGCCAACATTGGAAATGCCACTATTGCCGACCTGTGCAAGGAACTGAATCTGAGTGCTCCCAAGGTGACCAGTCTGATCACCGATCTGATCCAGGATGGGATGGTGCAGGACAATGGTAAAATCGATTCCAGCGGTGGCCGCAAGCCAAACCTCTATGGTCTGATTGCGGATTCCGTCTTGTTTATCGGGGTGGATGTGAAAAAAAACCATATCAATATCGGGTTATCGGACCTCCACAAAAACATCATCAAGATCTCAGAAAAATTGCCTTACCGTCTGGATAATAACAAAGAATCCCTGGAGAATCTCTGTCAACTGATCAACGAATTTATCCGGGATTCACCCGTTCCAAAAGAAAAAATCCTGGGCATTGGCATTAATCTATCGGGACGGATCAACCGAAATTCAGGTTATAGTTACAGTTTTTTCTATTTTGAAGAGGAACCCCTGGCCAAGATTATTGAGTCGAAGGTGGGCATTCGCGTGTTTCTCGAGAATGACTCCAGGGCCATGGCTTTTGGAGAATTCAGTTCGGGAATTGTAAAGGAAGAAAAGGATGTTTTATTTCTGAACCTGGATTATGGCATAGGTCTGGGGATATTGGTCGACGGTCAATTGTATTATGGAAAATCCGGCTATTCCGGTGAGTTTGGACATATTCCCATGTTTGACAACGAAATACTTTGTCATTGCGGTAAAAAAGGCTGCCTGGAAACGGAGGCTTCCGGATGGGCTCTTACAAGGATGTTTAAGGAAAAGCTAAAGGATGGTTCCTCCTCTTCCCTCACGAGTGAAAAAAAAGATATCGGGGATATTGGAATGGATGATATTATTTTCGCGGCCAATCATGATGATGTACTGGCCATTGAATTGATTGAGCAGATCGGTGGGAATATTGGTCGCGGAATTGCAGTGTTGATAAATATTTTCAATCCCCAACTGGTTATTCTGGGTGGCAGTCTGGCTACAACAGAAGAATATATCAGGTTACCGATTAAGAGCGCCATCAATAAATATTCGCTAAACCTGGTTAACAATGATACCCAGCTGAAAATGTCGAAACTCGGGGAGAATGCAGGGATTATAGGTGCTTGCCTATTGGTAAGGAATAAAGTCTTGTCCCTGGCCTAAAGACCTGCCGGCGTTAGGAGCAGATCAACTCAATTTTTTCGCAGCAAAAATGACAAAGGCCGCTTCCAGGTTATACCAATTGGATGTTGGCTGATTGCCCTGGTCCGTAAAGGATTGTACAAAACGCAGATAATTGTCTCCCCTGGTTTTATCATTCATCACCACTGCCACATAACTTAACAGCGTCCAGGGAAACCCTCCGGGATCGTAAATTTTCCCCTTTGACCAATCGGGGTAGTTTGCATTGAAGGCGTTCCATAAACTCTGAGCCCTGGCTGAGCCCGGCAAAATCACCCCGCACCATATCGGGTATAGCTGGCAGGTAGCGTCTGCATAAAATACAGTCCAGTTGGCCGCGGGTCCGCCTTTGTTCGTAAAATACCTTTGGTTCGGCACGTCCCATAAATCCGTTTCAATAGAACGGGTATTGGCTGCCAAAAGCTTTTGCCAATAGGCGGAATCGCTTTTGGCAAAAATATTTTCCGAAAGCCAGACCATATCGGAAAGTCCTTCGTTCACTTCGGAATTGTCCATTGTATATTTAACGGGATAGGACGGTTTGGCAATTGTCAATCCGTCACTGTCCGCCACAAGGCTTAAAGCTCCCCCGATGAGTTTGAATTGGACAGAATAATTGCTTATCAGCCAGTTTTTATCGGAGGGGGAGACTTCACATAATTTTTTAGCCAGCGTCAGGAAGGTAGCGGCGTAGGAATCGATGGAATCGAAATCACCGGTTGAAGTCAGGCTGGCGTCCCCGGTATAATTACTTGCATAATAATCATACACCGATCCATCTGTATTCAGATGTGCCATATACCAGGCCATCCATTTCTTGACTGCATTAATATTTACAGCCGTCGGGTTCTCCAGGAGTGCCTGCGCTGCTATATTACTAAAATAAGGCACTATTTTATAACCCTGAATGTCCCGGTTGGCCGACATCGTTAGAGCGCCATCGCTCAGTTGATGGGAGAGAATAAAATTGCATTCACTGGAAATGATATTGGCATAATTGGGCGCAGCGGTGGATTTGACCATTTCCATATGCCTTGCGCAAGACAGGAGCAGGATCGTTGTCAGAGTTGCTGGAATTATTCTCTTCAGTAAGCTTTTCATATTTCAATTCTTTATTTGAAATGGCGCCGTCAGGACAGCAGGCTGAATTTTGATTTATACCCGCTGATCGCATAAAATAAAATATACAGGTAACAGAGAAGGGGTATCAAAAAAGCTACAGACCAGCTGGCGTTGTCCTTGATCAATCCCACTAAAAATGAAATAACGGCGCCTCCGACGATGGAGGTCGACAGGAGTCCGGAAGCCCGGGTCGTATACTTTCCCAGCCCGCTGACAGAAAGGGAAAAAATGGTAGCGAACATGATAGAGTTGCATATTCCAACGGCGATCATGCTCCAGATTGCTATATATCCCGTGGTATTGATTGAAATAGTAATTAACAGTATCGACAAGGCCGCACAAGTCCTAAGGACTAGGGGAGGTCTCACCGACTGGAGCACAACCGATCCCAGGATCCGCCCCACCAGCATGCCAGCCCAGTAAAATGCCACGAAGCTATTTGCGCGATGAACCTCAATTTTCAGGCTGTCAGCAATATAATTGGTCAGGAATGACCCAATGGAAACTTCCGCTCCCACATAAACGAAGATGGCCCAGACACCGAAATTCAGATTCCTGAAAGAAAAAACTGTTTTTGGTTTACCCTGGTCTATTGTGTCAAGGGCGCCGGCTCCCGGTTTTATTTGGGGAAGCTTCAGCTGGTAAACGATTAAAGCGATAAGGATCAGCAGGCACGCTATGCCAATATAAGGATAGCGAACCGCTTCACTGGAAGCGTGTGATTCCTTTAAACGGTTCAGGATAAAATAAGATCCCAGAAGGGGGGCCACCGTGGTCCCCATGGAACCCACACCCTGTACAAGCGTTAACCTTGATGATGCAGTGCGGGCCGGCCCCAGTATGGTAACGTAGGGATTAGCGGCAACCTGCAATAAAACGATCCCGATTGCAATAATGAATAATGCGGCAAGAAATAATATGTACTGATGTAAAATAGAAGCTGGAAAAAATAACAATGCCCCAAAAGCAGAAACAGAGAATCCGAGGACCATGCCATTCTTATAGCCCATCCTCTCAACTATTTTACCGGCCGGAACAGACATCAGGCCATAGGTAAGAAAAAAATAAAATTGAACCAGGGAGGATTGGGCGTAGCTGAGCCTGAACCCGTTTTTAAAAAAAGGAACGAGGGTATCATTCAGACAGGTTATCAGACCCATCATAAAGTATAATACAGCCAGGCAAATAAGTGCCGGAACATAAGACTGCTTTTGACCGGTAAGAGGTTCAGCGAGAACTACTTTTTGCAAGGGCATATTGGCCATCTTATTTTACTTTTTCCAGTTGTGGTATTCTTTCCTGATTTTTTTCAATGGCCTCCAGCGTCTTCCAGCTCTGGTATAAACCACGGGGCACATGAAAACAACCCTTCCATTTTCCTCCTTTCAGGGGAAGCAATACTTCACCCCTTCTGTTGAGATAGCCCCACCATTCGCCATTTTTCGGATCGGGAAAATGTTTCCAGGTATAAGCATGCACTTTTTCAAACCATTCCCAGCAGCGCTTATCACCGGTGAGAAGAAACCCTTTTAATAAACTGATAATGGTTTCCATATGCACCCACCATATCTTCTGATCCCATTCCAGCTGCTGGGGGGGATGACCTTTTATATCGAGAAAGTAAAATATTCCACCGTATTCCTTGTCCCAGCTGTATTCCAAGATATTGAGGGTGGTATCCACCGCCTTTCTTATCAGTTTCTTATTTCTTGATCGCTTCGCCAGATCCATCACAAACCACATAGCTTCCAGGCCATGGCCCGGGTTTATCAGACGCCCCTCAAAGGAATCCGAGAAATTTCCTTCACGGGTAACATTCTCCAAAATCAGGCCCGATTCAGGCTGGTAAAAAATATCCATGACAGAATGTATTCCCTTAAAAATAATATCTTCAACCAGGACCGGATCGAGCAGGTGCTCAATTTCCAACACCAGGTTGCACAGGATCATGGGCAGGGCGAAGCTCTGAAGGGATCTGGTGCCTGGGTATACCTTAGAATATTTTCCTTTTGGATTTTCCTGCCTTCTTAAGATATTGTAAAAAGTCTCAACCGCAATATCTGCGTATTCCCTGTTATTGGTAGCCTGGAATAATTGGCCAAATGCCATGGATGCAAAGCAATCCGAAAAAATATTATAAGGTTCTGTGAGAGGGGTTCCTTCCTGGTTAAGAGAAAAATACCAGTCGCCCTGGGGATACCTTCCGTTTTTTCTCAGGAATTCGGCACCGTGAATTGCAAAATCCAGCCATTCCTGTTTTTTTTCTACCCGGTTATACAGCATGGCAAATGTCCAGACTTCCCGGCACTGGAGCCAGATGAACTTATCGGTATCATAAACGGTCCCGTTCCTGTCCAGACAGGTAAAATACCCGCCAAATTCCTTATCCTTGGAATGCTCAAGCCAGAATGGGATAACATCATCCAAAAGATTTTCCCGGTAGATCTTTGCATATTCAAGTATGTTCATACAAATTTTTATAAGTTTTAGCAAGGAAGCTCCCAGGATTTATTTTTCTGGTGCTCTCAAATTCTTTACATATTTTTTATACTCCAGGAAAAGTTGCACGGTCTTTTCACCCCCGGGCCGTATGGACATTTCGGGGCTGTTCATCAAACCTGGAAACTGATAGCAAATGATTTTTTCAAAATTGGGGAAACGGTTCAGGTCGCTTAACAGACCCTCAATCGGGCGGGGTACCAGAGCATTATCCGGGGCAAAATTAAACACCTCCATATCCATCCACAAATGCATGGAAGCAGCATTACAAAGTTTTTGAAGATGTTCGGCCGCCTCTTCACCTGTAAAATCTTCCTTGGGCATGCGGTGAAAGCCAAAGGGGCAAAGAATATCCAGGTAAGGCAATAATTTAGCGTAGGTTCCCTCCGCGTCCCGTATATTATAGCTGTTTGTTGCCAGCATAACTGGCTTGTCCGGGGCGAGGTGGTGCACATGGGCACTGAATCCCCGGAAAAAATCGATCATATCTTTTCGCTGTTGCTCATTACCCAGCCCACCGTCCATTTCTTCGCTGATATACCAACCGTAAAAGGAAGGGTGATGTCCATACCTTTCCCAGAGTTCGTCGGCCACTTTCTTGTGCCATTCAAGGGAACCTTTGCTGAAATCGAACCATGCATATAAGCCTACGGCGACAAAGACATTCATGTTGTTTGTATCCGCCTGGGAAAGGACCGCTTCCACAGGATCATTGGCTTTTATCGGCATGCGTCCCGGATAAAGACCGGAAGGATAATAAGCAAGGCCTTTATAACCTTCTTCGGGAATTTTGTGCTGATCGACATACATCTGGTTGCGGAATACTTCCTGCATTACAATAATATTCATCTCTAATTCATGCTGCGCATTCACCAGTTCACGCCATTGGTTTTCGGTCATCTTTTTAATGTCCGAATTCCAGAGCCTTCCTTCTGTTTCGCTCCAATGATAAAATCCCATAAAAGCGCCGTCTATTTTCTTTGTCGAACGGATATCTGAAGCCAGGATCTGCAGCTTCCGCTCTTTGCGGATGACATCTTTTCCTGATTGGCAGACAAGGATTATTGTATGTTGGCCTGCTTTATTTTTCGTTGACCAGGGAAATTTGACCCCTGCTGACGAGTTTTGATCAAGGCTGACCGAGCTTTCATATAAAGTATTTTCTTTTTTTTCCTCGTCCAGAAAAAACCTGAGAAGGAAGGTCCTTGGCGAATGGGTATGGTTGTGGATTCCCGCACGAATATCCAGTTCAACTTTGTCGGTAACCGGGGAGGGAGGTATAAGGGTCAGACTGAGTTCCGGTTTTGCTATATTATCAGAATTATTTTGGGCAAATGACGAGCAATCTGCCAGGATTAAGATAAGCGATATTGCTGCTCTGAACATGCTTCGGCATTTAAAGTTTGTGTAATTAGCGATTTATATATAATAAAAAACATAGATGACTATATAAATCCTACGCTAAGTAACAACTTTTATTATAAAGTTCCAATATTTTAATAAAATTTATTATTAAGATAATGAAACTATTACAATTTTATTTTAAAGTAATTCGAAAATAACATTTCCAGCTCTGTTTTTTGACTAGATTCTGAATAAATATTTTCGGCAGATTTTTAGAGGTTGCCTTTTTTTAATTGCTCCACTGCATGGTTAGCTGCCCTAGCCGTGAGGGCCATAAAAGTTATGGAGGGATTCTGATTTCCGGTTGAAGTCATGCAGGCTCCGTCTGTAACAAAAACATTGGGACAGCTGTGCAACTGGTTCCATTTATTCAACAGGGAAGTTCTTGGGTCCTTTCCCATTCTTACCCCGCCCATTTCATGGATATCCAGACCCGGTGCCTGCTTATTATCAGTCTGGACGATGTTTTTGCAACCGGCTTTATCAAGCATTTCTGCCCCCTGGTTTAAAAAATCCTTTACTATTTTTTCGTCATTCAGGTCATAATCAACCGAAGTGATCAGTTGGGGAATCCCCCAGGCATCCTTAAGATCCTTACTTAATCTTACCTGATTAGTTGATTTTGGAATGGTTTCTCCCTGCATGGACATGTATACCTGCCAGTTTCCCGCTTCGGAAATGGCTTCTTTATATTCCGCTCCCAGTCCTTCACTCCCGGACTGGTCATACCAGGCAGAACGCCCCGCTCCCAGAAATGTCATATATCCCCTTAAGAAATCGGTCTCCTGTTTGTGGACATTCCTGAAAGAAGGAATGATCGGAGTGGATGGACGCCGTCCGTAATAATAGGAGTCCTTAAACCCGTCCATAGAGGCCATTAAAGAACCGCGGTAATTGTGGAAAGCAATGTACCTTCCTAAAATATCGTTTTCATTGCCAATCCCGTTGGGAAAACGACGGGAGGTAGAGTTCAGTAAAATAAGATTGGTATTTAGACAGGCAGCATTTACAAAAATGATCTTTGCAAAATATTCGGCTGCCTGCATGGTCAGGGCATCAATCACCCTTACCCCTGTGGCCTTGTTTTTTTGTTCATCGTAAATGATGGAGTGTACCACGGAATCCGGCCGCAGGGTTAGATTGCCGGTTTTTTCCGCCCAGGGAAGGGTGGCGGAATTGGAGTTAAAGTAACCTCCGAAAGGACAGCCCCTTGCGCATAAGTTTCTTGCCTGGCATTGGCCGCGTCCCTGCTTCAGATGAATCTCCTTGGGTTGGGTCAGATGGGCGCAACGTCCCGTGATCATCCGCCTCCCCGGAAAGCCGGCCTCTATATTTTTTTGTAATTCTTTCTCCACGCAGTTTAATTCCCAGGGCGGCAGGAACTCGCCATCCGGCAGATTCTCCAAACCATCCTTATTGCCGCTGATGCCTACAAATTTCTCCACGTGGGAATACCATGGCGACAGGTCATCGTAGCGAATGGGCCAGTCGACAGCGAATCCGTCCCTGGCAGGGGCCTCAAATTCAAACCTGCTCCAGCGCTGGGTTTCCCTGGCCCAGATAAGCGACTTCCCGCCAACCTGGTAACCCCGGATCCAGTCAAAAGGTTTTTCCTGAATATAAGGATGGGTCTTGTCTTTTACAAAAAAATGTGCTGTGTCTTCCTGGAATGCATAACATTTGGCGGCTATTGGATTTTCTTTGTTTAAAACCGAAGTGATCCTTCCCCTGTGCCGCATGTCCCATGGATTCTTGGTAGCGGTTGGATAATCCTTTAGGTGCACAACACTTCTGCCTCTCTCAAGTACCAGTGTTTTCAGGCCTTTTTCACAAAGCTCCTTTGCAGCCCAGCCGCCACTGATACCGGAACCGATTACAATTGCATCATAAACAGTTTCTACAGGATTTTTTTTATTTTTTGTTCCCAAAGTATTATCGGGCATAATTATTTAAGGATTTTAAAGGTATTTTAAGAAAACTAATTGGGAGAATGCAAAATAGAATAATAATTATTAGTCACGGCAAAGTTAACCGGGCGATTGATTCATGACGAAAAAGGAAATCGGAACAGAAACGATGATCGATTTTCGGCTCCAGAAATCCCTATTTTTTTCATCCCGGTTTGACTGCTGACAAAAGATTTCTATTTTACTTTTTTAAATTTATCCGATATTTCGGAAAAGTATGAAAAAATATTTTTTTTTGACAGGATTGCTATTTTTGAGCGGTCTTGTTCTCAATGCCCAAAAATACTTTGTCAAGGAAGATAGCCTGATCACTCTTTTGAAAACTGGCTATTCGACATTATCCGCGGACCGGATTCTGATCGCTTCCGAATTGATGAGCCGCCATTTACCGGAAGAACCCGTGTTCGATAGCATTAAAAACATCCTGATTGAAGAATCGGAAAACAGCCGGAACAGGGGACTGATGGCAATGACCTATGATCAAATCGCTAAAAATTATCTCAGTTATTATCAAAGGCCCGACTATTATGAGAAGGGAAAATTGTACGCGGATAAATGTTTCCAGATAGCGGATCAAAGCGGATTGGACCAGTATAAAGTAACTTCATTTTTCCACTATTCGAGATATTATCGCAATATCTCTCAAAATCAAAAGGCCCTGGATTTCAATAACCAGGCTATTTCCCTAGCATCGGCTATTGGTTCAGACAGCCTCTTGTGCCTGGCTTACTTATCCATTGCCGACACCTGGGACGGGCTTGCCAACAAACTTTCGGAATTCCAGTGCCTATTAAATGAAAGGGACTTTGCGGAAAAATCAAAGATTCCTTACCTGATTGTCACCAGCTATTTTGACCTGGGGATCTTTTACGAATCGACCAACGATTATGAAAAGGCCAAGGATTATTATTCCCTGGCCCTGGAAAAGGGGAGAGAATGGCACGATGATGAAGTGGTGTTCAACTCCCTGCGGGCCCTGGGCAGAACCCATTTGAGCCAGAAAAATGAAAAGCTTGGTATTTCCTATTATAATAAAGCCATCGGTTTCACAGATACTTTAGGCATAGAGAGTCAGAAATTGCAGATCTACCTCGACCTCCTGAATTATTATTTTAATATAAATGATCCCGTAAAAGGTTTTGCATATATGGGCAGTCATCCCCAATTAATGGAATTCATCCGGAAATTCGGTATAGAATACCAGGTGAACAAACTCTATGCGGCACTCGAGAGCAGCAAAAAGAAAAATGATTCCGCGCTATTCTATCTCAGAATCGCTGTCCCATTTGAATATGCGCAGAAGGGCAATTATGGGGAAAAATTTCAGTTTACCTTGCAAATGGCCGAAGTTTATAAAAATATGGGGAAATTAACGGAGCAAAAGAATGCCCTGCTGCTGGCGGGTAAGTTTGCTGATTCGTCCCAGAACTTGTATAATTTGAAGGATGTTTCCCTTCAGCTTGATTCTGTTAAT
>Ga0207127_10191_pt1 | contig 14565 bp, 10 predicted proteins | sample Alteio_BWMinHeat_17_FD_153574 | JGI IMG/M metagenome (GOLD analysis project Ga0207127, IMG submission 153574) | Enriched cells from forest soil in Barre Woods Harvard Forest LTER site, Petersham, Massachusetts, United States -... | ecosystem: Environmental > Terrestrial > Soil > Temperate forest >...
GATCCGGGAAACCTGGAGCTTTTTACTTAACCAGGATGAAGAATTTGAGGTTATTGCAGAAACGGGCGACGGAGACAGCTGTATTGAAATCGCCAGGGTCAGAAAACCGGATGTGGTATTGCTGGACATAAACATGCAGCCTGTTAATGGATTTGAGACATTGAAAATGATCCGCATTCTGTCTCCGGCCACAAAAATCGTAGCCCTTTCCATGCATGCCGAAATTGCTTATGTAAAAAAGATGCTTAGGTTGGGTGTCGCGGGATATGTAACCAAGAACTCCCCTAAATATGAATTAGCGGATGCCATACGGGAAGTCAGTAAAGGGAATTCCTATATTTGCGATGAAATAAAAAATAATCTTTCAGATAAGGTGTTCGAGGAAGGTCCGGTCGAACCTGATATTAAGAAACTTTCACAAAGAGAAGTTGAAATCGTAAAATTTGTGAAAAAGGGTTATTCGTCCAAAGACATTGGTGGCATTCTGGGAATTCATTTTAAAACAGTAGAAGTCCACCGGCACAACATTCTCAAAAAATTAAAGCAAAAAAATTCTCTTTCTTTGATTCACTACCTGACCTCGCAGGCGGTTGAATTCTAATCTTAAAAATGGTCACCTATGGAAATAATCCATGTGTTATTGGGTAAGGCCAACCCCCTGGGCCTGAAAGGCCCTAACAGATTGGTACATGAACTGGCGACCCAGCAGGCACTGGCAAAAGAAAATGTTTCTGTTTGGGGGATCGACCCGTCCACGATTCACGATTATCCGTGGAGACCTTTTGAGACACTGTTATTCAGGAAATGCATAAATCCTTTTGGCCTGGACGGAAAAATAAGGGAAGCCCTGGAGAATATAAGAGGAAATGCTGTATTCCATTTGCACGGAGGGTTGACGCCAGTTTTTTATACCCTGGCGAGGGCTTTGCACAGGAGAAATATACCATTTGTATTTACGCCTCATGACAGTTATCCTGCCATCGCTTTTCAGAAAGGACAATGGGGCCGGAAGATCTATTTCCAAGTCTTCGAAAAAAAAATATTAAAACATGCCAGGTATATTCACTGTCTGAATAAAGTTGAAAAAGAAGCATTGGAAATCATTTATCCCAACAAAAAGACCATGCTGATACCTTATGGCTATGAGGGGTTTACCAAGATTAAGCATGATAACTATTCAAGGGAATTCGTAATTGGTTTTTGTGGTAGCCTGGATATCCATCCCAAAGGTTTGGATATACTTGTGAAGGCATTTGCCCTCTTTAATAAACATATTCCCTTATCGGAATTATGGATCATCGGTGATGGCTCTGAACAATCCAGACTAGAAGAGATGGCTGCTGAACAGGGTGTTGCCAGGCACGTCAGTTTTTGGGGCAATCAGTCAGAGGAGGAAAAACTGGGCCTCTTGCAGCAGTTACAGGTCTTTGCACATCCAAGCAGGAACGAAGGAATACCGGTAGCAGTCCTGGAAGCTGCGTAACCGGAATTCCCTGCGTGGTAACAGAGGCTACCCATATGGGGGAATTCATACGTCAATACAATTGCGGTGAAGTTATCGACCAGCGGGATCCTGCTGCGTTGTCTGAGGCATTTAAGAAGGTATATACCAGCATAAGGCAAAATGGCAGCAGCGCCATGAGTGAAAATGCCCAACGCATGATCCGTGAGGTTTTCAATTGGAAAACGATCCTTCAGCAATTCCACCGGTTATATAAAAGGGCCTCCTGACCGATACGACTCAAACTCTCAGGAATATTTTTTTCCTGTACAGGAAATAAAGAAACGCCCACTTAACTGCGAGGTAGCAAAACACCATGACTACCACATTGTACGGGTCACCGATTAATTGGCCAAGCCATTTAAAAAAGCCATTGGTTGTGTAATCCCAATCAATAAAACGGCCGGACATATAAATAAGGATGGAATTCATCCCTATAATGCGAAAGAAAAATGCCCATTTTTTATACCCCAGCACATCAATCAGGTAATAAAAGACAGCCAGCAATAAAAGGCTGATGCCTCCCACCTGCAAAACGAAGGAACTGGTCCAAAGATTTTTATTGATGGGGAAATCAAGGTTCCAGATTTGTGCCAGCAGAAGGCTGATAATACCCGCTGCGATCAACCGCAAAACCTTTGTATTTTCCCGAATGGTCCTGTTCTTCAATAAATTTCCAGCAAAAATCCCCAGCAAACCAGTTCCTATGGCCGGGATCGTGGAAACGAGGCCTTCAGGATCGTGGATGCCCAGGTAGAGTTTACCTGGCATGATCAAACGGTCTATATAGGAGGCAAAATTCCCTTCCATGGTAAGATCCCCTCTCGGAAACCCGGGTGCGGCATTGAATTTTAATACCAGCCAATAGCCTATGAGCAGGGAACAAAACCATAGGATCTGGCCTCTTTGCGAAAAGTATAAATAAATCATGTTTGCGAACATATAAGCCAACCCGATACGTCCCAGCACACTGCCAAAACGAATCTGGGACAACGGAAGCAATTGCAGCCCATTATTGTAAATGATACCCAAAACCACCAGGATCAGCCCCCTTCTTACCACGCGGACTAATAACTTTTGTCTGCTCTTACCTTTTTCCAATTCCCGTCCTACGGAATAGGGAGTGGCAACCCCTGCCAGGAATAAGAAAAGAGGGAAAATCAGGTCATAAAAATGAAAGCCATTCCAGGCCGGATGTGTAAATTGTTGGGAGAGGGTTTCCCAAAAGGGGGAGCCGGTAGTTTTAGCAAATCCGTGAAAAATTTCTTCTGCACCCATGATCCAAAACATGTCAAATCCACGAAGGGCATCAAGGGAATAAAGACGTTGGGGTTGGGGTTGCGGTTGGGGTAATTGCATCCTGTTAGTTTTGGTTTAAAAAAAGTTTGCCGCAATTTGGGCAAACTGGCGTAAGGGTCTGGGTCGCTGATCAGGCAATAAAATTAGGTGATTTGCTATTTCGAAAGAATAATTTTTATTTTTACTCAAATAAGTTCCTATCCTTTCGGTCGATGAAATGAATGGCCGGCCGGAATGGAAAGAAAAATATTTTCTACAATGAAATTAATAGTTGCTGACAGTTATGAGGAAATGTCAAGACAGGCTTGCCAGGATTTAATAGACGCTGTTCAGGGGATTGAATTTCCCCTGATTTGTCCTGCCTCAGGTGATTCCCCGGCGGGACTTTACAGAGAACTCGTCCTTCGATACCGGCAAAATAATCTGCCGGTGGCCGGCTGGTCATTTGTTGGTTTGGATGAATGGGTTGGCATGAATGAATCCGATGAGGGGAGTTGTAAGTTTCACCTGAATAATCAATTGTTCAGGCCTTTGCAGATTAAGGAGGATAGAATCTGTTTTTTTGATGGGAGGCAAAAGAATCTAGAGCTCGAATGTACCCGGGCGGAGAAATTCATTCAAACAAAGGGAGGGATTGATTTGGCCATTGTAGGACTTGGATTGAACGGCCATGTCGGGATGAATGAGCCTGACACAATTCCTTCTTTGCGAACTCATGTTTCGGCAATTGATCCGGAAACGCAACAAATAGGGCAAAAATATTTTACCGAAAAGAAAACCCTGACCAAGGGTATCACTTTGGGGATAGCAAATATTCTCGCATCAAAACATATTTACCTTTTGGTGAGTGGAAGCCGGAAGGCGGGAATTGTGAAAAAAGTGATCGAGGGAGACATCACCGGCAAGGTACCAGCTTCCTTCCTGCGCCGGCATGAAGGACTGAGAATTTACCTCGACTCAGCCGCGGCCTCGCTGCTGGATTCCTAATTTATTTTGCGACGGAAGGTTTAAGCATTCTTTTGGAATGAGTCACATATTTTTCCCTGATGATTTCACTCAGGGTCTTTCCGTATACTTTGCTCTCCACCCAGGAAATGATATCCAGATATGCAAACGCTCTCGTTTCAAAACGACTTTTTTCAAACTTTTTTATTTTTTGCAGGAATTTTTCTAATTCGGGTTTCCACTGGTTTCTTGGCATACGAAAGGAATTGCGCAAAAATTTAAACATTTCTTCCTCCACAATCGTAAAATTCTCCATTTTGGCCATATAACGGTACACCGACCTGGTAAGTGATTCCATCAATTCGTAATTTCCCAGTTCATAGTGCGCCATCAGGTGAAGCAGGCGTGCGTAGCATTGAAGATCGTATCTAAGATCAATATGATCATTTATGATCCGCTGAAGATAATCGATACAGGTCGCGTAATCCCCGCTTCCAAAATACAGGTTGGCAATTTTGTAATTAAAAACCATCACCCGGTGACTATCCAGGAATAAGGCGTTTTCGGCTAATTTATTTTCGATATCCCTGACCAGGCGAAGACCTTCCTTAAAGGTTCCCAGCATAAAGTGCCGGTTAATTTTTGCGCTGCTTAAATATATAAAGGCCTGAATGCGGAAATTGTCGTGCTGGATAACCCTTTCCGTTTGCGCAAACAATTCTAATTGTTTCAGGGCAGATTCAAATTTCCGGTAATTTCTTAAGTCAAAATGTGCATTTAATAAATTATGCAGGCCCTTTATATAATGTCCTGTCTCAACCCGAAGCATGAGGGGCTGCTCACCGAAAAGATCAACCCATTTTTGGGAATAACGGTAATACATCAAAAAATCCTGGCGGATGAAGGCATACATGCTAAAACTTTGATAGAGGTACAATCTCTCATAAAAGCCTGTCTGTTCAAAGGCATCCGACGGAAGGTTGTCCTTTAGGTATTGCTTTACTCCTGATTCGTCTTTTTCATTTCTTGCGTGACCGTTCTTTATATACCAGCTGTACATTTGAAGGGCCAGGTTCGAGAGTCGCACAACCATGTCAATATGGGTATTGACCTCATTGGCCTCAGCCGAAAGGCGTTCCGCACGGTCCTGCATGCTGCGAGTGATATGAAGGGTTTCAATTCTTTTCTCCAGGGCTATGACCTGTATCAAATAATTGAATTTTTGATTGGTTTTTGCCGTTTCTTTTGCCCGGTCCAGAATTTTAAGACTTTGTACGAAAAGCCCTTTTTTATACAATATATGGGCGTAATCAAATTGTTCATTCAGTTGAAGATCAATACTATCTGCGCTTTTTAATAAACGCAGACTTGCCAGTATTTGCTTGTATAGATGCGCTTTTAGATTGTAAAGCTGCCTCTTTTCAATCCCGGCCAGTTTTTTTAGCAGGAGTTTTTCGTCATATTCTTGCAGTTTCCCCAGGGCGTCAAACAATTGAACAATTTTAAGATCCTCCTTGGTGGAACTTCTTTTGATATAGAGCTTAAAATGCCTTTTTTCGGATTTCTCCAGTGAGTGAATCAGTTGAAATAGTATATCAGAAAAACGGTTGGACATAAGTAAAAAAAATTACTGAAATTCAATACAGTAAAGGATTTCAGTAATAACTTCCCGTATTTGGGATCATTAAATCCCCTCTAATATGTTTAGCATGGTAAGGAAACTCATCTTACTTTTGGGTTAGACAATGAGTTATTCATACAGCAGGCAATCGTTAAGGAATTATCGTTAGAGGCTCAATTGATCAGAAAGCCGTGTTGACGGCCCAAAAGATAATAAGTAAGTTTTTCATATGGCAAGCAATCGTTAGAGGCCACCTGTTTCCACAGGGGGCCATTTTTTTTGCAATGTAAGCAAGAATATCCTGGATTTGCAATTTATTGACTTTATTTTTCAGGTTCGGCGGTCCGGGTCATCAAAAAACCCGGATTTCTCAGGATAAGCCAGCAATAAATGCTTTATTTTCAACCATTGATACCGGGTCGGCTTTCTTTTTTTTTCAAGTTGTCTGATGGTTTTTTAGTCCCTCCTGATTAAAAAAATGAATCCGCAGACAGCTGTCATGGAATCCTCTTTTATGCAAGGGTAAGGAACAAATACCAGGTTCTGGGGAGATCCAGCTTCATTATTTTCCGAATGCCAAGGCAAAATGAGTAATCTTTTGCAATTTGTGGAAAATATACGGTGGCAAAACCAGTTCCATACCGGTATAGGGTACTCGTATTGCTCTGCTCCCTGACGACGCTGACCTACCTTGATCGCATTTGTATTTCCCTTGTCGGTGTAAGGATTAAATCCGACCTGGGTCTGAGCAATGAGCAATTTGGCTGGGCCCTGGCTTCTTTTGCATTAGCCTATGCCTTATTTGAGATTCCCTCCGGTATATTGGGCGACCGAATAGGGCCGCGCGCAGTCTTCCTGCGAATCGTGATAGGCTGGTCCCTGTTTACCATGCTTACAGGAGTTGCAACGGGTATCCTGTCCCTTGTCATCATTCGCTTCCTCTTTGGTGTCGGTGAATCGGGGACTTATCCAAATAGCCTGATTGTCATATCAAGATGGTTTCCGGTTAGAGAAACAGGGCGTTCCTTATTATGGTTAGGTATGGGATCGCAGATAGGTTCAGCCATTGCGCCTCTGATCATAATTCCGCTGGCAGTTTCTTTCGGATGGAGAGTGCCATTTTATGTGAATGGCGTCATTGGGATCCTCTGGGTGCTTGCCTGTTTTTTATGGTTCAGGAATTTTCCTTCAGAAATGAAAAACATTTCTGCCGGTGAACTGCAATTGATAGAAGCCAGCCGGCGGTATAACAGGGATCAGCACCTGATTTCGTTAAAATACATCCTTAATAACCGAAATCTCTGGGCCTTAATGCTATTGTATTTCTGCTGCCAGGCGATGAATTATTTTTTTGTTGCCTGGATGCCGCTATATCTTCAGGAAGGCAGACATTTTTCTGAAAACCAAATGAAAACCATCACTTCAACTTTATTTATAGCCGGTATTGCAGGATTTTTGGGTGGGGGATATGCGGGTGACTTTTTTGTAAGGAGAATGGGTCTGCGTGTCGGGAGAAGGATGGTTGGTATGTTGGGCATGGGAGTCTGCGCGGCACTCGTCCTTCTGGCAGGTCTTTTGAACCGGAATAGTTGGTCAGCAGGCTGCCTTGTCGCGGCTAATGGTTTCTTTTCTTTTGGAATAATGGTTTGCTATGCTGTCTGCGCAGATATCGGTCGTAACAATGCCGGTACCGTTACCGGGGCCATGAATTTCTCAGGACAAATGGGAGCATTTTGCCTGGCCATTTTCTTTGGCAAAATGGCAGATGCCACACATAATTTCAATTACCCGATTCTGGTGCTTTCCTTCACATTGATCGCGGGGACGCTGCTCTGGTTATTAATAGATCCTTCAAAGCAATTGAACCTACCCCGGTGACGAGTTTCCTGGGTTGAAAATCTCATTGGCAAGCATTGCAGGGCAGTCACTGGGTGGATTTTTTCCTGTCAAAATAAATTCGATATACCCTCTGCTATATTCGACCAATTGGTGATTACATGGGATGAAAATAATAAGTGTTTAAACCTGGTTAATTATCTGGTACAATTGATATTTTTATACCGGCAGCAGCTGCTTTATGGAATTGAAATATGACATACCAAATGACAAGCGCCTGGAGCCGATCAGCAAAATCGAGTTGTTCAGCTGGTTTTTCATTGGTATCGTAAACCCTGTGTTTAATTGGGTTACTTTTTTCCCGGGGAACCTGAAAATGGCGCTGATGCTATTTCTGACGAACCTGTTGATTCTACCTGTTTATATCTTATTTGCAAGAATCATTTTTCCGGATTTTCTCTTTCCCAACAAACTACTTTCATTTATATTTCTTAGCATTGCTTTTTTTATTGTCATCGATGCATGGATGGCGGGAATTAATTCAATCATCCTTGAATTTCCGATATCCCCGGGTGTTCGCTCGTATTTTTCCCTTTCGGCAGTTTCAATTATCAGAGGAAGTCTCTGGACATTCATCAATCTGTTTTTTGTCATTGCGGTTTCTTACCTGAAAAAAACGCTTGGCGACGAAAATCTCCTTTTGAAATTACAAAAGGACAATGCGCTTCTTGAATTGAAATACCTGAGATCACAATTGAATCCCCACTTTCTCTTTAATACCCTTAACAGCATTTATTCTCTGAGTCTGCAAAAATCTGATAAGGCGCCCGAGGTTGTGGTGAAACTCGCGGACATCATGCGTTACCTTATTTATGAATGCAATGAACCGAAGATCAGCCTTGAAAAAGAGATTAATTTTATCCGAGACTATATAAAGCTTGAAGAAATCAGGCACCGGACGGTTGATATAAAATTCACCGTAATAGGGAATATAAGCGAGGTAATGATTGAACCATTTCTGCTGATGCCTTTTATTGAAAACAGTTTTAAACACGCAGTAGCTAATTCCCCGTCTGTACCTTTTATTTACATCAGTCTCCAGGCCGAAAATGGTCAGCTCGAGCTAAAGGTTATTAACGATACTAATATTGAAATAGAAAGACAGGCCAAAAGAATAAATGGAATGGGTATCAGGAATACCAAAAATCTACTGGATATTTTATATCCGGATGCCCATTCGCTTAATATTATCCAGACCGAAAAACAGCCAAAACAGGTAACTGTCACCAATATCAGAAACGCGCGCGAACGCCTGGAGCTTTTATATCCGGACGCGCATACCCTTGACATCATTCTCAACAATTGCGCCTTTACGGTATCTTTAAAGATTAAACTCCATCCAGTATGATAAAATGCATCATAGTGGAGGATGAGCCTCTGGCTCAGCAGGTTATTCAAAATCATCTCCAGCGGATCACAAAATTTGAACTGGTAGCCACCTGCAACGATGCAACAGAAGCACTGGCAACCCTCAAAACCCAGGAAGTGGACCTGATTTTTCTGGACATCCGGTTACCGGGGCTGAGTGGACTCAATTTCCTCAGACAACTAAAGACTCCGCCTCTTATCGTGCTGACAACGGCTTATCCAAATTATGCGCTTGAAAGCTATGAATTCAATGTAATCGATTATTTATTAAAACCGATTTCTTTTGACAGATTTCTCAAGGCAGTCAATAAAATAATTGATAACAGGCTATTTTCAAGTATCCAGGCGGACATGAATGATGCCTTTTCAGATCATATATTTATTAAATCCGGAAGTAAATTTTTTAAAGTAAAATTTTCTGAAATTATTTATATCCAGGGTATGAGAGATTATCTTAAGATTCATACGACTGATTACACGCTGGTGACCCATCAAACCATGAACGATATTGAAAAGACGATGCCCGGAAAAATGTTTCTGCGGGTGCATAAATCCTATATAGTTGCCATTCTTCACATAAAAGTCATCTACGGAAATTCAATTGAAATTGACAATATCACCATTCCGATCGGCGAAAGCTATAAAAATGCTGTCATGAATCTTATCGGCAGGAAAAACTGATCGGAGCCTTGACGCTCAGTCTTCTGAAACAAATAACCTGTCCGGAAGCTGATTTTGCGCATTTGCTCCCATTTTCTTGAGTTCTTCCACCCGGTTTATGATATTTCCACGGCCGGTGGCCATCTGTTTAAAAGCAGTTTCGTAGGCGTTGCTGGCTTCCGTGATCTTTTTGCCTACGGTTTCGAGGTTATTCAAAAATCCGGTAAACTTATCATATAGAGCCCCCGCTTTTTCGGCGATATCCACGGCATGCCTGTTTTGCCTCTCCACTTTCCAAAGGTCTGCCACGATTTTGAGGACGGCGAATAAATTGGTAGGACTTACCAGCAGTATTTTTCTGTCATAGGCATATTTCCACATCTGCCCGTCGGTTTTCACGGCTTCCAGGAAGGCAGGCTCAATTGGAATGAACAGCAATACATAGTCCAGTGCCCCTGCATATTTTGGATAGTTTTTTCTTCCCAGCTCGTCGATATGGTTGCGCATGGAAAGGGTATGTTCCAAAAGGAATTTTTTTTGGGTATCCGCATCATCTGAACCAATATACTGCTCCCATGCAACGAGGGATACTTTGGAATCGATGATCACCTTTCGCTGGTCAGGATAATAAATGGTAATATCCGGCTGAAGCCCTTTCCCATTTTCATCCCTGATGATATTGCCTGCATTGTCTTTGATGAATTCCTGCACGAAGTATTCTCTTCCCTTTGTAAGACCGCTGTTTTCCAAAAGGCTTTCCAGTATCATCTCGCCCCAGTTACCCTGAATTTTATTATTCCCTTTGAGAGCGGTCGTAAGGTTACTGGCTTCCTGGGAAACCAGCTGGCTCATTTCTATCAGGCGCTGCACTTCCCTGCCCAGGGAAAATCGTTCCTTGCTTTCTTTATCATAAGTATCCTCCACTTTTTGTTTGAAGTCAACCAGCTGCGCTTTTAACGGAGTAAGGATCGCGTTCATTTTTTCCTCGTTCAGCAGGGTAAACTTTTGCGTTTTTTCCTCCAGGATAGATTGCGCTAAATTCCTGAATTCCGACCGGAAACGGTCTCCCAGTTCCTGCATTTCCTTTTTTTGTGTTTCGAGTTTCTCTTCAGCTGCCTGGAATTTCGCTTTGAAAAGTGCGAGCTGGTTCTGTAGGATCTCGTTTTCTTTCTGGTAGCGTTTGGAAATCGCATTTTGTTCATTCAGAAATTGGCATTCAATATCAGTTCTGATGTACTGCTGCTGCAAAGATTCTTTCTCCAGCTTAAGGTTTGTAAAGTCTGTTTGCAACCGGACGAGGACCTGGTATTGCTGTTGGAGGCGGTCGTTCGCCACCGCCTGTTTTTGGCCTGAGTAAGAACGCAGCAGCATCCATACTATGAATGCTGCAAACAGAATGGCCGATAAGAGCAGGATAATGGTTACAGTTGTCAATTATTTTTCAAAAGTGTTTGTTAAGTTCACTTGCCGGATGGTCAACGCCATATTGATTTTCCCATTTCCCCATTTGTTGTAATAACTGGAAAGAGGACAGGATGTCCCCCGCAAAGGGAATTTGTTTTTCAGCTAATCCATTACCCTTTCCCTGGAGAAGCAGATAAGCATTATTTGCCAGCTGCTCATCGCTTCCATTGTCTTCTCCTAATGATTGATAATACCGTAATTGTTGCAGGAGGTCCTTTCTGAGAGAGGCCGTTACTTTTTTGGCTAAAACCAGGTCTCCTGCAAGGTAACAGGCTTCCAGAAATTGCGTCGAAATAATATCATGCTGATTTCCCCTGTTGCTGACCATTCCATATGGGAAATTTGATTCCTTTACATTTTGGTCAAATTTTTCCAGGACCTGGCGGGCCGATTCTTTCTTACCATTCTGCACAAGGCTTATCGACAGCTCCGCGTGCGCTAACCGGATTATGTTCAGGCGGCGCCTGTTTTCTTCATCATAATAGATACCATTTTTATCCGCGTTGCCATAGACAAATTTCTCCATTATGGTCTTGAATGCTAGCTGGTCGTCAAAAGCCTGGTTCTCCACAGGCACCAGACGGTAACAAAGGCCCGTGGATCGGACATATTTGTCAAGACCGAGGTTATTCAGATCCTGCTTTGAAGTAAAACAGATCGGGCGTTTCCAGTGGTTGGATGCAATAAGGGAAAGGATGGTCAGATCGCTTTTCAGGATATAATTTCTTTTTGGAATGTCAAGATGCAATTCGTTCACGACAGGGTCGGTTTCGTGGACGGTGCCATTATTTTTGACGGTATTTATATCCACGGGCACACTCAATTTGCGTACCGGCAATATATTCAAAATTTCACCTTCTTCGGTCTGGCTGCTAAATTTTGGATCGTCACTGCCAACCACATTCTTTAGGATATCGTATAGATCATAATATTTATCCTGGCTGAAACCCGGTAACTTGTCCGTGCAATAGATGACATCCCGCTTATTACCCATTATTTGTTCAGGGCTGAAAATAATATCCGCCGGGCCGGCCTTGTTTATTTTATAACGCAACTGGTTCATATACCAATCCGATCCAATGAGGGTATTAATGACCACTCTCACGTCGGGGCGTATGCCTTCCACTTCCTGGGCATACCATAAAGGGTAGGTATCGTTATCTTCCGCAGAGATCAGAATGGCATTCGGAGGACAGCTTTCCAGATAATCCTTTGCCATATCCCTGGCAAGGGTTTTGCGGCTTCGGTCATGATCATCCCATTCCTGGCTCCCCATTAGTACGGGCACGGCAAGAAAACATAATCCTGCCGCGGCATAATTGGCAACAGAAGTCCTGGCAAACTTTTCAATCAATACTTTAACGGCTATTGTTCCCAAGCCTATCCATATAGCAAAGGCATAAAAGGATCCCGCAAAAGCGTAGTCTCGCTCACGGGGCTGCATACCCGCCTGGTTCAGATAAATGACTATCGCAGCACCTGTGAAAAAGAAAAGGAGCGCCGCTACCAGAAAATCATTTCTTTTGCGCCTGTAATGAAATATCAGCCCGGCCAATCCCAGGATGAGTGGTAACATAAATAGTCTGTTATAGGATTTATTGTTACCATGGATGCTGTCAGGAAGCTTGCTTTGATCACCATAAAGCGCATTGTCGATAAGCGGAATTCCACTGATCCAGTTACTATCCCTGATGTTCCCGAATCCCTGGAGGTCATTTTGTTTGCCGGCAAAATTCCACATGAAATATCGCATATACATCCACCCCAACTGGTATTTGGTAAAATATTTTATATTATCCGCCATGGTTGGCTGATCCCCTTCGCTTAATCCCGTAAACTGACGGTACATATCTATTTCGCCCCTCGTATTATCACTATTCCACATGCGGGGAAAGAAATGCGAGGAGGGGGTATTATTCCAATCCTCCCGGATCAATTTTCCGGAGACCAAATATTTATCTTTTCCCTTGACGTAGGTATCTCCGCCGTCGATGCGGGGTGGCTGATCGGTAAAATCAGGGCCGTATACAATTGGCCAGTCCCCATATTGTTCACGACCGAGATACCCAGCCAGGTTGACCGGGTTATCAACATTGAACATATCAATCGCAGGGTCTGCATTGGAACGGATCATTGTGGTTAAATAGGTGGAATATCCCAGCAACATAAAAGCAAAACTCCACAAGCCCAGCTTCAGGAGATGATATTTTTTGTTTTGCGCATAACGTATACCCATATAAACAAAGGCGGCAAGTAATAAAAAAAAGAAACTGAAGCCGATAAAAAAGGGCATTCCAAGGTCATTGACAAAATGAATGTCAAACCATCCGGCGCCTTTAATGGTATACTGGACCACGAATTTCTGGACAAGTCCGGTCAGAATACAGCCAATTAAAAATGCCAGGATCGTTCCTCTGGTGGTTGGTTTGTATCGCTTGAAATAATAAACCATCACAATGGCGGGAATAGTCAGCAGGTTGAGTAAATGAACGCCGATGGAAAGTCCCATCATATAAAAAATAAAAACAAGCCATTTGTCCGCCCCCTGTCGATCGGCTTTTTGTTCCCACTTCAGGATAGCCCAGAAAACCAGGGCGGTAAAAAAGGCGGAAGAGCCATACACTTCACCTTCAACGGCACTGTACCAGAATGAATCGCAGAAAGTATAAGCTAATGCCCCTATCACACCGGCAGCCATAATCGTAAAGATTCCCTGGCGGGTAAGGGGTTCGCCGTTTTTCTCAATGAGTTTTCTTGCAAAATGTGTAATGGTCCAGAATAAAAAAAGTATGGTAAATCCACTCGCCAGGGCGCTCATGAAATTTACCCCCCGGGCGGCAGTCAGCGGGTTGTCACCGAACAGGATGATAAAAAATCTACCCATCAGGACAAATAAGGGAGCGCCAGGAGGATGCGGGATTTGTAATTTGTAGCAGCTGGAAATAAATTCACCGCAATCCCAAAAACTGCCGGTCGCTTCCATGGTAAGAATATAAACGCAACAGGCGATCAGGCAAACGATCCATCCTGCAAGATTGTTTGTTCTATGATAGTTCATATGAATGGTTTCATTGGTGGAGGTTCGCTGTATCCCCATATTGTTCCTATTACCCTTACTTCAGGCTGCTTACCAGTTCGTGATAATAATGAACAATCTGTATGACATCCCCGGCGTTGTTTTCCCAATTGGCTTCATGCTCAATCGCAAAATTTCCCTTATAACCCTGCCGCTTCAGCTCTCTGAAAACAGCCGGCATATCGATAACCCCTTGTCCGGGAATGGCATCGTCTGCGTTTACTTTTCCAAAAGTCTTCACGTCTTTTAAGTGGACATTCCAGATATGGCCTTCCAATTTTTTCAGGCATTCCACTACATTCAAGCCATTTCTAGCCCAATGCCCGATATCGGCGCAGGAACCTATATTAGGATGTCCTTTCATGGCGGCCACTACGGAATCCGGACTCCAGTAATGAGCCGGCTTGGGATGGTCATGAATGGCAACTCGTATATGGTATTCACCGGCAAGCCGGTCAACATAATTCCATTGATTATCTCTTGGTTCTGCCACCAGTATGGGGATTCCCATTTCCTTCGCAAAATCAAAGAGTTTTTTCCAGCCTTCTTCGTTGTTTGCATCGGTGACGCCAAAGGCGTTGATCGTCATACCCTTGCTTTTTAGGTATTCCCTGACTGATTTCCTGTCTTCTTCACTCATGGCAGGACCAAACCCGCCTTTCCAGCTTCCGCCCAGGGCCTGACCGGGAAAAGCCTGTATAACCTTTATACCACAACTGTCTGCCTTTGATACAG
>Ga0207127_10193_pt1 | contig 14459 bp, 17 predicted proteins | sample Alteio_BWMinHeat_17_FD_153574 | JGI IMG/M metagenome (GOLD analysis project Ga0207127, IMG submission 153574) | Enriched cells from forest soil in Barre Woods Harvard Forest LTER site, Petersham, Massachusetts, United States -... | ecosystem: Environmental > Terrestrial > Soil > Temperate forest >...
ATTGCGACAATGCCCCCTGTGAAAACGTATGTCCGGTTTCTGCAACCAACCATAGCAGTGAGGGCCTGAACCAGATGGCCTATAACCGTTGCATCGGTACAAAATACTGCGCCAACAACTGTCCTTACAAAGTGCGTCGTTTCAACTGGGCGGATTACAACGGCGCTGACAGCTTCCCCAACAACCAGCAGGAAGACGACCACCTGGATCCTGCGGTGCACATGATGAACGAGGATCTCAGCCGCATGGTGCTGAACCCAGATGTTACCATCCGTGCCCGCGGTGTGATGGAGAAATGTTCTTTCTGCGTTCAGCGTTTGCAGGAAGGGAAGCTGAAGGCTAAAAGGAAGACCGCCCGCTAAAGGATATGACGGATGTCAGAACTGCCTGCCAGCAGGGATGTCCGACGGAAGCGATTGTATTCGGTAATGTAAATGATAAGGAAAGCCTGATTAATGCCACCAGGCAGGACAATCCGCAACGCTTATTTTATGCGTTGGAGGAACTGCATGTCCTGCCCAATGTGAATTACCTGGCTAAGATCCGCAATACAGAAAAGATAAATCAGGAACCTGCTGAAAAAAAGGGATAGCAGGAGGCGGGGCCGGCGAATAAATGAAAAGACAGGTATTATCTAAATTTTTTAAAAGCTTATGGCATCTTTAAAATATGAGTCCCAGGTCAGGCCGCCGCTGGTGGAAGGTACAAAAGACTATCACCAGATTACGGAAGATATTGTAAGGCCGATAGAAAGGAATCCCAGCACATTATGGTGGATAGGTTTCCTGCTAGCGGTCAGCCTGCTCTGCTTTGGGATTGTGTCGATCTACGAGGTGGTGGTTTATGGTATCGGGCGATGGAATATTAATAAAACCATAGGATGGGGATGGGATATCACCAATTTCGTATGGTGGATCGGGATCGGTCATGCGGGTACCCTAATCTCTGCTATCCTGCTGCTTTTCAGGCAGGGATGGAGAACCGGGGTTAACCGGGCAGCTGAGGCCATGACCATATTTGCCGTGATGTGTGCGGGCCAGTTCCCCATCTGGCATATGGGCCGCGTATGGCTGGGATTTTTTGTTTTGCCTTATCCGAATACCCGGGGTGCACTCTGGCCGAATTTTAACTCTGCCCTGCTCTGGGATGTATTTGCCATCTCGACTTATTTTACCGTTTCCCTGTTGTTCTGGTATTCCGGGCTGATCCCGGACCTTGCGACGATCCGAGACCGCGCAAGATTAAAGTGGAGAAAATTCATGTATGGTACGCTCTCATTTGGATGGACGGGTTCAACCAAACACTGGCAAAGACATGAGGCCTTGTCCCTTGTCCTGGCCGGTCTGAGTACTCCCCTGGTATTGTCGGTACATACCATCGTGTCCTTTGACTTTGCCACCTCCGTCATACCGGGCTGGCATACGACTATCTTTCCACCCTATTTTGTGGCCGGCGCCATCTTCTCCGGCTTTGCCATGGTGCAGAGCCTGCTGGTCATCACCCGGAAGGTTTTGCACCTGGAAGAATATATTACCGTGGAGCATATCGATGTAATGAACAAGGTAATCGTCCTGACCGGTTCAATTGTCGGTTGCGCCTACCTCACTGAATTATTTGTGGCCTGGTATAGTCAGAACCGGTTTGAAAGCTGGGCATTTTTTCACAACCGTCTTGATCTTTCCAGTCCGCTGGGCTGGAGTTATTACATCATGATGAGTTGCAATGTACTGTCCCCGCAGATTTTCTGGTTCAGAAAATTGCGCAGAAACATCACGATAACCTTTTTTATGTCGGTAATTGTCAATATCGGCATGTGGTTCGAACGCTTTGTAATCATAGTCACTTCCGTCTACAGGGATTTTCTGCCAAGCAGCTGGAGTACTTATTACACCCCTTCCATCTGGGAGCTGGGATTCTACCTGGGCACTTTCGGTCTGTTTTTCACCTGTTATTTCCTGTTCTCGAAATTCTTCCCGGTGATTGCGGTGGCAGAGATCAAACATATCCTGAAAAAATCAGGGAAATACTACAAGGAAAAAATGGGTCCGGAAGAAAAAGAATCCGTCGAGGAATTTGCGCATGAATTTTCACACGCGCATTAAATCAGGGAGGAAACCACCCTCAGTTAAAAGAAAGTAATATGGCAGTTAAAAAATTTGTAGTCGGATGTTTTGAGGAGGAAGCGGTCTTGTTTTCCGCTGTAAAGAAGGTCCGTTCATCCGGATACAAGATACATGATGTGTATACACCCATGGCCATCCATGGGCTGGACAGGGCGTTGGGTCTGCGTGATACAAGCCTGCATACCGCCGGTTTTATTTATGGGCTGACCGGTACCGCCACGGCCCTGTGCGGAATAGGGTGGGTTTTTACCAGCGACTGGCCGCTGAATTTTGGAGGCAAGCCCCACCTGGCTCTTCCGGCCTGGATACCCATCACATTTGAATTGACGGTTCTATTCTCCTCCATTGGTATGTTTTTGACTTTTTGTTATTTGTGTCAGCTGGCACCCTTTGCAAAAAAGCATCATTTTAACCTGCGGTCGACGGATGATCTTTTCGTAATGGTAATTGAATGCACCCCGAAGACCAACGAGGCTGAGACAATGGCTTTCCTCCAGGGGATAGGAGCCAAAGAAGTAAACGTACAGGCTGCAGAAACCGGCTGGTGGCTCGGACGCTATGATAAAGACAAAAAACCATTTGAGCATAAAGAAATTGCCCTGAGGTAAACTGAACAATCTTGAAATGCATATAAAAAAAATATACATCCTGTCAACCATATCGCTCCTGGGGACCTTACTCCCGGGTTGTAATGATATCAAACGCAAGCCGGGTATAGTTTATATGCCGGATATGGCTTACAGCCGGGCTTTTGAAACCTATTCGGTGACCGAAGAAGAAAGAATCAATCTCGAAAAGCAGGGCATTCATTTTAGCAATACTCCCGTAGCCGGAACCGTAAAAAGAGGGGGTCTGTTTCGTTTCATGCTTTTAAAAGATAAGGAAGGGGACAGCAGCAATTATGTCTTGTCCAAACAAATACATAACCCGCTGCCTGCTTTGGACACTGTTCAAAAAATAGAAGCGGAAAGATTATTCCTGGTTAATTGTGGGATATGCCATGGACAGAAACTGGATGGCAACGGCCCTCTGTACAAAGGAGGGGATGGACCTTTCCCGGCCAAGCCCGCGACGCTCGTGGGGGATCCGAAATATGAATCAATGCCCGAAGGGCAAATGTTTTATTCAGTTACCTATGGGAAAAATAAGATGGGAAGTTATGCTTCCCAATTGGATACCCGTCAGCGTTGGATGGTGATCCAGTTTATCAAATCAAGACAGGCAGCGTCCAAGACAGGGAATGCCGGCACCACGGATTCTGCTGCTGTGAATAAATGAATGGGAAAAAGATTGTAGCAAACATTAAACAGATCTCGTTGGATTGTCATGAAAAAAAGCCGGGCGATTTTTTTGACCATATAAAAAGACAAATGGTTTACTGATGAAAGAACATTTTGAAATTCCGAGGGGTTACAGGTCCTGGTCAAGGGGGCTGATGGTTGCAGGAATCCTGTCGCTAATCATTGGATTTTTTATGTATGGAACCGGCGACGAGGTCAGCCAGACCCGGTTCTGGGCCACCCTGCTTCAAAACGCGGTTTATTTTTTGCTGGTGGTGAACGCAGTCATGTTTTTTCTTTGCGCAACTACCCTGGCTATGGGCGGCTGGCAGGTTTCCTTTCGCAGGGTAACCGAAGCCATTTCTGCCTGCGTTCCGCTGATCGGATTGATCACTTTTGTAATCCTGATGTCCATTGTTTTTGGCAATAAGCACCTGATCTATGAATGGCTCGATAAAGATGCTGTGAGTAAGAGCGAGGTGCTGAAAGGTAAGGCCGGATTTTTGAATCCTGCCTTCTTTACCATCTGGACCATATTATCCATCGGCCTGTGGACCCTGCTGGGTATGAAAATGCGTAAAATGTCCAGGGAAACCGATGCAAACCCGATGACCGTTGAAGAAGGGAAACGGTTTATTTACAAAAACACCGTCTGGTCCGCCCTTTTTATTGTCTGGTTTGCCCTCACCGTTGCATCCGTCACACCCTGGTTGTGGCTAATGAGTATCAATGCCCGCTGGTTTTCCACCATGTACAGCTGGTATACATTCGGAAGTACTTTTGTACCCGGGCTGGCACTGATTACTTTATTCGTAATATACCTTAAAAATCAGGGATATCTGCCCTACACCAATGAGGAACATTTGCACGATTTGGGCAAATTCCAGTTCGCCTTTTCTATCTTCTGGACCTACCTTTGGTTTTCCCAGTTCATGCTGATCTGGTATGCCAATATTTCCGAGGAAACGATTTATTTTAAATCAAGGTTCCAGGGAGCATATATGGGCATTTTTTACCTGAACCTGATCATCAATTTTCTTTCGCCCCTGCTGATCCTGATGAGCCGAAATTCAAAACGCAATTTTGCTACCATGACATTAATGTCAGTAGCTTTGCTATTTGGACACTGGCTGGATTTTTATCAGATGGTTTTTGCAGGTCCTTTTCCGGACCATGTGCCTATGAACCTTTTTGATTTTGGTATTGCGGCGGGATTCGTCGGATTGATCATGTGGCAGGCCGGAAGGGTTTTAAGCAGCTACCCGATGATACCCAAAAACCATCCTTTTCTTAAGGAAAGCATTATTCATCATACATAGAAATAATAATTATTCGAATTAACACCCTTACGCATCATGTCAACCGTCTTCCTTCTGGCTATATTGTTACTCGGCTTCCTGATCACCTTTCAGATCGCCAAGGCAAGTGAATACGTGGGTATACTGAAAGGGGAAAAGAAAACCAATGAGCAAAATAATAAGGTCAATGGCTTTTTGATGATCTCTTTCCTGGTATTCGGATTGATTGGTGTGTACTGGTGCAATGAATTGTATAAAGGCAAGATCCTCGGCGAATCCGCCTCCAAACAAGGAGAAGAAATTGACCGGATGCTCTACATCACGATCGCTATCACGGGCCTGGTATTTCTGATCACGCAGATTTTACTTTTTTGGTTTGCCTACAGGTTCCAGCATTCTGAAAAAAGAAAGGCCTATTATTTTCCCCATAACAATAATCTGGAAATTATCTGGACCGTGGTTCCGGCCCTTGCACTGACGGTGCTGGTGGGTTTTGGCCTTTTCTATTGGTTCCGGATTACCGGTGATGCGCCAAAAGACGCACTGGTAGTGGAAGTGACCGGCAAGCAGTTTGGATGGATTTTTCGCTATCCGGGAAAAGACAACATTTTCGGGAAGAAATATTACAAAAATGTAAGTGAAAAGGATAATAACCCGCTTGGCCTGATCTGGGAAGATCCCGCCAGCCATGATGATATCGTGGTAGGCAATGAGGTCTATATCGTTAACAACAGGCCCGTCAAGCTAATCATCAATTCCAGGGATGTGATTCATGATGTGGGGTTGCCGCATTTTCGCATGAAGATGGATGCCGTGCCCGGCACGCCGACCACCATGTGGTTTACACCCAAGTATACAACCGAAGAAATGAAGAAAATGACCGGGAAGCCCGATTTTGAATATGAGCTTGCCTGCGACCAGATGTGCGGCAGGGGACATTTCACCATGAGGGCAATCGTAAAGGTGGTCTCAGCGGAAGATTTTATTTTGTGGAGGGCAAAACAGCAGGCCAATTACGTGCAGGTCTTCCCTCCTCCTAAGAATCCCGTGACTCCTCCTAAAACTGATACGGTAAAACCATCGACGGCTTCCCTGTTGAAGGGTTCCGGAGCTAAAATGATTGCGCAAAAAAAATAAAATACTTCTCATGAGCAACGAAGCAACAGTGCATGGACACAGTGAGGTGATCACCACTCATGATGTGCACCTTGATGAACACAGCATTCATCACCACAAAGAGTCATTTATAACCAAATACGTTTTTAGTCAGGACCACAAAATGATTGGCAGGCAATTCCTGATCACGGGTATGATCTGGGCCATTCTCGGTGGACTGATGTCGGTTTTATTCCGCCTGCAATTGGGCTATCCCAATTCCACCTTCCCCTGGCTGGAAGATATTTTCGGCAAATGGGCCAAGGGGGGTAAGATCCAGCCGGAATTTTATTATGCATTGGTCACGATGCACGGGACGGTGCTGGTTTTCTTCGTACTGACAGGCGGATTGAGCGGAACTTTTGCCAATTTTCTGATCCCCCTGCAATGCGGCGCCCGTGACATGGCTTCTCCTTTTCTGAATATGCTGTCCTATTGGTTTTTCTGGCTGGCAAGTGTGGTTATGCTTTCTTCTTTGTTTCTGGCGACCGGACCGGCAGCGGGGGGCTGGACCGTTTATCCGCCTCTGAGCGCCTTGGGCGATGCCTCGGATGGATCCAAGGCGGGCATGGATTTCTGGATCATTGGCATGGCGCTGTTCGTCGTGTCTTCCCTTCTGGGCGGCCTGAATTACATTACTACCATATTGAATCTTCGAACCAAGGGGATGAGCATGACAAGATTGCCCCTGACGATCTGGGCGATTCTATTCACGGCGATACTGGGCGTCCTGTCCTTCCCCGTATTGTTATCGGGTCTTATACTTTTGATGTTTGACCGTCACGCCGGAACCAGCTTTTATTTGTCGGATATTTTCATCGGACAAAAGGCCCTTCCCAACGAGGGGGGCAGTCCGATTCTGTTCCAGCACCTGTTCTGGTTCCTGGGCCACCCTGAGGTATACATCATCATTTTACCGGCCATGGGCCTGGTATCGGAGGTGATGTCGGTCAATGCCAGAAAACCTATTTTCGGTTATATGGCGATGGTAGGTTCCCTGTTCGCAATCACCATCCTTGCTTTCCTGGTTTGGGCGCATCATATGTTTGTAACGGGCCTCAATCCCTTCCTGGGTTCTGTATTCGTGCTGCTGACTTTGCTGATCGCCGTTCCTTCAGCCATCAAGGTATTTAACTGGTTAACCACCTTGTGGAAAGGGAATATCCGGTTCACTCCTGCGATGCTTTTTGCCATCGGATTCGTAAGTATGTTTATTTCAGGGGGGCTTACCGGAATTTTCCTTGGGAACTCCACCCTGGATATTCATTTGCACGATACGGCGTTTATTGTAGCCCATTTCCACATCGTGATGGCGGTCTCAGCTTTCCTGGGCATGTTTTGCGGGGTCTATCACTGGTTCCCGAAAATGTTTGGACGTTATATGAACAATACGATGGCCTATATCCATTTCTGGGTGACATTTGCCGGGGCCTATCTGATTTTCTGGCCCATGCACTATGAGGGACTGGCAGGTATGCCTCGCCGTTATTTTGACTATAGCGGCTGGGTTTCTTTTAACCAGTTCGGCGATCTGAACCGGTTTATTTCAACCGTAGCGATGGTGGTATTTGCAGCCCAGCTCATGTTTGTTTTCAATTTCTTTTATTCCATATTTAAGGGAAGGAAGGTGGTTACCCAGAATCCCTGGGGTTCCAATACACTGGAATGGACGGCACCCATACACCCGGGGCATGGCAACTGGCCGGGAGAAATTCCGGAAGTCCATCGCTGGGCATATGATTATGGCAAGGAGGGAAGGGAATTTATTCCGCAGACAGAACCTATTGGTACGACAGAAGGCAAACATTGAGCCTGCAGTCCAGCGGGCGATGGCGATGGTATATCATAAATAGGTGATGCCCTGCCCGTCAGGGCATTTGTTTAAAAAAATAATTCCATGTTGAGGCAGCCGGAAATTCTGGAGCGATCGAGTTCTTTTAAAATTGCCAGCAAACTGCAGGATCTAAAATTGCTGATAAAGTTCAACCTGAGCTTCATGGTTGTTTTTTCTGCGGTGATCAGTTATTTGCTTGCCCCTAAAGTGACACAATACGACTGGAAAGCTATCCTGATTTTGTTTGTCGGCGGAATGCTGGTAACCGGTAGTGCAAATGCCATCAACCAGGTGGTGGAGAAGGACACGGATGCCATGATGAAAAGGACAGCCAACAGGCCGGTGGCAGCAGGTAGAATGAGTGTGAAGGAGGGCTGGATATTCGCGATCCTTACGGGAACGGCAGGTGTGTTGATGTTGTGGCATTTCAATTTTCTTACTGCTGCCCTGTCTGCATTCAGCCTGTTTATATATGCTTTTATATATACGCCCCTGAAAAAGATCAGTTCTGTTTCCGTACTGGTAGGGGCTATTCCCGGTGCCATGCCCTGTCTGATTGGCTGGGCTGCCGGTAACGATGATCTCAGCGCCGGCGGCTGGGCATTGTTTGCCTTGCAATTTTTCTGGCAATTCCCGCATTTCTGGGCAATTGCCTGGATTGCGCATAAGGATTATAGTATCGCGGGGTTTAAATTATTGCCTTCCAACGAAGGGCCGACAAAATTCTCCGCGATTCAGGCAATTATTTATTCATTGTTGCTTTTGCCCGTCGGGTTATTGCCTTATTTTCTGGAGCTGAGCGGCCTGATGAGTTTGCTGCTGGTGCTCTTCGCAAATTTGCTGATGGTGATGCAATGCGTAAGGTTATACAGGGAGATGAGCATACGGGCAGCGAGAAGGGTCATGTTCAGCAGTTATATCTATTTGCCTTTCGTCCTGCTGCTTTTACTGGCCGATAAGATCAACAGCTAGAAAATGACACAATCAATAGAAGCAACTCCAACCACCGTGACCGAACAAAGAAAGAAAATACATCCTCATAAGTTTACCTTATGGGTGGCGATCGGCAGCATTATCATGATGTTTGCAGGCCTGACAAGCGCCTATATTGTAAAACGGGAGCAGCCGGGCTGGACGACATTTGAAGTACCGCGCAGTCTTTGGTTCTCGACCGGCGTAATCCTTTTGAGCAGCCTTGTGATCCAATTGGCGGTGAAGGCTTTTAAGGAAAGAGAGATGCGGCGCTACAGGAATCTGATATCCCTGACGGCTTTTTTGGGAATTCTATTTATAACCTTGCAATGGGTGAGTTTTAATACGATCTGGAAAAGCGGGGTAAGTTTCAGGGGTTCGGGGGCGGGGCAATTTTTATATGTCATCGCAGGCCTGCACGCCTTGCACGTGATTGGCGGCGTGATAGCATTGCTGGTGACGTTCTTAAAAGCGTTCAGCGGGAAAGTCCGTATTTACAATCCTGTTCCGCTGGAGGTGATCAGCACCTACTGGCATTTTGTGGATTTTCTCTGGATCTATTTGTTCATTTTCTTTTTATGGATTCAATAATTTTCATTTTTGTTAGATAAATTTGCGAACCAGTTTAAAATAATAACATGGCACAAGCGCTACCTGCAGGACAAAAATGGTGGAGCGGCGGTAAAAGCCCGTTCAGTGTGGAGTATGGGAAACTGATGATGTGGTATTTTCTAATGAGCGATGCCTTCACCTTCGGGGCATTCCTGATCTCTTACGGGTCGATCCGCTTTGCAAGCAATGGCTGGCCGGATCCGAATGTGGTGTTCCGCTCTTTTCCTATTATCGGTGAAATGAAAATACCGCTGGCCTTTGTGAGCCTGATGACATTTATCCTGATTATGAGTTCGGTGACCATGGTTCTGGCGGTCGGAGCAGGCCATAACAATGACAGGAAGGGGGTCATGAAATGGATGTTCCTGACAATCCTGGGAGGACTCGCATTTTTGAGCTGCCAGGCCTGGGAATGGACGCATTTGTACCACGAAGGAGCCTGGTGGGGAAGAAATCCTTTTATGAACCTTAACGGGTCCCAGTCTTCCACCAACTTTTCGAATTTCTTTTTTACGATCACGGGTTTTCATGGTTTTCACGTTTTTTCCGGCGTGATCATCAATATTATCATGCTGACCATGGCCTGGAAAGGAAGTTTTGAAAGAAAGGGTCATTATCTGATGATTGAAAAAGCTGGGCTGTACTGGCATTTTGTTGACCTTGTATGGGTATTTGTGTTTACCTGTTTTTACCTGCTTTAAAATAAGAAACCGAGAATAACAATACTATATGGATAATACACACGCCGCTGCCGAAGGAAATAACGAGCATGGATTTTCCACCAAGGCGGTCTGGAGGACGTTCTGGATATTGCTGATTATTACAGTTGTCGAGCTGGCCCTGGCTATCCTGTATTATGAAACAGATTTTTTGCCAAAACATTTTCTCAACGGCATATTTGTTATCGGCACACTGGCCAAAGCCTTTTTTATCATAGCAGAATTTATGCACCTCCGGCACGAGATCAAGAACATGATCATGACGGTTGCCATTCCTGCCATGCTATTCATCTGGTTTTTAGTAGCTTTTTTATGGGATGCGAATTCCTACAAAAACCTAAGGAACAATTATGACCGTTATCATGTGGAAAAAAGCAAGACTCCGGTAAAGGAAAACAAAGAGGAGCATAAACCGGAAGGAAAAAAACCCGGTGCGATGGAATAATGCCTGTCTTTTTATGAAAAATTCATCGTAATCCAAACCATCGCCAGACAGCGGTGGTTTTTAATTGATATTTAAAAAAAATCCGAACACGTGAGTAAAAAAGCATTAATAGCCATCTGTGTGGCGGTCCTGGTTCCCCTGGTCTTTTTTACCATTACCGATCTTAAAAGTAAAGGCGCCATTGCCATGCCCCGGCGTTATTATTACGATTCGGTAGCCGAAAAAATGAAAGACGGCAAAATGATAACGGATACCGCCTGGCACCAGGCAAACAATATTGTTCTGACCAACCAGCTCGGCAACATAGTTTCACTGGACCAGATAAAGGGAAGGGTGATCATAGCCGACTTTTTCTTTACCCATTGTCCAAGCATCTGCCCGACGCTGACACGTAACATGAAAAAATTGCAGGATGCCCTGAAATGGAAACCTGAAAGTTCAGGGCTGGATACCAGCTTCGTCCAATTCCTTTCTTTCAGCGTAGATCCCACAAGGGATACAGCAGAAGCGCTTAAAAAATATGCCGATAAGTATGGTGTCAATCATGATATCTGGTGGATGCTGACAGGACCCAAAAAAACGATTTATGATTTTGCCCTGAATGAATTGAAAATGGGCCTCCAGGACGGAGAAGGAGTTGATTCCAATTTTATTCATACACAGAAAATGGTATTGATGGATAAATATCATGTGGTGCGTGGATATTATGATGGCCTGGACAGCGCTGAACTCTCCAAGCTGGCAAATGATATTGTATTTATCATGCTTGAAAGAGATAAAAAAAATCCGTCGGTGCTGGTTGAATTAAAACCCTTGATTCCGTTGATGATAATTGTCATGCTGGCAGCAGGGGCTGGTGTCTATTTTCTTGGGACGCAACAAAAAAAATCCGGGTCCTGATGCCTGAATAAATATGAAAGAAAAAAACCTAACCGTTCCGATTATTCTAATATCCATCGCCATTCCCCTTGCAGTAGCTTTCATTTTGCTGGTCCCCCATCCGAAAATTGATTTTGGTTTTAATACCAGGGCCCTCCCGCTGTTTCATGCCTTATTAAATTCATCCACCGCAATCCTGCTGATCGCGAGTTTGTATTTCATAAAAAATAAACAAATCAGGGCCCATAAAACGGCCAACCTGATTGCGGTCGTCCTGAGCACTATTTTCCTGGTCTCCTATGTAATTTATCATTCTTCCAACCCCTCCGTAAAGTTTGGCGATCTGAATCATGACGGGATTCTGAGCGATGAGGAAAAACGGCGGGCAGGCGGAGCGAGGTATCTTTATTATTTCATTTTAAGCTCCCATATCATTTTATCCGGAATTATCATACCCCTGGTCTTATTTACTTTGCAAAAGGCGTTTCAGGGAAAATTTGACAAACACAGGCGCCTTGCCAGGATAACCTGGCCAGCCTGGTTTTATGTAGCGGTGACCGGGGTGCTGGTATACCTGATGATAAGCCCTTATTACTGATCAAAGCAATTCTTTGGCCGGGTCCCAGAAAAGTTTTCCAAAATCCTGCACCGTATCGTTCCTGACTTTGATTCCTTCCTTTTCCAATAATTCCTGCATCCGGTCGGGGGTTGCAAAATGATGTTTTCCAGACAGCATTCCATTGCGGTTTACTACCCGGTGCGCCGGAACGCGGGGTCTGATCCTTCCCGCCCCATTCATGGCCCAGCCCACCATCCTTGCAGACAGCCGGGTGCCCAGGCAGGCAGCTATGGCCCCATAGGAAGTGACCCTGCCTTTTGGTATCTGCCGGGCGACCTCATAAACCAATTCAAAAAAAGAGGCTTCTCTTTTTCCCGAAGGATTGACGATTGCCAATTTATGCTTGGCGGATTCCTTATTTTTTATTTTGGCCATGATTACCTGTTTGTTCTAATAATTCCGACCGGCGCGGTTCGGGTACATTTTCATATTGGTAGGGACAATGTCTACAGCCGTTTCCGCAACAAAAACCTTTTTCCAGGTGATATTTTTCCGTGAGGACGATATACCCCTGTTCATCGTAATAAAAATCCAAACCTTCAACCAATTGCTTGTTCATCTTGCTTTATTCTTTGCTTTAGTGCTGGATCGATTTGCGGCAAATCGGAATCAGGTAATGAAAAACAGAGATAATGCACTCTTTTGCTCCTGGCAATATCCAAGGCTTCATAATGGGTTCTGATTTGCAGCTCCTCTTTATCAGACAGGTCCGCATATGCGTTATCCGAATGTCTATGCAGGATCAGGCCATACATGTCTATAACAAGCCTGGTAAAGTCATACAGGACAGGAGAGTCCGTTTTAAGATGGATCAGGCCTCCGGGGACAAGAATTTGCTGATATAAGCGCAGGAATTTTGGATGAGTCAGCCTTTTCTTGATCCTTGATTTTCGCAACTGGGGATCAGGAAACGTCAGCCAGATCTCCCGGACCTCGGCTTTCGCAAAATAAGCGCTGATCATATCGATCTGGGTTCTTAAAAAAGCCGCATTTTCAATCTTTTCTTCCAGGCATTTCCTGGCACCGATATAGATTCGGTTTCCCTTCAGGTCAACGCCAATACAATTAACTGAGGGATGCATTTTGGCCAGGCCCACCGCATATTCCCCTTTACCGCAGGCCAGCTCCAGGACTATGGGGTTCCTGTTCCCGAAGAAATCATTCCATTTACCCGGCATTCCTTCCGGGTATTCCAATACATTTGAAAAGCCTTTAATTGCATTAAAACGCTTTAATTTTTTCTGAGCCATCGGGCAGCAAAAATAAACTGTTGTATGGATATTTGGGCTTATACTAAGTATTTTTGGGAGCTGAAAGTAGAATGAACCTGTCAAAACAAATAATCGGTAATATCAAAGCCAGGGGGGTTGAAATTCCCGCTTCATCTTATTTTGACCTGCCAGAAAAAGTATTGCAATTTGGAACCGGCGTATTGCTAAGGGGGCTGCCCGATTATTTTATTGACAAAGCCAACAAAAAGGGTTTGTTCAACGGAAGAATAGTCGTCGTGAAATCAACCGCCAGCGCTGATACCAGCCCATTTGAAAAGCAGGATGGTTTGTATACCCTGGTTGTAAGAGGCGTGGAAGAAAACAAAAAAGTGGAAGAGTATATTGTCAATGCTTCCATCAGCCGGGTCCTTTCGGCAAAAAATGAGTGGGAAAAGATTCTGCAGTGCGCCGGCAATCCGCAGATGAATATTATCATTTCCAACACGACGGAGGTAGGCATCGTGCTCACCAAAGACAATATCCTTGCCTCCCCTCCCGAGTCATTTCCCGGAAAGCTGCTTGCCTTCCTCTACGAGCGCTATAAAATATTCAAGGCTGATCCGGAAAAGGGAATGGTAATCATTCCGACAGAATTACTGCCTGATAACGGGGGCAGGCTTTTGGCTATTCTGTTAGAACTCGCCAGTCAAAACGGATTGGAGGATGCCTTCGTGGGTTGGATTAAAAATAAGAATAATTTCTGCAGTTCGCTGGTGGACAGAATCGTTCCCGGCAGGCTGGGTCCACCCCAGCAGGAAGAGGCCGAATCTTTTTTGGGGTATTCAGATGAACTGATGATTATGGCTGAAGTTTATCGTCTCTGGGCCATTGAAACTTCCAGTGAAAAAGTCAAGAAAATATTGTCTTTCAGCCAGGCAGACAGGGGTGTCATTATCGCCCCGGATATCAGCCTATTCCGGGAGCTGAAGCTTCGGTTACTGAACGGTTCTCATACCCTCAGCTGCGGACTGGCGTGGCTGGCAGGTTTCACCGTAGTCAAAAAGGCCATGGAGGATCCGGCCTTCTCCTCTTATATAAGGACCCTGATGCTGGAGGAAATTGCGCCGGCCATCACCAATAATAATTTATCGATGGAAGCCGCGGTCCATTTTTCCGTCAGCACCCTGGAGCGATACAACAATCCATATATTGCCCATTCCTGGCTCGGCATCACCCTGCAGTATTGTTCCAAAATGCGGATGCGGGTCATACCGGTATTGTTAAACCATTTCAGACGCTTCGAAACCGTTCC
>Ga0207127_10194_pt1 | contig 14425 bp, 14 predicted proteins | sample Alteio_BWMinHeat_17_FD_153574 | JGI IMG/M metagenome (GOLD analysis project Ga0207127, IMG submission 153574) | Enriched cells from forest soil in Barre Woods Harvard Forest LTER site, Petersham, Massachusetts, United States -... | ecosystem: Environmental > Terrestrial > Soil > Temperate forest >...
GGATTTGAGTTTGGCTCCCACACCATGACCCACCAGAATCTTGAAACCCTGGAACTCAAGCAAGCCGCTGAAGAAATCAAAAAGAGCCGCAGGATTCTCGGGGAATTCCTGGGCGAAGAGCCCGTCAGCTTTGCTTATCCTTATGGCGCAGGACAAGACAATGTTCCGCTGCAAAAGGCGGTGGAGGAAGCGGGTTACCGCTTTGCCGCCGGCATTCACCAAGGGAAGTCCAATCCATTCAAGGAACCTTTGTGCCTGAAACGAATTTTCATCCGCGGAGACGACGCGTTCTTTGATTTCCATCTCAATATGACAAGAGGTAAAGCGCGCTTTTAGTGTCCAAAATCCTTCCTCAAAAAATACTGGTCATCCAACTCAGACGCATTGGAGACTGCCTGCTGACGACGCCTCTCGTACGGGCTCTGCGAGACAATTTCCCTGATTCCGGGATAGATTTCCTGGTGGAACCTGCATCCCGGCGGGTCTTCCAAGGAAACCCCTTTATCAATCGAATCCTGACTTACGACCCTCAAAACCCCCTCTCTTGGATCCGGCGAGTTCGCCAAGAGCGCTATGACTGGGTCATCGATGGCCTGTCCAATCCGCGCAGCGCCCTGTTGACAATGACCAGCGGGGCCTCTTTGAGAGCCGGCTTTTCCGTTCCATTTTGGAAAATCGCGTATAACGTCGCTGTCGAAAGGCCTTTCCTCCCTGAATACGCCGCCCGAACCAAGCTCCGGCTTCTCGAATCTGCCGCCGCAAAGCAAGGTTTGCGCCTCGCACCGCACAACCTGTCTCTGGACTTTTTTACCAGCCCGGAAGAAAAGGAGTTCGCGAAAGACTGGTTTCGTTCTCAAGGGTTCAAAGACGGATTGCCGGTGGTGGCCTTGTCGCCCACCCACCGGAGAGCCGTGCGACGCTGGACGCCCAAAGGATTTGCGGCCCTGTCAAAACTGATCCAGAAAAGTTTGCAACTGCCTGTCGTGGCCCTCTGGGGACCGTCTGAAGAAGATCAATTACAAGAAGTCTTGTCCCTGGCGGGAAACGCCATGGTTCCATTCCCAAAAACAACACTGGGTCAAATGGCAGCGATCATAGAACGCTGCTCCCTCATGATCGCCAACGACAACGGCCCCAAGCACATCGCGGTCGCCGTTGGAACCCCGACGCTGACGCTCTATGGACCCACCCACCCTTCCAATTGGAATCCGCCAGAGACAGAACCCCACCGTTTTATTCAGGTACAAGGACTGGGGTGTTTGGGATGTAATTTGAACCATTGTCCTTACCGGCACGAATGCATGGAATGGCTGGACCCGGAAACGGTGTTTCAAACCGTTCAAGCCATAATGACAAAAATGCGGCCGTGACACTTTCACCTTGAACCCGCTGTCCTGGCTCTATCCGGTCGGTTCTTCGCTTCACCGGACGCTCTATCAATGGGGCGTTTTTGACACTCATCAACTTCCGTGTCCGGTCTTCTGTGTGGGAAACATCACTTCCGGTGGGACTGGAAAGACACCCACCGTGCATAAATTGGTCAAAGACCTTGTCAATATGGGCAAACATCCGGCGATTTTGACCCGTGGCTATGGACGCCGGAAAGGTCCGGAGGTTCTCGTGCTTTTGAACGGCAACCACCGCTGGGAAGAGACGGGCGATGAAGCCCAACTGCTTTCATCGTTGTTGCCTCAGATTCCCGTCGTGATTTCTGATGATAGAACCCTGGCGGGTCAGACCGCCATTGACAAATGGGGCGCGAATGTCCTGGTCATGGATGATGGTTTCCAACATTGGCCCCTCCGACGTGACTTGGACATTGTTTGCGTGGACCCTTTTGAACCCTTCGGCGGGGGGCTTGGTCATCTCGGTTCCTTTGCCAGGGAAAGGTCCTCGGCTTTGCGACGCGCGGGTCTGATCCTCGTCACAAAAGCCAACCTGGTGGGTCCGGAGCATTTGGCGCAGCTCCAAAACCGGCTCGCCTCGCTGGCCAAACCCATTCCCATCCTCCCCGGAGCCTACCGGGCGGTCGTCAAATCTTCCGCGGAAGGGATGCCACCGCCGGATTTAAAGGGACAGAAGGTTTTGGCCTTGTCCGGCATCGGATCACCGGAGTCTTTTGAATTCCTCCTCGCCGGTTTGGGGGCACTCGTCACCCCGGCCCGGTTCCGGGATCATCATCTCTACACACAAGGCGAGATCGAAAACATCGTCAAGAAAGCCAGGAAAGAGAATCTTGTGGTGATCACAACGATGAAAGATGCGATGAGAGTCCCCGCGCCCCATCATTTCTCCACTTTACATATCGAATTGGATTTGGGAGAAGGAGAAGCATTGTGGAGATCAACTCTTCTCTCCGTCCGTCGGCCATGAGGACCCGGCCTCTCCTCAAGGGCCTGGCCATAGGGCTTGGAGCGAGCCTTGCCCTCTCCATTTCGCTCAGCAATGTTTTTTGGATAGGCGCGGGTCTCTTGTGGGTTTTTTTAAAACTCAAAAACCCCGGCGCTTGGCCCTGGAAGACGACGGGTCTTGAAGGGCCGGCTCTCGCCTTTGGCCTCTGGTCACTACTGATGTCCGACTGGAACGCTCCCCTGTGTGCCATTTTTCACAATTACAAAAGCCAGACACTATTGCTCGTATTTTTCGTGGTGAGCCAAGTCTTTGATGAAAAAAACAACCGGGCCCTTCTCATGGCATTTCTGATCGCGTCGGTGGTGAGTGCTCTCTGGGGGTGTCTCCAAAAAAGCACGGGTCTCAATTGGGACCCCACCACGATGCACCGGGACATTTCCCGGGTGTTTTCGTTCACGGAAAAATGGCCCCAGAAACCCTTCCGTTACATCAGCCTTCGGGATGGCCGGGCGATCGGAACGCGCAGCCATCCCCTCACCTATGCGGAATGCCTGCTTCCTCCGTTTTTTATTTTTCTCGCCCTCGCTTTTGAAAGGGGGCGTCTCTTTTCTCATTGGAAGCCTCTGGGTGCGGCGGGCCTCTTGGGCCTCGCCATTGTGTGGAGTCAGAGCCGTGGAGTTTGGTTGGGAGGGGCGGCAGGTCTTGGCTATCTTTTGATTCGACACAGAAGTTCCAAGGCCTGGGCGCTCACCACCCTGGCGCTGGCGTTGGCGGCCGTCCTTCTGGGATCAACACCCGAAGCACGCCACAGGCTCTTGAGCATCTTTGAGCAAACCACGGGCCAAGACCAGTCTTCCAAGAATATCCGCTTTGAGCTCTGGAACGCCTCTTGGAAAGCCTTGGGGGTCCATCCCCTCACAGGCGTGGGCACTGGAAATTTGCGTATCCTGATATCGGACGAAGGGCATGGACCCCGCCTGTGGACGGAAGCTCACAATATCTATCTTCAACAAGCCGCTGAAAAAGGCTGGATGGGTCTTGTCTTGTTTCTCTGGCTCCTCTCTGCGCTGTGGAAAAAATTCCAGAGCGCTTCCCCTCCCTGGAGGAACGGTTTTCTGGCAGGGTTTGTCGGGCTTCTGGTCTGTGGACTCACGGAATCTTGGTTGAATGACAGCACCGTTGTGATGGTGGTGATGGCGCTCGCCGCCAGTGCCCGGTCCTTCTCGCCTGCCCAAGAGACTTCCGTCCTTCATCCATGAAAAGGTCATTGCGCCCTGCCGTTTTTTTGGACCGTGACGGCACTCTCATTCGTGACAGAAATTATCTGAAGGATCCCCGTCACCTGCATTTTTACAAAGGGGTTTTTACCGCTCTCAGGCAACTCCGAGAGGCCGGTTATCGGCTGGTGATGGTCACCAATCAATCCGGCATCGGCCGCGGGTTTTTTCGTCAGGCCGATCTTGAGAAAGTCCATCTCAGATTCCGGCACATCCTGCGGGGCCAAAAAATCCGGCTGGACGGTATTTTCGTCTGCCCCCATCACCCGGATCAAAACTGCAATTGCCGGAAGCCTCAACCTGCGCTTTTCCTGAAGGCCGCCAGGCAACTGGCCATCGATTTAAAAAAATCCTATTTTGTGGGGGACAAACCCTCAGACGTCCTTCCAGCCTTGCGGCTCAAAGGAAAAGGAATTCTCGTCCTGACCGGGCTGGGCCAAAAACAAAGCTCCCTGTTGAAGAGCTGGGAGTCGCTTCGGGTGGCCCGCAGCCTGCCGACCGCGGTCAAATGGATACTGAAAGGAGACAGGCATGTCGGAGACTGAGAATATCGGCAAACTCGTCAGTCTGCTTTCCGAAACCAACGTGCAGCTTTGGCACGAGGAGGACAAGGCCCGCTTACCCGATGACCGGGTGGTGGCGCTGGCCAAACGCAAAATCGACAAGCTGAACCAACGCCGGAACGACCTCATTGAACAAATAGATTCCTGTCTCCGGGACCTTTTGGCCTCCCGAGGTCCGTTGCGAAAAGCAAAATAGCGTCCGCATGGCCGAAACCGCCGGGTCGCTTGTCGACAAGATCTCCATTCTGGAACTCAAAATCTTCCACATGAAAGCCCAAACCCACAGAACGGGGGTCACCGCTGAGCACCGGGCCGCCTGCCGGATGAAATGCAAGATCCTCAACCGTCAGCGGGACGACCTTGTTCAAGAACTGTCCCAGTTCCTGATGGATTTGGCCCGGGGCAACGCCACGCTCAAAATTTACAAACAATTCAAAATGTACAATGACCCCTCTTACCGGTCCTCCTCATCGAATTCCACTGAAAAAAGATAAAGCGGCTACATATCCGGAACGTATTCTATGGGCCACCGCGCTCCTGATGGCTCTTCTCTTTGAAGGCCTCACGCTTCACCTTTGGCTGGGGATTGACACGCGCCCGCCCGCCTGGGATGAGAGCATACATCTGAGCGTGGCTTTGGATTATGCCGAAGCCCTGAAACAAGGCCATTGGCAGAGGGTGCTCGAGCCCGCTTATTTTAATTATCCGCCTCTCTACCATTTGTCTTTGGCTCCAGTATTTTTTCATCGTGCTCACTCCCGCAACCCGAAACAATTGATTCGGGCCGCCATCGAATGTAACTGGTTTTATCTCACCCTATTGGCGTTCGGCCTTTTTTTAATCGGAAATAAACTGGCGGGACCGGCCCAAGGCTTTGCGGCGGGTGTTTTCGGGACGGCGGCCCCCTTTATCACTGAGATATCGCATTACCCTCTCACCGATCTGGCTCTCTCGGCGTGGGTGGCCTGGGCTTTCTATGCCCTCATTGAATCCGAACACTTCTCCCGGTGGATTCCAACTCTTTTCTTTGGTCTCTTATGTGGAATCGGCATGCTCACCAAATGGAGCTTCTTTGTGTATACCGGCGCTCCTGCATTGATCATGGCGTTTTTTCCCCTGAAGAGAGGAAATCTCTTCCGGGCCTTCATCGCCCTTCTCCTTTGCCTGGGTCTGAGCCTTCCATGGTATTTACCGAATGCCATCCCCGTATTCACGCGAGTGGTGGGATGTACCCGGATGGGTGTCGCAGAAGGCGATCAGGCCGTAGGGAGCTTGGCGAGCTGGCTTTATTATCCCCAGACGGCATTTTTACAATTTCATTTGGGCCTTTCACTTCTGGTCCTCATCGGTTTGCTGGCGTCCATGATGAAAAGGCGGACCTGGGTATTGTGGGTCTGGGCTTTTCTTCCCATGTTATTTTTTAGCCTGATCAGCAACAAAGATTTCCGATACTCGACGCCGTGCTTGGGAGCGCTGGCCCTTATGGCCTCCCTGGCTTTTTCCGACCGGTGGCGCGTCTTTCTTGTCTACGCATGCCTGGGCGTACTCCTCGGACACTTCTACGACTGCTTTGGGGAAAAAAGCCGCACTTACAGTTGGCAGAACTTGGAGATTCCGCTGACAGATCCTCATCCGCCGCACAATGAAGATTGGAAGCAATCAGAGATCGCCCGATTTTGCCTGATCCACCGGGATCGCGGGGATCCTTTGACGGAAGTGAGCACGATTGAAAACCATCCTTATCTGCACAGCATGACTCTCAATCTCAACGCGCGATTAGAAGGTTTTAGGCACGTGGTGTTCAGGGGGAAAGCAAAACGGCTGGGGGAACTCAGCCAGTTTATTCTGACCAAGACCGGTGATTTGGGGCCTGCTTATTCTTTGGGACAAATCCCGGAGGTCGCGAAATCACTGTTTCACCCGGAACCTTGGTTCCGGCATTCTTTCTCAAAAGCAGGGGAATGGGGTCTTCCCGATGGCTCGGCGGCGGTCATTTTCGAAAGAGAGGTTCGCCCGATTCGAATCCACTCACTGAAAAAACTTGAATGGGAGTTGGGAAAACTCTCCTTTCCCAACATTAAAACCAAAGGATTAAAGATCAAATTGGAGGTGCGAACACAGCAGGAATCAGCAAGAGGTTTGTTCAAACGGATAGATGTTCTTGCAAATTCACTGGAATTCCGCGGCCTTCCATTCAACAATGTCCGCCTCGTCCTCACCAACGCTCAAATCGACTGGCCGCTTTTTCTTTCAAAACAGGAAATACGTCTCTTGCGCCTCCAACGCGCTCAGGTTCAAATGACAATTCCCCGGTATGAACTCCAGGCATTCGCCGCTAAAAAAATCCGCCACATCGAAGATCTGACCATTGAGTTTCGCGATGGACTCAAGGCTCAAGCTTCCGTGGCGGGAATGCGAGTTGGGGTGGATGAAACAATCATCTTCGATCCTGCGAAACGAACCCTTTCCTTCCACCTGGCCGGATTGTCGGTGGCGGGAGTTCCTTTGCCACTGGCCAAAACCATTCTCTCGCCTTTCACGAACCGCACGATCTCTTTAAATCCCAACCCCGAACTGCCTTTCTTTATCGACCTCCATTCCTTGGATTGGAAACCGGATGGATTGCACATTCAATAAGGCGTTCATCAAGCCTCTTTTATACATTGTTGCAACCGCCTCTGTTTTAGGAGCCTTGCTTCTCCCCTGGATTGGATTTAATTTTTTGATTTTCGGCCAACCGGTCCATTTTCATTCTTTAAAAAATTTCTCCGGTTTCCTGCTGATTCTCTTGGGATCCTGGGCATTGATCCCCTCCCAACGCGTACCCGTCACCGCCTGGATGGAGCGCATCGATCATTGGGCCGATCAACATCCCGAGGCAGCCCCCTGGCTGATCGCAGGCGTTTCAAGCCTGCTACTGGTCAATGTCAAGCTCTTTCAACATTTCTCACTCCAAACACATGCCTATGAACTCGGAATATTTGCCAATATCTGCTGGAACACTCTCCACGGCCAATTCCTTTACGACTCGGTGAAGGGAGGATCTTATTTGGGGGACCATTTCCAACCCATTCTGGCCCTTCTTGCGCCCGCCCTTTGGCTTTGGAACAACGCAGCCGTGCTTCTTGTGATTCAAAGCATCGGAATTGGTTTGGCTGTACCTCCTCTTTTTTGGCTGACCCAAAAAATCTCTCGATCCGGGTCTTTGGCCGTCGGGCTTTGCCTTCTTTATCTTTCTGGCCCGTTCCTCAACGCCATGAGCGTTTTTGACTTTCACCCCGAGGTATTGGCCATCCCCCTCTTTCTGTGGGGATTGTGGTTTTTAGAAACCGGCCGCCCCCGAATCTTCCTGGCGACCTGCCTTCTCGCCCTCTCCTTGAAAGAAGACGTCCCGATCGCTTTGACGGCCTTGGGCGCTGTCTTGGTTTTTCAAAAGCCGGAAAATAAAAAAATTGGCCTCACCCTGGTCATTCTCAGCGCCGCGGCATTCGTCGCAGAGACGCAAATCATCATTCCCCATTATTTACAAAACGGCCCCTCGGTTCATTTCGACCGCTACAGTCACCTGGGAGAAAGTTATGAAATGATTTTGGTCAACACGATTTTCGATCCCAGGCGCATCGCACGTGGAATTTTTCTCCCGGTTGGCAAATGGCTGAACGTTCTGAAATACCTGATCTCCTTTGGTTTCTTGCCTCTCTTCAGTTTCGGTCGTTTTCTCCCGGCACTGGCTTCTTTGTTTCCGCATCTTTCAAGCCGTTACGCGGGTCAATACTCTTTGTCAGGACAATACACCGCGCTCAGTTACCCGTTTTCCTTATGGGCTTCGGCCAGCAGCCTGAAACGATTCTCCAAGAAAAAGACTTTTCTTTTGGCAGGATTCTTGATTCTTTCGGGGATGGCGTTGGTCACCAACTCTCGTTACGGCCATCCCCCCGACTGGAAAAGAGTGGGATCATTCTTTGAACTGATCAAAGAAATACCACCAGAGGCCACGGTCCGGGCTCAGAGCGATCTTCTCCCCCATGTTTGCCTTCGGCGAACGGCTCGGATCTTCGCCCCCTACAAATTTTATCGCTTTCTTCCTTTATTTGAGGAGACCCGCGAAAAAACCGATTACGTCCTGCTGGACATCCAAGGAAACACCTGGCCCATGAACCGGCCCCTTTTTGAGAGTCGCCACAGTTGCCTTGAGTCAAAAGGCCGTTATCGTCTTTTAAAATCGGTTCAAGGATTCGAACTTTGGCAACGGGTCACCCCATGAACAAACGTCTTTTGGCAGGCGGAATACTTTCATTAAATTTGTTATCGGTGAAAGGATTGCCGATCGATGCCATGCCGACCCGGAAAATCGATGTTTCAATCCCTTTCAAAGCCGGTGAACGGCTTCTCTACGTCATCCGGTATGGAATTATCCGTGCGGGTTTTTCCACGCTGGAGGTGGGGGAAGGGCCGTTGGTGAAAGGACGCCGGACTTGGAAGATTGTTTCCCGGGCCTGGTCAAACAAAGTCATGGATATTCTTTATAAAGTTCGGGATAGAAACGAATCCTGGATAGACGCCGAAGGCCTCTACTCTCTTCATTTTGAACAAGACCTCCATGAAGGGTCCTATCAGGTCCGGCGGTGGACGGATTATGACTACGGGCATGGAAAATTTGTACGGGTGGAGTTCAAAAAAGGCGGGGAAGAACGTCAAGAAGGTCCCTTGCCTGATTTTGTGCAGGATGTCTTTTCCAGCCTCTATTATTCCAGGACCCTTCCCCTGGAAGTGGGGAAAACTTATGAATTCCTCGCCAACTCCAACTCAAAAAACTGGACATTGAAAGTCAATGTTTTGGGGAAAGAAACCATCACAGTGAATGCCGGAAAATTCGATTGCCTCGTTGTGGAACCGATTCTGCTCTCTGAAGGCATTTTCCGGCACCAAGGGCGGCTCAAGGTGTGGATCACCGATGATGAGAAAAGGATCCCGGTCTTGGTCAAGTCCAAAGTCGCGATTGGAGCCGTCGACGCCGAACTGCTAAAATCTTGAAAAGCATGGGAATCGTTCTGCGGTGCGTTCTCTCGGGATTCTTGATTTTTGGAATGACAGGGTGTGCGTATAAGGGAAACATCCGGGAAGGTTTTTACCACCCCGTCAATCCCAAAGAGAAGCTGCCTTACAAAATCGCCGTTGTCGCTGATGGAAAGTTCAAGGCCGCGCGGTACCGATGGAACGACGTGGGGCCTTGCGAGATGAGTCTTCAACCGGCTCTCATGGAAGCCTTGAAGGAACAGTTTTCGGCGCTTTTTAAGGAAGTTGTTTTCGTGGAAGATCCCAAAAAACCCGAAGGCGCCGATTTCCTGGTCTTTCCAAGCCTGGGGAGCAGTAACGCAGGACCGGCACAGGCATCTCCCCATAACGCCAAAGCGGAGAAGACCGTCTTCATTGACGACCCGGGAACGCTGCAGATTTCCATCAAAGACGCCAAAACCAATAAAGCGGTTGCCTTCTATTCCAACAGCAGTTCCCTGCAGGTTTTTTGCCCTTTCTTGAGCTGCGGGGTTCCCGTTATCCTTTCCATTTATTCTTTGTGTCTCCTGTGTCCGGCCACCATCCCGTGGGCTCTCCATGGAAGCGGAATCGCCGGTCGGGAAGAATTGGAAAGAGCCGTCAAAATCAACCTGGAGACTATCGCCAAAAAAATGCAGAATGACAAGCGGACACTCGCTGCTCGAGGTCAATTGCCACTCAGCGAAAACCCAAAGAATTCACCGGCCCAAAAGATAAAATGAAGAAGCTTCTTAACCTCAAACGAATCCGCACATATTCCTTAAAAATTCGTCCCAGCAAAGTTCATGAGCAGGCCCTCGCTCATCCTCAAGGGCCCGGCGCGCGGTTCAAAGACTTTTGGGGAGGACTGCCCCATGTTCTGGCCGCCCAACAACTCAAGGATCTCGTCCAGGCTCTCATTCAAGCCAAAAAAGCCGGGCGCACCACCCTTCTCATGTTCGGCGCCCACCTCATCAAATGTGGGCTGTCCCCAATGGTCGTCGATCTCATGAAACGGGGTTGGATCAAAGCCATCGCCACCAACGGGGCGAGCACCATTCACGATTTTGAGCTTTCCATGGCTGGCAAAACCTCCGAGGATGTCTTGGAAGGGTTGAAGGACGGAAGTTTCGGAATGGCGAGGGAAACGGGCCAATTCATCAACTCAACCGTTGTCCGTGCGGCGCGCCAAGGACGTGGATTGGGAGAAATCCTGGGGGAGCGGATTCACAAGAGCTCTTTCGCCCATAAAAATATCAGTCTTTTCGGCACGGCCTATGCGCTGGGCCTCGCCGCCACCGTCCATGCGGCGATCGGCACAGACATCGTCCATCAGCAACCGGGGTGCGACGGTGCCGCCTGGGGAAAAGCGACCTACACCGATTTCATCCGATTGGCGACTGTTGTCTCGGGTCTTGACCGGGGGGTGGTCCTCAACTTCGGAAGCGCCGTCATCCTTCCGGAAACCTTCTTGAAAGCCCTGACGATCGCCAGAAACCTCGGTCACCGGGTGGGCCGCATCACCGCCGCCAATTTCGACATGCTCCCTCAGTACAGGCCCCGTGTCAATGTGGTTCAGCGCCCCACGGCGGGGGGTGGTCAGGGATATCTCTTCAGCGGTCATCACGAAATTATGTTTCCTCTTCTGTACCAGGCCCTCGTGGAATCCCAAGGATGAAACGTTCGCTGTTTTCAAAATTTGAAGGCTTGCCGATTCTTGTTTTCGGGGATTCAATGCTTGACCGTTCCGTCCGGGGAATGGTTGACCGGATTTCTCCCGAAGCGCCCGTTCCAGTCATTCGAGCCATGGAAGACAGCCATGTTCCAGGAGGAGCGGGTAATGTCGCTTGCAATTTGGCGGGTTTGAGAGCCCGGGTGTATCTTGTCAGTTTACGCGGCGCAGATACACTCGGAAATACCTTGGAAAGCGACCTGAAAAACCACGGCGTGGAAACGGAGGGTCTGGTGGTTGACTCCCGTCGTCCCACCATCTCCAAAACCCGCATCATCGCCGGCCATCAACAGGTGGCCCGCGTTGACCGCGAATCCCAGGAGCGTGTGGGCGAAGAGAGTCTCCGGCAAATCCGACATCAAGTGGAAAAGCTCGCCCCAAAGGTCAAAGCTGTTATCATCTCCGATTACGGCAAAGGGGTCATCAACCGGCCTTTGTTATCAGTTGTCCTGAAAGCCGCCCACCGTCTGGGAACGATCGTGACTGTCGACCCCAAGCCCGAGCACTTTCTTTATTACCGGGGGGTCGACTGCCTTACCCCAAACCTCAAGGAAGCGGCGGATGGGATGCGTGTGCTCCCCGTCAAAAACAATGAAACTCTTCTGGCTTTGGGGCAAAAAATTCTGAACCGGCTGCGTTGTCGCTCCTGCCTCATTACACAAGGGGAAAAGGGCATGACACTCTTTGAAGCGCGGGAGGAAAGAAAGCCCGTTCACATCCCCACGAGCGCCAAAGAGGTCTTTGACGTCACGGGGGCCGGCGATACGGTGATCGCTGCTTTCACGTTGGCACGGGCTGCGGGAGCGAGTTTGTTGGAGGCCGCCCGCCTCGCCAACGCGGCGGCGGGCGTCGTGGTGGGAAAACTCGGTACGGCAACGATCACCTTGAAGGAGTTGAAAAGCGCGGGGTGACAAAAATCAAAGGCATCTTGGGTGTCATTCCCGCTCGCCTCGCTTCGACACGGTTGCCGGCCAAGGTCCTGGCGCCGATCTCCGGCAAACCCATGGTCTGGTGGGTCTGGAAAAAGGCCTCCCATCTTCTGGTCAACGTGGTCGTGGCCACTGATCATTCGCGGGTCAAGAGGACCCTGGAGGCGCTGGGCGTGCCGGTGGTCATGACATCCCGGTTCTGTCAGAGCGGAACAGAGCGCGTCGCCGAAGTCGCCCGGCGACGACTTTCAAGATTTTATCTCAATATACAAGGCGATGAGCCGCTCATGAGCCAGCGCACCATTCGAGCCGTCTGCCGGCTGATGCTCGAAAAACGCCGGGGAATTTTTACCGCGGCTTCGGTCATGAAGGGGAAAGATTCTCAGAACCCCCATATTGTCAAAGTGGTGCCGGACAAAACAAATCGAGCGATTTATTTTTCACGTTCACCGGTCCCTTACTCTCCGGACCCGCAGGCCCTTTACTGGCGACACGCGGGGATTTACGGATATGACCGCCCCACGCTGTTGACAGTGACCGCACTTCCATTGTCGAACCTTGAAAAGCGGGAAGGGCTCGAACAACTGAGAGCTCTCGACAACGGGATCCCGGTTTGGGTGGCCCGGGTTTCCTCGGGTGCCCCGGCGGTGGACACCGCCGCTGATCTTCGTCAGGTTCGTCAATTCTTCAAAGGAGCCCATTGATGGCGAAATATATCTTTGTGACGGGAGGCGTTGTTTCATCGCTGGGAAAAGGCATTTCGGCCTCCTCGCTGGGTCGGCTGCTCAAATCAAGGGGCTTGAAAGTCACGATGCTCAAACTGGATCCCTATCTGAATGTGGACCCTGGAACGATGAACCCCTATCAACATGGGGAAGTCTATGTCACCCAAGACGGGGCCGAGACAGATCTTGACTTGGGCCATTATGAGCGTTTTCTCGACACCGACATGAGTCGCGACAACAACTGCACGACAGGTCAGATTTATGACTCCATCATCGCGCGCGAGCGCCGCGGCGAGTTTCTGGGGAACACCGTCCAAGTCATCCCTCACGTGACGAACGAGATTAAAAACCGGATCCGCAGGATCGCTCCCGGCAAAGATGTCGTGATTATCGAAATTGGGGGGACCGTTGGAGACATCGAATCCCTTCCTTTCTTGGAAGCGATCCGCCAAATGCGGCTGGACGAAGGCCGGGACAATGTTCTTTACATCCACGTGACACTTGTCCCCTACATCCGCGCCAGTGATGAACTCAAAACCAAACCCACCCAACACTCCGTGGGAAAGTTGAGGGAAATTGGTATTGAACCCGATATTATTATTTGTCGGACCGAGAAACCGCTCGGTCAACCCCTCAAGGAAAAAATCGCCCTCTTTTGCAGTGTTCCCAAGGAGGCCGTCATTGAGGCCCGCGACGCCTCGTGCATTTACGAGGTTCCCGTCATGTTTGAGGAGCAAGGGCTCGATGAACAAGTCCTCATGCTCTTGCGTTTGAGAAGCCCGAAGAAAGACTTCACCCGCTGGAAAGAAATGGTGGAGAAAGCCCGCAACCCCAAAGCCCAGGTGACCATTGCGGTGGCCGGCAAATACGTGGAGCTGAAGGACGCTTATAAATCCATATGGGAAGCTCTGATGCATGGAGGGCTTGCCCACTCGACCAACGTGCAGGTCCGCTATGTGGACACCGAAATAAGGCACCTCGATCAAGAGCTTTCAGACGTCCACGGCATCCTTGTTCCCGGCGGTTTTGGCGACCGTGGTGTTGAGGGTAAGATTCACGTGACTTGCCTGGCGCGCGAGCGCCGCATCCCGTTTTTGGGGATTTGCCTGGGAATGCAATGCGCCGTCATCGGCGTTTCCCGAACCGAACTTCACCTCAAGGGAGCCAACTCAACAGAATTTGATCCGCGCACTCCTCATCCTGTCATTCACATGCTTCCCGAGCAACGCGCCATCCAACAGAAGGGGGGGACAATGAGATTGGGCATCTACCCTTGCCGGATCAAGCCCGGCTCCCTGGCCCACAAGACGTACGGGCGCATTCTCATCCACGAACGCCATCGACACCGTTACGAATTGAACAATCGCTACCAAAAACGCCTGGAACGTGCCGGGTTGGTTGTGACAGGCCAGTATCCCGTCAAGCATTTGGCCGAGATCGTTGAGTTGAAAGATCACCCCTGGTTCATCGCGGTGCAATATCATCCGGAATTGCAATCGAGACCCATGCGGCCGCACCCTCTTTTCCGGGGTTTCATCGAAGCCGCGCTCAAATACAGCGGGCAGCATGCCTAAACGAGTCCGACTCAGGAATTTCTCAATCGGAAACGACAGGCCGCTCACCTTCATCGCCGGCCCTTGTTCTCTGGAATCGCGGGAGATCCTCCTCAAGATCGCCTCTCAATTGGCCAAGCTCCGTCGCTCCCTCGGGATTCATATCATCTTCAAATGCTCCTACGACAAAGCCAACCGTTCTTCCCTGGATTCCTATCGGGGGCCCGGCCTGGAAAAAGGGCTTCCTTTCCTTCAAGAAA
>Ga0207127_10195_pt1 | contig 14387 bp, 16 predicted proteins | sample Alteio_BWMinHeat_17_FD_153574 | JGI IMG/M metagenome (GOLD analysis project Ga0207127, IMG submission 153574) | Enriched cells from forest soil in Barre Woods Harvard Forest LTER site, Petersham, Massachusetts, United States -... | ecosystem: Environmental > Terrestrial > Soil > Temperate forest >...
GCTGGTTCCGGTCATGGCGAAGGGTTCGACGGCGGAGGGTTCGGTGACGAAGGATTTGACGGCGGGGGCAGGTTGCCGGGAAGAGGCCGGCTAGCCGAAGGCGCGTCGGGAATGTCGTCCTTTTTTTTCTGTTCTGTATTCTGAGCACCGGCCGTCACCGAAGCCAGACAAAACGCTAGCGTTATCAAAGCTGCCGCCAGGGCCCGGAGTGTATAGCCCGCCGGTACTTTGCCCCTCACGGGTTGGTCGGTAACGGCTTGTTTTGTCAAAGAATGCTCTCCGAAAGTCTGCTCTAAGAAAGCATGGTCCAGTGAATCCATGGGCCCAATCTCCACCTACTGCCAACTACTTTGCTTGGGATGCTAAAACCCGCAATTTCGTGCATCTAACTCTAATGGAATAGACTAACAAAAAGTGCGAGAGAATATCTGAATGCCGAAAGACCCTGGATTTCAGACATTTGCCGCCAGGCGCGCGATCGCTGTGTTTGCCGCGGCAACGCTGGCCGCCGGCCTCCTCTCTTCTTCTGTTTCTCTGGCTTCAGCCCAACAACTTCCGCGTTTAGCCGGTCCTCCCGACCAAGTCAACAGCCAGACTCAGGGCAAGCAGGGCCAGGGCAACCAGGGTGACGAGCAGGACCAGTCCGTGGGCACGCTGAGAGTCAACGTGAATGTGGTACAGCTATTTTTTAACGTCAAAGATAAAAAGGGAGCGTTGATCCCGAACCTAACCAAGGACGACTTTCAGATTCTCGAAGACAATAAGCCTCAGACCATCAAATATTTCACCGCCGAATCCGATCTCCCGCTGACGCTAGGCATTCTGATCGATTCCAGCGGCAGCCAGCAGCGGGTTCTGGAGATGGAGAAGGAAGTGGGCGCTAATTTCCTGAGCGAGATTTTGCGTCCCAAGGATGAAGCCTTCGTCATCAGCTTCGACGTGGATACCAACCTGCTGCAGGATTTCACTAACTCGTCGCGGCGTCTGAGGGACGCCCTTAATAGCGCCCGCATTAACGCTCCTCCGTCCAGTTGCGGAGGCCTACCCGGAGCAGGAGGCGGTCCCTTGCCTTGCAGTTCGTCGCCCAAAGGCACCGTGCTCTACGACGCGGTCTACCTCGCGTCGCACGATGAGCTGGCTAAAGAAGTGGGGCGGAAAGCTATGATCCTGCTCACCGATGGCGAAGACCAGGGCAGCCAACTTAAGATTACCGAAGCCATTGAAGCCGCCCAGAAGGCCGATTCTATCTGCTATGTGCTGCTGATTGCCGACCGCGGCTTTTACGGCTTCGGCGGATATTCCGGCGACCGCGAAATGAAAAAGCTCGCAGGTGAAACCGGCGGCCGCGTCATCGAAGTGGGAAACAAGTTGGACAAACTGAAGGATGCCTTCGACCAGATTGCCAAGGAACTGCGCAGCCAATACAACGTAGGCTATACCCCCTCCAACACGGCTCTGGACGGGACCTTCCGCAGGGTGGAAATTCACGCCAAGAAGGACTACAAGATTCAGTCGCGCACGGGCTATTATGCGGTAGCCAAGCGGGATTAGCCAGCGAAAAAGAACCGCGAACTCCACCGAAGAAGGTTCACTCCGTGTCCTCGGGGTCGGTTAAAAAGCAGTTGAAAAAGCGGGTTGAGAAGCAAGGTTTTAACGGTTTTTTCTTTGTTATGAATTCTTTAGATTTTCTCCATGCCGAAATTTGAGAGACATATTTTCATTTGCAGCAACCAGCGACCGCCCGGAGCGCCGCGCCCCTGCTGCGATCCCGAGGCGCGAGCGGAACTGCAGAAGTCATTCAAAGAAAAGCTGGGGGCGCGCGGACTGAAAGGAAAAGTGCGAGCCAACCAGTCGGGCTGCCTTGACCAATGCGAGCACGGCCCAAATCTCGTTGTCTATCCGGATGCGGTTTGGTATAGCCGCGTGACGCTCGACGATGTAGATGAAATCATCGAGTCGCACATCGTGGGAGGAAAGCCGGTGGAGAGGCTGGTACTGGCGGATTCTTGCCTTAACACAACTTGCGAGCACCGCACGCCGAAAGCGCCCCGGACCTAAGTCGCGATGGCCTCTCTCCTGCCCTGCACGGGAAGATGTCAGCCAGATAAGCAAAGGGATGGTAGGCGCGGCAGGAATTGAACCTGCAACCGTCGGATTAGAAATCCGATGCTCTATCCGTTTGAGCTACGCGCCCATTCTTACGAATGTAACACAATCAAAAGCAGTTAGTGCGCGTGGTAGCGCCCGCCTTCTCGAAGCAACTATCTTCTAAACACAAGCTCCCTTGTACAGTTTGAAGAAAAAAACGAAAACTAAAACTTGTGTTCTAGAACGCTGAGAAAGCCAATTTTTTGCCGCCACAAAGCGGCAAAATAGCGGGACGGGCATCTCAGCTCTGCCGGGACGATCTTCGAGCCGTTTCTCCGAGTGGCGCTTTATGGTTTCGGCGCGTTATTTGTTTCTTCGTCGGCTCATTTTCGGTTTAGGACGGATCGTTGTCTGCTCATTAAAGTAGTGGAACGAGCAATTGCATGGACAAAAGGAGGGACATCATATGTCAAGTCCGGCAAGTATTGGAAAGCATCCGATCCACCCGATGCTGGTAGCGTTTCCGATCGGGCTGTGGGTCTTCGCGCTGGTCTGCGATGTTGTTCGCCTTTTCGGAGGAGACGAGGTTTGGAACAGTGTGGCCCTGTACTGCATCGCGGGAGGAATTGTGGGAGCGCTGCTCGCCGCCGTTCCAGGGTTTATCGATTTTCTTTCGATAGACGAACCGCAGATGAAGCGAATTGCGACAACTCATCTTCTTCTGGGGCTTGGGGCAGTGGCGATTTTTGCTCTCAATCTGGGGTTGCGCTTCCGGGTTGACGAGGGCAGCAAGATACCACTCGTGCTCTCGATACTGGGAGTGCTCGTGAGCGCATTCGGGGGGTGGCTGGGCGGAGAGATGGTCTACGTCAAAGGAATGGCCGTCGAAGCGGTGGAGCAATTAGCAAAGAAAGATCAAAAGCAAGAAGCTAGTGCGCGACCGGTCCCGTTTAATCGACGCGCAGGCTAGCCTCGCCCTCGGACGAACATAACTTCGGCGAACCATGCCTGCGGCGAACATGGCCTCGGTGAACGATGCCGAGGACCAAAGCCGGACGCTCGGCGACCCGGGCTAGACAGCGATAGATTATTCGTCGAGTTCGAATGGCGTCGATCAGTCGCGGAGATCAAAAGGGAATCGTGATGGGAGAACGTTGTTGGCCGGTGTCGCTCGCCGCTCTGATAACCTTTGCCTCGCCCATCTTCGTTTCGCCAATCTTGGTTTCCCTAACCGCGCCGCGAGCGATACCGGCAACCGTACCTGTTCGCTACGCGGAAGGTTTGTTCCACGGGTTTCTAGTGCTGCGGACGCTGGAAGGTGACACTGTCGCCGACGGCGATCTCAGTCAGGTCGCCCAAGGCGATAAAGTAACCAGCCGGGTGGTGTTTCACTTTAAGGATGGCTCAGTCCAGGACGAAGTCACCGTCTTCTCTCAACGCCGTAACTTTCGGCTTCTGAACGACCACTTGGTGCAGAAAGGCCCATCGTTCCGGCATCCGCTCGACGTCTCAATTGACGGATCCACGGGTCAAGTCGCTGTCCGCAGGATGGACGACGATGGCCACGAGAGACTTCTGACGGACCGTCTCGACATTCCAGAGGATTTGGCCAACGGTTTGGTTTTTACGCTGTTGAAAAACCTTCGAGCAGGCGCACCGCTGACCAGGGTATCGATGGTGGCGGCCACGCCCAAGCCGCGACAGATAAAGCTCGCCATTACTTCCCAGGGCAACGAGACGTTTTCGGTGGCGGGTTCGCCCCGCACGGCCACGCATTACGTCGTGAAGGTGGAGATCGGGGGCGCCGCCGGGCTGGTGGCGCCGCTGCTGGGAAAACAACCGCCGGATACTCAGGTTTGGGTCCTTGGCGGGCCGAGTCCGGCTTTCGTTAAGTCGGAGGGACCACTTTACTTTGGTGGGCCGATTTGGCGGATTGAATTTGCGAGCCCGGTCTGGCCGCGATCAGCAGGCGCGGTTTCGAAGGACTAGACTGTCTTTCATTATTTACCAAATCACTAATCCCAAATCGATTCCGACATCTGGTCTGCGACCGATATGACCATTAACGCAATCGTACGCGAAGCAGGGTGGAAGCCGCCCTGTTGCTACCACCCCTGCCCTTTCGTTCTAACTCCGCCACTTCTCCGGCATGCCCCGCAGTGATATCGTTTCGCTTGTAAAGTTTTCCCCGAGAGATGAAGTCTTTGCCTCGCATCGGCTGTGGATTTCTTCGGCTTTTGCTGTGGGCGGGAGCGCTGGGCGCGAGTTTCGGTCTGGCGCAGTCGCCATCGGCCAAACCTAAGCAGGGCTCTGCCGACATGGTCGCGCGGGTCACGATTTTGCGCACGCCGCGTGCCGCTGTTCTACGCTCGGTGAAAGTCATATCCGACACAGAAGGGCCGGCGGTAGAGATTGTCACTAACTCCGGCCAAAATCTTACGCCCACGATTGAAAGCCTGGAAAGTCCTCCCCGCCTGGTGATTGATCTCCCTAACACCCGGGCTCCTTTGGCACACAAGCGGCTGGTCGTGGACTCCGCGCAGGTAAGCAGAGTAAGAATCAATCAGTTCCACGATGCGCCGCCGCTGACGCGTGTGGTGGTGGATCTGGTGCAACCCGTGGGCTATAGCACGGACGGCAGCGGAGAGCGTCTTCTGGTGCGTTTGCATCCAATGACCGAAGCAAGGAAGAGAAGTCCGGAACCTCCTTCCGTGTCCGCTTTGACGCAGGGAGTGCAGCCGGTTGCGGTGCCTGTTAGCCTCGGCAACTCTGGGGCGGTGGTAGAGGCGGGAAGCCGGCTGGCGGGCGATTCATCGGTGACCGCGGCGTTGGAGACTACGATTTTGCATCTGGCTCGTGGCGGCGAAGTGCGGGTGTGCGCGGGAACCACCCTTTCCGTGACTACTTCGCAAAATGGCCGGGACCTGATGCTGGGGATGAGCACGGGCGCGCTCGAAGCCCATTATTCCCTGGACAGCTCCGCCGACTCGGTGCTTACGCCGGACTTCCGCATGATGCTGGCAGGGCCGGGCGAGCTTCATTGTGCTATCAGCGTGGACACGCGCGGCAATACCTGCATCCGCGCCTTACCTGGAAATGGGGCTTCGGTGCTGGTCTCCGAACTAATGGGCGATGGCACCTACCAGGTCAAGCCCAATGAGCAGGTAGTCTTTCGCTCGGGAAGGCTAAACCTGATCGACGCCACCGTGCCCGACGAGTGTGGTTGCCCGGCTCCGGCCATCCCGGCAATGCGTGCCTCAGCCGAGCCAATACCGACGGTTTCTGAGAAGGACCTGCCGCCGACAGTGCATCTCGCCCAGCCGGGAGACGAGGCCAAGCCGGTGCCTCCAGCCGAATCCGCTGCCGGCACGTCTGGGCACGACACCCCGCCATCGCAGGTGACGCTCACGGTTGCGTCGGAGGGGGCTCCGTTGCCAACCCCCCAGCCCGGAGAAGCCAACGCTCAGTTGGACGCTCCTCTGGTCTTCCGGGCCGCTGACGCGGCGCCGTCGGCGCCAAATCTGGAAACCGGAGCCCTGCCGCTCGCGCATCCCACCGGCCAGGCGCCCGTGCTCACAACGGGGGAACCGCCTCCCGAAGGCAAGCAGCATAAGGGAGTCTTCGGCAAGGTGAAGGGGTTCTTCTCCGGAATGTTTAAATAGCAGACGGTGAACCTCGGACAGCGTTCGAGGTATCCTTTTGGTGGTCGCTATGGTTTCCGCTAGCTCACCGTCACAGGTTTTCCCAGGACTGCTTACCGAGAACATTGGCCTTTACCGTACCCGGCCGGAAACATTTCTCGCATCATTTCTGGTTCACGTGATGGGATTAGGGCTCATCCTCTGGGTAGCCATCTGGATCCCGGATCGCCGGCCAAACGCTGGCCCGGCAATCAGCCATGCCATTGACGTCGGTCCGATTTCATTCTTACCAGGCGAGGCTGGCGGGCACGGCGGGGGCGGCACTCGTGACAAGATGGCAGCTTCCCGAGGAGCTTTGCCCAAATTGACTCTGGAGGACCAACTCACTCCGCCAGAAGCGGTGCCTTTGGATCGCGATTCGAAGTTGCCCGAGCCGCCGAGTGTAATGGCGTTGTCCGAGGTCAAACTGCCACAACTGGCACAACTGGGAGATCCCCTCTCGGCGGTTCAAGGACCACCTTCAAATGGTCCCGGCAGCGGGGGCGGGATTGGAAATGGTTGCTGCGGTGGCGTGGGACCGGACGATGGGCCGGGTTTTGGGCCTTACGACAAAGGCAACGTCTTCCGCCCGGGACGAGGCGGCGTGACCCAGCCACGCCCGATTTATGATCCCGATCCCGACTATTCCGACGCCGCTCGCAAAGCCAAGTATCAGGGCTCGGTGCTGCTGTGGCTGGTGGTGGGTCCGGAAGGCAAACCACACAACATTCGCATACAACGCTCACTGGGCATGGGTCTCGACGAGAAGGCGCTTGCAACCGTAAACACGTGGCGCTTTCAGCCAGCTACGCTCGATGGCCAGCCTGTCGCGGTTGAAGTCAACGTGGAAGTGAGCTTCCGACTGTACTAGAAACCGGACTTCGGGCGTCAGACCTCGGGCGTCAGGCCTCAGACGTCAGGCAAGAGAACGCGTACTGCTGTCAGTCTGCCCGGAGTCCGACGTCTGACGCCCGAAGTCCGAAGTCCGGCCCCCGCTTTACCGACGTATGGCTTTGGCCAGGGGCGATACTCTTTCCCTGACCTCGTCGGCGATTTCGGCGCCTCGCTCCATGGCTTCTTCGGCAAATTCCTTGGCGTCGTCCGTCCAGTCTTCAACCGTTTCCCGCGCGGAATCGTATTTTTTGCGAAGATCTTTTCTGAGTTGCTTTCCGGGTTTTGGGGCAAGCAACAAGCCGAGCAACGCTCCGGCACCCAAGCCGATCAGCAAGAAGGTGACAGCGGTACCGGCCGTGTTGCCGCCCTCGGAGGGCTCGTATTTTCCAGTGCGCATTTAAGTGTCCTTTCGAATTCCAGTTGGCTGAAACTTGTCTTGACGTGATTTTAGACGCCTGTTCCCGCTTCCGGGCTTTCTTTCTGCTTTATTTCTGCGAAAGCGTGGAGACCCGGTTCCCAAATCAGCTCAAGCCTGTGTAAAATAAAGAGTTGATCCCCGTATCCGGCAGAACGTGTGGCCTGCCCGGCTTCTGCCGAGGTTAATCGAACGAAGTCAAACGCATAGATACGTCAAACGCCATAGACACAAGAAACGCATAGATACAGGGTTTATCTCAAGCACGCAGCGCTTTTTCGCCGAACCCTTTTAAGGAGACGTACCCGGTAATGTCTATCCCCGCTACGCAGCTTCGTCCCGGCATGATCATCAAGCACAATAACGATCTGCATTCCGTTTTCAGCGTCGAGCACCGCACCCCGGGTAACCTGCGTGCCTTCATTCAGGCCAAACTGCGCAACCTGCGGACTGGCGCCATGTTCGAACACCGCTTCCGTTCGCCCGATCCCATCGAGAAAATCAATGTCGATGAAGTCGAAATGGAATTTCTCTACGCTGATGGAGACAGTTACTACTTCATGGACACGACCAACTTCGAGCAGACTCATCTGAGCCGGGAAATTCTGGGGGATGCCGTCGATTACCTCATTTCCAATCTGCAGATCAAAGTGGAATTCTTCGATGGCAAAGCGGTGGGAATTGAGCTGCCACAAACAGTGGAGCTGACCGTAGTCGAGACTGAGCCAGGATTGAAGAGCGCTACCGCTTCGAGCGTGACCAAGCCGGCCAAGACCGAGACGGGGCTGGTGGTGCAGGTTCCGCCATTTATCAACGAAGGCGAGAAGATCCGCGTGGACACGGCGGAAGGCGCGTATCTGTCGCGGGCGTAAATGCGTCAATAAATGAGCCGGTCATCCTGAGCGGAGCAGGGCCCTTCGCCGGCGAACGACCTGCGCAGTCGAAGGATCTCGGGCGGCAAGGTTTTGCCGCTGGGAATCTCATCAGACGCTTCTGCGAACACGCTTTAGCTGCCGCCGGCCGTTTGAGTTGCTTGGTTCCTTCGACTCGGTGGCTGCTTTGCGAAGCGAAGCAGTCTCTTCGCTCAGTGTGACACACTGATGAGCACGAGATGACATCCGCGGAAAAAACTACTGAAGCCCGCCGCTTCCTCGTCCGCGGACGGGTGCAGGGAGTGGGCTTTCGCTGGTTCGTGGAACGCGAGGCGCATATTCTCGGCGTTGCCGGATGGGTGCGTAACAACGCCGATGGCAGCGTGGAAGTGTTGGCCATGGGATCGCATGAACAGTTGCTCGGATTGAGGTCGCGTCTGCGCCAAGGTCCGCGCGCCGCCCGTGTGGATGATGTCGAGGAAACCGAGGTCAAGCCAGTGGCTGGGTTAACAACTTTTCGCATCGAAGGAGCCTGGTAAATGTCGAATCCCGCGCCGCTGACGTCGCCCCTCAACTGCGAGCCTCTGAAAAAGCTGATTCGGGAAGTTCCGGACTTCCCCAAGAAGGGCATCCTGTTTTACGACATCACTACCTTGCTCAAGGACAAAGTGGGCCTGGCTACATTGATCGATGCTCTGGCGGAACACTACCTCAAACAGGACGTCGACCTGGTGCTGGGCATGGAAGCGCGCGGTTTCATTTTCGCCCCGGCACTCGCGTATCGCCTGAATGCTGGCTTCGTTCCACTCCGCAAGCCGGGCAAACTGCCGGCTGCCACCGCCAAATTCGATTACGCGTTGGAATACGGTACCAATACGCTGGAGATTCACCGGGACGCCATCCAGAAGGGCCAGCGCGTACTGATCGTTGACGATCTGCTCGCCACCGGCGGCACCGCCAACGCAACTGCCAAGCTGGCCAATTCGCTGGGCGCGCAAATCGCGGGGCTGGGTTTTGTGGTCGAACTGGATTTTCTCAAAGGGCGGGAGCTATTGAAGGGCTACGACGTGTTCTCGCTGCTTCATTACTAAGGACGGGCATCGGACTTCAGGCGTCAGACATCAGACCTGATCGGTCGTACGCCGTCCGAGGGCCGGGGTCCGACGCCCGAGGTCCGAAGTTCGCGTTCGCTCCTGCAGGGCCAGCGAGACCACGCGCATCATGTCGTCCCAGGGCGCGGGCTTGCCGGTCCAGATTTCGAACTGCCGCGCCGCCTGGTGTACGAACATCTCGATTCCGGGAATTACTTCCGCGCCACGCTCTTTGGCCAGCTTCACCAGTTGCGTTTCCACCGGATCGTAAATCATCTCAAAGAGGAATTTTGTGTTGATTTCGTTTTCTTTGAGCGGAGACTCGCGCGAGTTCCCCATGCCCACCGGAGTGGCATTGATGATCACGTCGAAGGCGAGCTTTTTCATGTCGGCGCGCTTGGCGATCCGCGCCCTTGCCTGGTGGGCCAGCTTTTGCGCCGGCCCGGCTGTACGATTCAGAATGTAAACTTCAGCTCCGCGTTCCTTGAGACCGAACACCGCCGCGCGCGCCGCGCCTCCCGCGCCCAATACCAGAATCTTCGCTTTCTCGATCGTGATCCGCTGCTCCAGGGGGCGCACCACCCCGGCGGCGTCGGTGTTAAACCCATACAGTTTTCCGTCCTGCGCTCTCACTACCGTGTTGCACGCGCCGATCTTTGTGGTGTGGGAATCGGTATTGTCGAGATGTTTGAGGACGCCTTCCTTGTACGGCATGGTGATGGAAAGGCCGTGAATCGGAATGTCGCGAACACAACTGAGCAAATCTCTCAGCGTCTTGGCGTGCAGGGCGAGATAGACACCGTTCACATTCTCGCGCCGCAGTGCCGCATTCATGATGGCGGGCGAAAGCGAGTGCGCTACCGGATCTCCAGCCACGCCGTATACCCGTGTGGCCACATCTACCTGTTCGATGCGATAGGTATTGCGCAGCTCATGCGCCGTGATCTGCCCCGGCGCAGTCTTCTCGTCGGGGCTGACCGACGCGAAGGTGAAAGCGCTGCCCGCCCGCACTCCAAGCAAACGGCTGATAATGCCCTGCTCCCCCATGCATAAGCCGACCAGAGAATGACGATCGCCATTCTTTTCCAGAAACTTCATCATGGTCACGTTGTCGTATAGAGTCGTGGCGGTGGTGACGATTTTGTAGAAGTCGGCTGGGATAGCCACCATTTTTTCCAGGGTGGTTTCCAGGTTCTTGGTGGCCCGGAAATCGTGGTAAGAGAGAATCAAGGATGATCGGTTGCGCAGGCGTTGCACTTGCTCTGGCTTGCACTTGGAGGCGCTCTGCAGCTCAATATCGACCAACTGGCATCCCGAAGCAGCGGCTTTCCCTAGAATGTCCAGCTGGGAGATCAAAGAACCCTGAAACTTGCCTCCGCTGCCGGTACGACGGCAAGTTGCGATGGCGACGACGTGGGGGTTGTATTCCAGCAGGCGCTTGATCTTTGGCAGAGCCAGCGCGGGACGCGGCAAGTAGTCTAACCTGAACTCAAGAAAGGTGTTATCTCGAATCAGTCCCTCGGCCTTGTCGACCAGTTTGGTGGGATCAGAGTCGGTGAGGGCGACGCACACGCGGGGAAGCCTTAGCGGTCGGAGCCTGCTGAGATAGTTGGTAGCGGTGGCGGTCATGATGGGGGAACGAGTCGGGATATTACAGGCGCGTAATTGCAGATGCAACAACGGATTAACGAATTTCGTCCCGCCAAACTATTTAACGTACCGACGAATACACCAGCGTAACCTTGACCCGCGCCTTCATGCTTGTTACTGTCCGGCTTGAAAGCCCTTGTATTTGATGTAGTTAGCGGTAAAAAGCCGGTCCGGGCCCCCGGCCTCGTTTCGGAGGTAACATGAAGAAAACAGGACTGTTGCTGTTACTGTGCCTGGCGATGAGCGTGGCGGCCACTGCACAGCAGACGGACTCGAGCAGTGATCAAGCTGCTCCGCAAGGCACTCTGGTTACCACCGGAGGCTTTCCGGTGGAGCGTGTCCAGACGCCAACATCCGCCGATCTGTACTGTGGCGGTTTCGTTAGCAAGGATCTCGTACCAAACGCCAATTTCGTGGCGAGCGGGCTTGAAAGTCCGAACACCACAAAGTTCGCAAACAACGATCTTATTTTTCTGGCCGGTTCGGGGTACCAGACGGGGCAGCAGTATGAGATCGTGCGTGAGTTGCGAGATCCCAACCGGTACGAACTGTTTGCCGGCCAGCATACGATGCTGAAGTCTATGGGCCAACCGTATTCGGAACTGGGGCGGGTGCGCATTGTAGATGTCCGGAGCAAGATGGCGGTGGGACACGTTGAATTCACCTGCGAACCATTGGTTCCCGGCGATTTAGCGATACCTTTCGTAGAAAAGCCATCGGTTGCGTTTCATCAACCCTTGCGCTTTGATCGCTTTATGCCCAGCAACGGCAAGGCCAGCGGACGTATTGTGCTCGCCAAAGACTTCGACCTTCTGTTAGGAACGGGTGCGAAGATTTACATGAACGTCGGGGCGAACCAGGGAGTCAAGGTGGGCGACTACTTGCGGGCCGTGCGCACCTACCAGGCTGATCTGCGCGACCCGGTGGATTCACTTTCGTTCAAGGCATCCACCAACGAGGATACGCAGAAGATGCCAGCGTCAATCGAGGGACACATGTTCACCAAGACCAAGGGGCCCGCGATTCACGTAGCCGATTTGCCACGGAGAGCGATGGGAGAAATCGTGGTCATCAACGTTACTCCGACGACTGCTACCGGCATGCTGGTGTTTGCGTTTGAGGATGTTCACGTCGGCGATCAAGTAGAACTTGAGTAGTAGCAATTCCGAATGTTGTGCACAGGCTTCCGGAAGGCTTCGGCCTTCCGGAGTTTTTTGGTAAGACTTCCATTCAGCTCAGCTACTCCACCCTGCGGTCACCAAACACCTCCGCCGTGAAAGCTTGAAGTTCTGCGCCAGCTTGCCAGGCGCTCGAGGGCAGTCCGGCTTTCTTGCAAGTTTGTTCAAGGAAGGTGATGCGATCCCATCCGTGCTCCACGGGCACTTGCGGCAGCAACAAACCTCGACAGACCCCCAGGCTGACCAGCAAGCCGTGCCGGCCAATTTCGACCGCTTCCGGTTGAATCGGCTCAAGACGGGAGAGAATGCTGAGAGAAACTTGCAGGTCCGTTGCCTCGGCGGGCGTCACCGGAGGAAAGCGCGAGTCTTCAAAAGCCGCTCCCCGCGCGCTTTCTGCGACCGTGCGATAGAGCGGCGTCACGGGGAAGACGTAACCGACACAGCCCCGCAAAACACCGCGGTAATACAAGGTGGCGAAGGCGCCTCGAGGTTCGGCCAGGTGCGGAGTAGGCGGGGTCAAAGATATTTCGCGCTGGTCCAGCGCCGCAGTGATGGCTTGATGAGCCAACTGCAGCAGGAGCGTGCGTTCTTCCGGAGAATATTCGTTCGGGGTTGCAGGGTGGCCCAGGCGGGAAGACGAATCTTCAGATGGCGGGCACATCGCGTTTTCTCCGCCGGCTGAGCACGAAGGCGCGGCGGCGGCGCTTGACCACATGCCGGTCGATCTTTGACCAGAAGGCGGCAAAGTAATCTATCGCCGACGCCAGCGATAGAAAAACCATGAACCAGATCGAAACAAATGCAATCCAGTGGACCGGGAAAATATAAGGCCCGACCGGCCAGACTTTCCAGCGGTGGTCCAGAATGACGGCGACCACGGAAACGATCTGCACCAGCATTTTAAATTTGCCCAGCTCGCTGGCCTCAATGGTAAAGCCCTCGGACGCCGCGATCGAGCGCAACCCGCTTACCAGAAACTCGCGCGCAATGATGACCACTGCCACCCAGGCCGGAACCAGTCCAGGATTAAATTGCACCAGTGTGATGAAAGCGGCGGCGATGAGAAGTTTGTCGGCCAGCGGATCGAGCAGCATCCCCATGGTTGTGATCTGGCCGCGCCGGCGCGCCAGGTATCCGTCAATGCCATCGGTAATCGAAGCGGCAATAAAAAGCGCGGAGGCCAGCAACTCCTGTTCGCCGTCAAAGGCGCGAAAATGACTGGTGGAGAGTAGCCAGATCAGCAGCGGAATGCTGAAGATGCGGGTCAGCGTGATGGAGTTGGGCAGGTTCACCGCAGACACGGGCCGCCAGCCGTGAAGAGAGGAACTGGCAACAGCTAATTATCCCCCAGCACGGCGGTGGAAGCAATGAAAGTAAAGTGGAACCACGCTTCGACAGCTCGGCCACAGCCGTTCGATTTTCGGCTATGCACGCCAGGTTTCACTCGCCAAGTTAATGCAAGCTTTGCGGCTGTGATGGCCCTGCCTCTTTCGCTCCTTCCGGTGGTTCAAAAACAAATAGGCGATCCGGAACCGGCTCATTTAGCTTAAGTCCTGTTACCGTGGACGTGCTCTCGAGATCTCCAAGATTGGAATCCGGTCCAACAGATTCAGGTTTCCTCTCGAAGCGCTCCTGCAAGACCACATTGCGGGTTTTATCAATCCAATAGGTTCGAACAACGGACTCTGATTTTGAACCATTCGGGTAAGTATATTCGGCTCTGATTACCCAGCACCTGACTTTTTGTCCGTCAAATTCTAGATCTTCGTCATTCACAATTTTGGCGTCCGTAACTCCGGTCAAGATTGCGTACTGAAACAGGTCGAACAGCATACCTGTTGCCCCAGCAAATCCCTTCACGGAATTGTGTTCCTCTTCGCCAGAATCTGACTGCGGTTTCCTGAATTTTGTTACATCGACCTTAGTATATGTTTTCGCTAGAGGACTATAGAGCGCGCCGGTTTGGCCGTCAGAGACAAACAGAACATCCGTCACGGAATTTTTAGTTTCAACGTGTAGTTTCGCTGGCGCGACAAACGCAGCCTCAAAGTGGTCTTCCGTCTTGCTTTGTAAGTTTGGACCATGCAGGTTCGTGACTGTGATGCCTTCAACCCAAATGCTCTTCATCGAATGGTAAGTGTTTCGTGTTTTTTCTAAGATAGCAATCGCGCCCCTTGTCTGCTGGGCCGGCAATGGTACCGAGAATAAAATATGTGAGAGAAGGGCACCGATTAGTATTTTTGAGGCATTTGTGGCCCACTTCGCGGCCAGTGCAAGACAGAGAGTGCGCAAAGGTGCCCCTTTTCTCGTGTCTTTGCGAGAATTGGGGCTTGTCCAAGACGGTGGGCGTGAACGTCTCGATAGGGTCATTTAATAAAAAGCTGGTCTGGAGAAAACCAAGCTCGCGCTCCTGCTGAAGGGGGAGCGATGTGGCCCACAATCCCTCCGTTACGAGTCAGTCGTTACCCGTCAGTGCCAGTCTTGCCCAAGTCCTTCAGCATATCCATGCCTGACTGGAG
>Ga0207127_10196_pt1 | contig 14338 bp, 11 predicted proteins | sample Alteio_BWMinHeat_17_FD_153574 | JGI IMG/M metagenome (GOLD analysis project Ga0207127, IMG submission 153574) | Enriched cells from forest soil in Barre Woods Harvard Forest LTER site, Petersham, Massachusetts, United States -... | ecosystem: Environmental > Terrestrial > Soil > Temperate forest >...
TCGATCCGCACTAGAGGAAATCTTGGGTAAGATGGAGTAAAAGAGAGCTCTTTACATTTCTCAAAAAAACCACGTTTGCTCTCCTCGTCTATTGTTTTATCAAAATTGAGAGATAGATGTAGAAGCTTAGGGGAATTTAGAAGATCTAATAGATCTTCTAAATGCTCTTTTCTAAAACCTTGACCAGTCTGCAATCCAGCGCCTATCATGTTCCACTCTACTGGATGGGGAATATTTTTTAAGTAGGGTAAGAGGCATCCTATAAATTCAATAGGACATTCATTTTCAAGAACAATTGCATATCCTTGAATACCTGATTCTTCGATCATTTTTTTAGATATGTATTCTGTTATGAATCCAGCAATTGCTTCTCCTAAAGGCCCAGCCAGGGGTAATGTCGGATCATTGCCAAAGATCCAGTCTGTACGTAGTCTAATTGCTATAAGTTCTAAGTTGCTATCTGCATAAGAGCCGGTATACAAAAAATAAGAACGATTTAAAACACCTTGTTTTAAGCAGGTAAGGAGTATGCCTGCTTTCATCCCTCGAAGTCTTTCTAAAATGAGTGCTTTTGCATTAAGAGATTTACCAGTTTGACCTTCCTCAATAACTTGGGTAATAAACGCCTCTTCTGTATGCGTTTTTTGAGCTTCATCAAAGAGCTGCTGCAAAGCCACCACCTCTCCACTTGTGTCTTCTGAATCTTTTTTAAAAGCTGCCTGAATATCGGTTAAAGATTTAACAGGAACTGGTTTATGTTCAGATTGTGGAAAAGATTGCTGTATGGGCTTTTTTTGAGATCGTTTAGGGCAGGTTCTTGCTAAGCTCAACGCTAATAAGGCAATAGCCCCTACACTCACAGCCCCGAATCCCACAATTCCAGAAATCCCTAAGCCTCCAAAATGAGCCCCTATTGCTGCACCAGCAAACAGAGTCGCTATGACCAAAAGAGCCACCTTTGTAAGAGGTTTTTGCAATAGATAACTCCCTCCACTCAGACAGAAGGATAGTTTTGAATGACTAGCAGGGAACATGAGAGGGCGCTCCTTTTGTCCTGTATTATACCAATTAATCTTAAAGATCGCATCAATTTAATTTATTAAAATTATTAGTTTATATTTCTGAATTTCTTGTTGTTTTATTTATATTATGTTAATATGTAACTATGACGGATATTAATGAAACTAATTCAGTTCACGCTTATGAAAGTGTAAAAAAACAGGCTCATTCGGATTTAAATCTGAAGCGCTTTGGATTTGCTCTTTTAATTATTGCAAACATGGCAGCCCTAGGGGCTATTTTTTACGCTCTCGTCACTTATTGCCCCATCCCAACCTCCCTTCTTGTAACCTCTACTTTTGTCATTGGTGTGATTGGGGCTCTTAGCTCACTCAATATCCCAACTTTTGGCATAAATACCTTTAACTTCAGTCAGTATGTGAATCCAGTGACTGTTGTAGGAAGGGGGATTGCTTATCTGCTTTTTGGTCCTACGCTGCTGATTAAAAAGAATGTCGATTGGACTGATTACTCAGATCCCCTTCAGGTAAGCCAAATCTCACATACGCTGGCTTCAAAAAGTTTTGCGGAAGTGGCTAAAGAGCACGGTGAACAGCTTACCAACATCAAAAAATATAAAATTGTCGAAGAATCTGACGGAACTGCCTTAATTCATCTCTATAAAACTTACTATCCCTTAAAATTGGAGCAAGAATTTTTCGAAAAACGGCTTGGAAAAGAGGAGATGGCAGCTATCCAAGGTGGAGGTTCTTCATCTAATGATTTAGTGGAAAAAGTACGCTTAAATCACCAAAAGATCCAACAGATCGAAGAAGAGTGGAGTGTGCTACAAAAGGAGATTAAATCAAAACTACCTCAACCTAAAGTAGAAGAGCGTGTTCCTGATTTCACAAAGCGCTCAACGCGTGTTTTTGAGAGTTTTAAGGCCTTTGTTCATAAGGCTGTCTAACAGCCAAACAAGAAAAACTTCCGAATCAAGCATTTGACATGCCTATTTCTCAGCAAAGCCCCATGCGTTAATGGGAAAGTGGCAAAAAAGTGGGGAGTCAAAAGCATCGTTTCCCTCACAGTGACAAATCCATCGTTAGGCTCTGTAAACCAGATATGTGAGCCTCGAGACCCCGCAATGACAAAAACTTCCATCGAAGGGGGAAAAGAACCCAAACACTCCATATCCTCAGGAGTATAGGTCATCATCTCCCTGCCCGTCTTATCACCGACAAGCATTCTAATAGTCCACACATCTTGAAAATGTCTTGCAAAACCAGATCCTTGATTGGGAGGGCCTATTAAAACCGCTTTCCCTATTTTGGCTTCTTGTGGGCATGCTGGGTCATTTAACGCAACTCTTAAAACTAAAGCCCCAACGGAATGCGTTGCAAAGTAAATGGGAATACCAGGTCTTTGCTGTGCAATCTGTTGAAGCGCTACCACAAGCTGTGCGCCACTTTCTCCAAGTGTCTTCCCACGGCTCTCATAGGACCAACTATAGACACAAAAATCTTGTCTCAGCACTTTTTTAAGAGAATACATGGTTCGATAGGTATTCAGAAAACCGTGGATACAGACAACGGTCTCTTCGCGCGCACTAAGAAAAGATAGTGGAGTGAAAAACGTTATAATAATTAACAAAAAAATCGATTTCATATTAATTCCTAATATTTTCGCGCCTTATTAGAAGAATAAATTATTTTTTATAAAAAAATCAAGATTTTTTTTGATAAAAAGGCTAAAGATGCATAATCAGTAAAAAGTGGGTAATCGGAATGAGTGGTGTAGTCAAAAAAGGGGGCTTTTTAGGAAGTACTTTCCTGGTGATTGCTGCAAGCGCAGGAGGGGGTTTTTTTGAGCTCCCTGTTTTCACAGGAATTGCAGGAATCTACCCCAGTTTAATTCTTACTTTGATCGTTTGGCTCTCTCTTTTGGCGACAGCTCTTCTTTTTGTAGAGGCGCTTTTGCATCTTCCAGACGGAACACACTTAATATCGATGTCTTATGTTTATTTTGGGCGTTTAGGAAAGGTAGTGGGAGCTTGTATTTTCACTCTTTTCTTTTTCAGTGTTGTCATAAGTTTTTATTTTGTAGTTCCTTACGCTATTAGCTTTTTTGCAGGACGTCCCTTTTGGGGTTATCTTGCCATTTGCTTGATTTTTGGTTTTATCGTTTATTTGGGTATTAAGGTAGCTGACCGCATCAACTTTATTCTGGTTGCTATTTTTTTGGTGGCTTCTTTTCTCTTTATTGCTCTATCTGGCAGGGAATCAAAGGTTTTTGAAATAACCAGTCATAATTGGAACTTTATTTTTTTGCCAATCCCGATCCTTTTTACACTTTTTTCCTTTCACTTTTTCATTCCCACACTGGTGTCTTATTTAGGGCGCGACGTGAAAAAAATTCGGAGGGTAATTTTCTGGGGAACCTTTATTCCATTTATACTTTATTGCTTATGGGAGCTGACCGTTTCAAGATTTTATTCCAAAGCTGACTTATGGTTAATGGTAGAGACAAAACAGGTATTTACGCCTTCTTTTCGCTTTCATCCCTCCTCGATGCTACTAGATCAGTTAGGCTCTATTATTTTTCTATTTAACTACTTGATCACCTTGATTGCCTTTAGTCTTTCTTTTGTGGATATGCTATCTGATGGGATGAAAATTCCTGTTGAAGAGCGTGTGGGTTTTAAAAGATTTAAAGTTTGCTGCCTGGTCTTTATTCCTCCGCTTCTTTTGATCACCTTTCTCCCAAGTGTAGCGGGGGTTCTTTACCTGTTTAGTGAGTTTGGTGTTTTTTCGCTGGTCAGCGTGATCCCGCTTCTTTTTGTTTGGGTGAGTCGCTACCGATTAAAGTCGCAAGTGCCTCATCTTGTTCCTGGGGGCAAGTTGATGCTGATATTTCTTTCTGTCTTTATCTGCTACTTATTTTTGCTTCAACTCGTGGATCTTCAGCTGATCAGCTTAACGCTGTAGACGCTTGCGCAGATAGGTGTGTAGTTGATCAAAAGAAAGACCCATCCCTACAATGCGACTTTCATCAAGATCTCTCAAATCTTCCATAATATCTTCACGAAAGGCTTGTTGATCAGCCTCTTTGACAAGAAGAGGGATCTGAGAGGAAAGGTATATTTCTAAATTTTTATCTGTTAATAGGTTGAGGACAATTTCTCGAATAAGTTGACGTCTTTGCTGGCGATAACGCACCCGAATTTCATCAAACCCCATCGCTTTAATAGTAGAGTCGTAGAGAGCACATGTGCGCATATAAGAGAAAGCATATAAATCAAGTAGAGGTTGCATATTTTGTAGCTCATAGATAGCGATGACTGCATTTGTATAATCTTCTTTTTCAACATCATTGAATGAGAGCGGCACCAGATTATTTTGAATCAGAGGAATATTGGCACTCAATCTGGCTGTTCTTTTATTTACATCAGTAAAGGCTTGTAGGTAACTGAGATGAGCGAGTAAAAAGAGACTTTTTTCATAAGGATCTTCAATCAAAGAAGCCTTTTCAAGGATAACGTCTAATCCTTGATCTATACGTTTAGGATTTTCGAAAGGGAGGTAAGTAGAGCCCCCGATGCGCACTCCATGATCTCTTATTTTCCCTGTATACTGGGATTCAACAAGCCCATCTGCCAGCAAATAATGCAGAGTAAAGATCGTTTCTTTTGTAAGAGTGAGTGTTGCAGCGTGATCTACCAAGTAGCGAATGGCTTCTTTATGATTGAGGATCATGATTTTTTCTTGATCGAGTTTGCCTTCAGCACCTAAACCTTCGAAGAGCAATTTTTGAGTATCTAATAACGAGTAAGTATTACCTTCTAAACGCGAAGAGTTATAAGAGAGGTCGATTAAAAGCCTATGATAGATTTGATGAGCATATGTGCCAGCAGGTTCATCATTTTTTGAACGTTTACCTGCTTTATGGAGTTGTTGCCTTAAATAGAGGGGAATATAGAAAGTGCTGTTCGGTTTATAAGCGGCTATCCATTCACTGACATAAGCTGTTGGTAATCTTTCATAAAGAGGACGTTTAATCTGTTCGATGACCTTTTCGCTTTCAAGCCCAAAACAAGATCCATGTAACCTTTGACTGCGGTCCATGACTTGATATTTGGTTGAGCGTTTGTTACCAGATTTCTCTACCATTCCCTCTTTTTCCATTTCCGAAAGCCAACGCCTAATGCTCCTAGAAGAGTAATCTTCTCCTAGCTTGCTTAGTAGCTCACTCAGGGTGATGGGCTCTGATTCTTGACTGAGCTGATGTAATACGGCCAATTTTTTGTCGGAAGAGGCCATTTTTAGGCTCCTATTTCAGTATACGGCCAATTTTACTAGAAATACGGCCAAAATTCAAGCTTTTTTGGCCGTATTCGACCTAATTTTGGCCGATAACGAGATTTTTTGGCCGTATTTAGGAAATTTTGATCACAATAGAACCTGAAATATTTCCTTTGCGCAGCTGCTTAATAGCCTCATTTGCTTGAGCCAAAGGAAAACAGCTGACTTTAGAGGTAATAGGGATGCGGGAAGCTAGAGGCAGAAACTCGAGCCCATCCTGATGCGTTAGGTTGGCAACTGAGCGCAGAATCCTCTCTTCCCACAAAAGCGCATACGGAAAAGAGGGGATATCGCTCATGTGAATCCCCGCACAGACAACCACGCCCCCTTTGCCCACAGCGCGAAGGGCCAAGGGAACCATAGCACCCACAGGAGCGAAGATAATCGCCGCATCCAGGGGAGCCTGCGGCAGATCTTGGGTACGCCCTACCCAAGTAGCCCCCAATTCTTTGGCAAACTGCTGTTTATCTTTTTCGCGCGTAAAGACAAACGCCTCTCTTTGTTGAAATTTTAAGAGTTGAATCACCAGATGCGCAGAAGATCCAAATCCATAAAGTCCCACTTTTTGTGCGCCTTCTGTCATCTTTAAGGCCCGGTACCCAATCAAACCTCCACAAAGCAGGGGAGCTACATGCTCATCAGAGAGATTTTCGGGCAGCAAAAAGAGTGAGCGTGCATCTGCCACACAAAACTCTGCAAGCCCTCCATTTTTTTGATAGCCCGTATAAATCGCCTCGTCACACAGATTTTCTCTATGAGAGTCGCAATAAACACAGTGGTTACAACTTCCTCCCAGCCAAGGCACTCCTACGCGCGTGTCCAATTTTAAATGCGTGACTGCAGAACCAAGCGCCACAATTGTCCCCACAATCTGATGCCCCAAAACAAGAGGCAATTTCGAGTAGGGCAACTCTCCATCGATCACGTGTAAATCCGTTCGGCAAAGGCCACAGCAATGCACGCGTATCAAAACCTCATGGGGAAGCGGCGTGGGCGTGGGGATCTCCTCCATCTCCAGAGGTTTTTTGATCTTCCTTAAAAGCATTACTTGCAAATGAGCTCTCCCTCTTCAATTCTCTTTTTTACAGCATGACTCATATGGAGGCCATTTTTGTGATACCACGCTATAGGATCTGCTTTTAATTGGTTAATCATAGTAGGAAGCGTTGCATCTAAAGAGTGGTTAGGAGACCATTTCAGCATCTCTTTTGCTTTCGAAATATCCAAATCAAAATGGTCATCCGCACGGTCAATCATCCAAGGCTGGATAAAAGGGTGCTCAATTAAAGGCGTATGCGTCTCTACCCACGCGCCAAATTTTGCTATGGGCTTGGGAAGAGAATATGTTTTAATATTTTTGCCAAAAAGAAGATGAGAGATCTTGTTTTGTAAGTACTCATAACTAAGAGCACTAGACTCACCTAAAAGAAGAGTTAATTCAGAAGGCAACTCTTTTCGTAAAGCCACTCCTTGAGCAATCGCATCGACTAGGTCATCCATATGCATGAAAGAAGATCCATGCGTGAGATCTCCAGAGAAGAGATGGGCGTTCATCTGATTTTCATAGATGCGCTGAATCTGGTTGGCAATCGGAATCGAGTGGCACTCATCGTCATAAACACCAGAAATGCGTAGGATGAGAGCAGGAATTTTCCCGCGTTCTTCATGGATCACCCTTTCTGTCTTCACTTTAGAGATTGGATAAGCCCATTTAGGATCGATAGGCCACTCTTCATTGATTTTCTGACCAGGTTTGCAAGGCGCGTGGACAAGCATGGTGCTAGAGAAGATAAATTGCTCTACTTCAAAATTTTGAAGGCCACGGAGCAATCGTCTTGTCCCTTCGACTGTGATCTTATCATAAAGATCTAGGTGCTCTTGTGAAAAGCTATAGTAAGCAGCTAGGTGAATCACTGCTGTGATGCGGTTGCCATAGAAGTTGCGAATATGCGTAAGCGCTTGATGGACACTCTCATCAGAACTGATATCACAAGGCACCAGCTCCTCATTTGCAGACGCATAAAAGGCTTTTAAAAGCTCAAAGCCCACCATCCGGAATTGGCCGCCCAGCTTCTTGACAATTGCAGCCCCAATGCGTCCACACGATCCGGTGACTAAAATCACCCCACGGTCACTTTTTTGATCCATCTTTAAAACCTATAAAAATATTTTTCTAAATTTAAGAACGCTTTGTTACAATGATATTAAAAATGTAATTTTAATTTTACAAATTATTAAAAGGTTTAAAGGTAAACAACTTATGCACACACCTCTTGTAAAGGCTCTTTTTTTAGATATTGGCGGGCTGCTTTTGACAAATGGATGGGACCATGGAGTGCGAAAAAAAGTAGCAGAGACTTTTAAGGTAGATTATGAGGAGATGAACAGGCGCCATCAGCTTGTTTTCGATACTTTTGAGACAGGAAAAATCAGCTTTGATGACTATTTAAGACAAGTTATCTTCTATGAAAAAAGATCTTTTTCTATTGAAGAGGTGAAGAGATTTGCGTGCGAGCTTGCTGTAGCATATACGGCAACTATTGAGTATTTCAAAGAGTTAAAGGCGCGCTATCAGCTAAAAATTGGAGTGGTGAGCAACGAAGGACGCGAGCTTGCAATCGATCGGATCAAACGCTTTTCGCTTGCCGGTTTTGTCGATTTTTTTATCGTCTCTTCTTTTGTTCATTTTCGCAAGCCTGATCTGGATATTTATCGTTTAGCGATTGATGTGGCGCAAATTTCCCCCACCCAAATTGTCTATATCGACGATAGGTCATTGCTTGTAGAGGTGGCAAGAGGCGTTGGCCTGCAAGGGATTCATCACACACATTTAGAATCCACGCAAGCGGCGGTGAATCTTTTTCTAGGAGAAGAGGCTTTTATACCCAAATGAGCTGAAAAGTCGGTTTTTGGGCCACGCGAAAGCTCCCGGGGTTGAACAATCGCAAGCTGATTGTGATTGTTCAACCCCGGGGCTTTGGCGCGCCCTAAAAGCCGCCTTTTCAGCTCATTTGGGTATAGATAGTCACTTCTGTTTTTCAGTATAGGGTTTTGCTGGCAAGAAATTGAAAGAGAACTCTTGCGGTCCTACTTGTTTAGAAGAGGAGTAAACCACCTCTACAGTGACTTGTCTATTTTCTGAGGAAACGATGAATCGATTGCCAAGGCGCCAAATATCTTGAACGGTTTCAGAGGTGGGAAAAGAGTCTCGTAGTTCAGGGCTAGCAACGAGTGTTTGAAACTCTTTCACGCTCTGATCAAGAGGGGAGAGGATTGCAAAAAGAGGCGAGGAAAGAACGAGCAATCCCATTAATAGCTTGCGCATAGCTTCTCCTATAGTTGTTTCTTCTCTTATACACCATAGCTATTTTAATGAAATTAATATAATTTATTGATATGAGCTCATTAGTTGCGCGCCTGGTGATTTTTTGTTTATTTGCCTTACTCACACGAGAGATGGAAGGAGCTGCTAACCCGTCTTTAGCAGAGCCGGAGGTGAAGACGGAGTTTCAGATGGTTCTTCCATCTGCTGTTCCCACTGAACCCTTGGGGGATGTGCCTCCTCCTAGAGAAACTCCGCCTTCGGGATATCGTGAGATTCCTGTGCCATCGAATATACAGCGTCCCATTCCTCAAACTCCTTATCCGAGAGATATCAACCGTACGCTTAGAGGAAATCCTCCTGCTTTGCCGCCGCGTGCTTTAGAGAATACGTTCTACAACCCTCCTCAAGGTTCGCCCAGGACACATGAAAACGAGAGTTTTAATGCTCCAGGCAGCAGCTACAACCGTCCTCCCGGCGTTCAGAACAAAGGGGATTTTATGAATCAAAACTTGGGAGATTTCATGAATCAGATGATGCCCCAAGAGAATCCTCCAGGCCCTAGCATCTATTATTATAATAGGACTGTCCCCCGAAACTTTTTACGTCGTCGTGGTCAGTTGCCTGCAGAAGGAGTCAATACAAACCCGGCAGCTCCTGATCTAAACTCATCAGGCTTTGAGATTTATAATTCTACACCGCAAAGAAATCCTCTAGGGCCTGGCTATCCTCCGGGACCTCTCGATCTGCATCCCGATAGAAGTAATGATTAACCCACATATGGGTCAATTGGGTTAAATGGGTCAATTCGCTCGAAACTAATTGACCCATTTAACCCATAAGTGGCACAATTGGATCAAAAGGAACTTCTATGAAATATCCAGATGTTGAGTCTTCTACTTTAGAGTTTAAGCAGGAAATGCCCCAAAATGAGCAAATTGTTAAAACTGTTATTGGATTTTGCAATCAAAATGGAGGGAAGTTAATCATTGGAGTGACTGATAATGGCTCTATCGTAGGACTTTCATCTGAAAAAGCTGCGATGGCTATAGAATCTTTGAGTAAAGCCATCTATGATGCCTCTACTCCACCCATTTTACCTCTTGTTTACACTCAAACAATCGATGATAAAACACTACTCGTGATAGAGGTATCTTCAGGGACGAATAAACCCTATTACAGAAAATCAGAAGGATTAGAGAAAGGCACTTACATTAGACTTGGCTCTATGACTTTGCGAGCAACTCCTGATTTAATTGAAGAGCTCAAATGGCAAGCTAGAGGTAAGGAATTTGATAGAATGCCTGTGTATGAAACCACAGAAAATGATCTAGATGAGAAAAAAATACAGGAATTTATTCAATCTAGAAATTTCCAAACAACAGCAAAAATTTCTCAAGAATTTTTACGTTCCTATTATTTAATTACTCAAGAACATGCTCATACCTATGCTACAACAGCAGGCATCCTTTTGTTTGGCAAAAAGCCTCAATATTTTTTCTCAGAAGCGATGATTATCTGCTCTCATTTTAAAGGAATTGAAGGAAGGGAGGCAATTGCTTCTATTGATTGTGAGGGCACTTTATTTGAACAGTTTGAAAGAGCATTCGACTTTATCATCAGCCGATTATCCAAATCATTTACCATTGAAGGAAGGCGCAGAGAAGAAATTTTGGAAATTCCACAAAAAGCGATTCGAGAAGCACTTCTCAATATGATTGTCCACAGGAATTATCACCAGAAAAGTCCTTCGAAAATTGCGATTTATCAAAACCGCATTGAATTTTTTAGCCCTGGAACTTTTTTTGGTCCTTTAAACGAACAGACGTTGAAATTGGGGCTCAGCTTTATTAGAAACACAGCCATTTGCAAAACTTTTCGTGAGGCGAATTATATTGAAAAAATGGGCTCTGGATTCATCACTATTTTTAAAAGCTATGAAGAAAGAGGGTTGAAACCCCCTTCTATTATTGAAGGAGAGGGTTTTGTAAAATGTATCCTGCCAAGAGAGACGGCATCTAAAGAAGAACACCTTTCAGAGGATGAACTACAGCCTATTCTGGCTCTATTTGATGTAGCTGTAGAAATTACTGTAGCAGACGTGATCAAACGTCTAGGACTTTCTCGGACAACTGCTGGAAGGCGTCTCAATACCCTCATCAAATTAGGTAAACTTAAAAAGAAGGGCGCCGGTCGTGGCACTCTTTACTTTTTACCCAAATAGCTTGATTTCATGGATATGGGTTCCAGCAGAATAGAAGATAGAAGTTACACGGCTTCATCGCAACATAACATCCATTATCAGACGTTGGTTAAGTAAAAAAATAAATAACTACCTATCTTAATAATATATTAATATCAATTTACTATAATAGTCTAAGATTTTAAAAAACAAGGAATGTTATTATGGCTAATGCCTCAAACTCTGTACAACCACAGCAACAGCCTCAACATACAGTCACACAATCTCCTAAATGGCAACAACCCATCGGGATTGCACTTTTAGTGATAGGCCTTATGGCAATGGCTGGAGCGATTGGGTTAGGAGCAGGAGTTGGAACAGGTGCTTTGCAAGGGGTACCACAGGGATTGTGGATAGGAGCAGGAGCGGGTGGTTTAATCGCTTTTGCGATTGGATCCGCGGTGCTTGTTGTTAATAGAAAACGACACCCTCAGCTGCCACCTCCGCCGGTTGTTATAGGTCAGCCTCAGGCTTCTCCTGCACCTGCAACGCCCCTAACACCCTCTCCAGTTGTTATTCCAGATCAGTTATCATCTGCAGTACAGATTTCTCCACCTGTTGTACACCAACCTCTGATTCCCATCGCTTCAACAGCAGCTCAGCCTGTTCCTACGCCAGCTCAAGCTCTTGCTTCGCCTATCCCCTCGCAATTCTTACAGAAGTTCGCAGACTACATTGCTACAAGGGGAACTTTTACTTTTATTTTAAATAATACTGAATATTGCGCGTGGGTAGCAGCAACTATGAATGAACCTGGTTATTATATTATTAATATACAACGTTCTTCTAATTGGCGTGCTGAGAATAGTGAGATGAAACTTGGACTTAAATTTACTACTGATGGAGTGCTGAGCTCAATTCGCTTCAACAATCAACCTCAATCGGTATTAGGCGATAAGGCAGCGTGGATACAGGCTGCTTACGATAAATATTGCTATCTGAACCCTAAGTCCCCTCAAGCATGGGGGCTAGAAGTTTCCGAGGATGATCTCAAGCAATTGACGCTCTATTTAAAACAGCACCATAGGGAACATCCAAATAGATTTGACTTCACCATAAACGAAGTAGCCTTTTGTGCCTGGTTTCACAATGATGACATCATCAATATACAGCTCAAATCCGCATTTGGAAGTTCTCAACACTCCCGCGTGAATCCTCAATTGCAACAAAATAAATTAGGTATTCGCATCAATGCACAAGGTCAAATTCTCTCCGCATTTACACATGGAAAAGTGTCAGAAATCCCAGATCAGATGAAGCAATGGCTAAAGCCGCTATCTGAAAAAGCGCGTGTAGCTGAAAGCGCGCGCGCAGCAGAAGAGGCTGCAGCTGCCCCTCAATTTTTACATGCAGACCTTGTTACATTTAGAAGAGCTCTTGAAACAGCTACTCTTGAAAAAATCTTGATTCACGAAACCATTCTTATCCAACCGAATACTACTTTTCCAGAACATGCTCATTTACCCCCAGATGAAAAAGATGAGGTAGAAGATGGAATTACTAAAAGATGCTATAGAATATGGTATAAACCCGAATATCATTCTATTAATATTCAAGATTCTAGAAATTGGTACGATCAGTTTCAATCTAATAAGCTGGGCATTGTGATCAATCCACAGGGAATCATTCAATCTATCTGGCTTAATGGAGTTACCACTGATAGTAACCGTATTCCAGAAGAACTCATACCATTCATGCAAACAGCCTTTAGAAAAGCCTTAGAAATCTCTTCTACCTACAAAATGGCTTCTCAACTAGAGATTAAGATTATTAGACGCGGCCTTCAAGAAGTCCCTCTCTATCATCTGCAACAATTTACTCTAAAAATCAAGGAAAACTCCTCACCAAATCTTAGGGTATCTTTTTTAGGCGATGCTATCGTGGAAGGTCAAGGAATAGATGCAGGTGGATTATCTCGTGATTATTTAAATGATCTGATGACCCATTCCATTCGATTCTCTCCTCAATCTTTTCAAAAGTTAGAATCTTCCTCTCTTTTAGCTCCTCGTACTCAAAAAAATTATGAAGATAATCAACCTCTGCCTGCTTTAACAGAAAAGGAATCGAAGTACTTTCAGCAGATAGGGAACGTTCTTATGTTTGCTTACAAAAAAAATAGTGAAGGTAGGATGATACCTGTCGGTCGTCATTTCGATGACGCTATTTTCAAAGCCATTTTGAGTTTAAATGAAAATGAAATCGATGCTTCTTTCAATGAACTCCAGCCTGGGGTTCATTATCGATTAGCTAAGGCTTTAGCTGAAGGCTATGAGCTAGGGCATATTAGAGACATGGCTGAAATCCTTTTAAAAGCAAATCCCACCGTTGCAGATATCGAACAGGCCGTGATTTTTATTAATGCTACTACTCCAGCTAATCTCCCACCAGATATTTCGAATGATGATCGTGATGAGCTCGAGCTTGATAAGATTAAAGAGGCTCCTCACCAGTGGCCTGTCGTACTGACTTTATTAGAAGGTGTATTATTTAGCTTTTCAACATCTAAAGGAACTCTTGGAACTCAAATAGCTCCCCTGCATGCGATTGCTAAAGGAATGCTAGAGATTAGTAGAAAAGTAGGTCAGAGTTGGAATCAACTAACAACGAAAACCCCTCAAGAATTGAGCACCAAGATTCAAGGTTGTTTCGATCGAAACAAAATCATTAATGAGATGACACGTCCTCAAGTTTATCCTCATGGAACCAGTCAAAGCCATATGAATGTGTTTATAATGAAAGTAGTCTGGCTTAACAAGTGGCTGAGTAATCTAAACAATACTGGAGCTACAGATGAAGAGTTTAGAGATTTCATAAAATGGGTGACAGGCTCTTCAAGTTTACCGGAAGGTGAGCATATTAAGATATCTATGCAACACGGGCCTTATGAAGTGATTCCTAAAATCCATTCTTGCTTTTCACAAATAGAGCTGTCCCCCGTCTCTACATCTGGGGATCTCCCTTATAAAGATGATACTGAAGAAAACTTTATCAAAATGATTCAGTATGCCATCAAACCTGAGGTTGGAAATTCTGGATATTCAGCGAGCTAAAGTGACCCCCACAGGATAGTGATCCGAAGGATTTTCCTGATTAGGCAAAGGCTTACTGATATCCGCTTTTTCCTCTTTAAAGCCCACTGTGGGGTGCGTGAGCAAAAAGAGCCCTCCACCTTCAGGATATATACCCAAAACCCGACGTTTCAATGCTTTTGGCTTTAAAGTGATCAAGTAATCTTCTTCATCTACAGCGATTCTTCCTGATTTTGCATGTTGGGTTGTAACCATGCGCCTCTTAATGGTTGTAGGTCCGACCTTTGTGCCCACAAGACCTAACGCGTCTAGCTGCTTTCTCAAAAGCTCCACTTCCCCTTCTGTCTTTGTGTTGGCATCGATCCCAATCACCAGTTGTAAATCA
>Ga0207127_10197_pt1 | contig 14304 bp, 14 predicted proteins | sample Alteio_BWMinHeat_17_FD_153574 | JGI IMG/M metagenome (GOLD analysis project Ga0207127, IMG submission 153574) | Enriched cells from forest soil in Barre Woods Harvard Forest LTER site, Petersham, Massachusetts, United States -... | ecosystem: Environmental > Terrestrial > Soil > Temperate forest >...
CGTTTTCCTTGCCGTTGTAGACGTCCGCTGTGAGCGGGTTGAGCTTGACCACGCCATGATCCAGCGTGACGTTCGAGTGCACATTGGTCAGGATGAGATCCTTGTCTGTAATTGTCCCGATGGCGACCGTGCCGTTTCCGGTCATCTTGGTAATGATGCCAGGTTCGGCATTCGTATTCGCCTGTGTCTGGGCGTCAGCTTGCGGCGTGATCTGCCAGAAGCCGCCTGAGCCTGCACGTTTCGACGGGGCAGCCGGTGTTGCTGTGAGACCCTGTAACTCCACCACGTCAACCTTGTCAGCATTGAGTGCGAACTGAACCTGCGGTGCGGCAAAATTCTTGATCGTAAGCTGACCGCTGGTATTGGTCTGGCCTACAGAAACCGCAAGGTTTTGCAGGTTCGCCGAATTCTGGTTCAATGTGATGTCAGCGTTCTTAATCTGAATCGGCTTGGTCAACGAAGGCAGCTTCAAAGACGCGTCTTGAATTTTGCCCGTCCCGTTGAAAACCATCGCCGACATATTTTTTGTCGGCCCTTGTGCATGAACATCCAGATTGAGAATTCCGTCACCCGCGATGTTGTCAGCGGCGCTCACGCCGGCGGCTTTGGCAATGCTAAGCAGTTCGCCGATTCTCGCGTTGCCGATCTTAACAGCGGCATTCACCTGCGGCGCGGCAAAATCTTTGACAGTGATTTGGCCCGTGGCATTGGCTTGTCCGATGGATGCGGCAATATTCTGTAAATTGGCCGAGTTCTGGTTGAATGCAATATCGGAATTCCTGATCTGAACTGGTTGAGCCAGCGACGGCAGCTTCAATGACGCGTTTTGAATTTTGCCCGTTCCATTGAAAACCATCGCCGACATATTTTTTGTCGGCCCCTGGGCATGAACGTCCAGGCTAAGAATTCCGTCACCCGTGATGTTGTCAGCGGCGCTTATACCAGCGGCTTTGGCAATGTTGAGCAGCTCGCCGATTTTTGCGTTGCTGATCCGGAGCGCGGCATTGATGGTGCTATTGGCGGCTGTATATTGGGCCAACGCAAAGTTGACGCCGGCGCTGGTTGATCCGGTGGAAGCTTTAAAGTCATTGGACCGAATGGTATCGGGGGTAAGGGCAAGCTCAATGTTGGAAATGCTTACTGGTTGCGGGATTCCTCCGCCGCTAATGTTTATGTTCTGCGCGGAGAGCTGGCCGTTGAGCGCCGGTTTGTTTGCCGCGCCACTTGCGCGAATATTGGCATTCACTACTCCGCGCACATCCATGCCTTTACCAAACGCCACTCCAAAGGCCGAGGCCAGCCGGGCCGCTTCCTGAATGGATGCGTTCGCTGCAGTCAGCTTCATGTCAATCTGTGCAGGATTCGGTTTGGTGTTCAGTGTTCCTACCGCAGTGACGGGAGTATTGCCCAGCTTGATGTTGCTCTTGTTGATTTGTATGACGTCGGCTGTGAGATCGTCCGTCAGGTCATAATCCAGCGTGATGGGATATCCAATGTCGACTTTATGGATATGCATGTTATCGAATTTGATTTTGCCGGCCGAGGCCAGCTTCCCCGAAGTGGTTTTCACTGTGGCATCACCGGTTATCAGCGCATCGATTCCCTGCAGTCCTTGCGAGTTTAAAAACTTTTGTGCGGCGGAAAGTGACACCTGATCCAGCTTCAGCTCGCCAGCAAAAGGCGTATTCATCATTTCAGCCTTATTGATGGGCCCGGCTTTGCCTTGCAGATAGATTGCCTGTTTGCTGTTGCGGGCGGTCTTGCCTTCGCTCGGAAGATGCGCGGTCACCTTCAAAGAAAACGGCTGATCGGGTGCGAAGTCGCTGACGTTCAGGTCAATGTTGTCATACACAGCGCGCTGCTGATGTTTCTGCTGGTCGGTGATCGCCACCTGACCGTCAATGATCGACAACTGGCCCAGGGTGAGCTGTCCGGCAGGTTTGGATTCGGGTGCGGGCGTAGCTCCTCCTGCCGGTGTCGCAGCCGGCTGTGGTGCGGGAGTCGCTGAGGCGGCGGGCTTTGCTTCCTGACCGAGGGTGGCAAAGTTCCACGCACCCTGAGCGTCGCGTATCAACTCGATGTACGGACGATTCAGCCCCAGAGATTTGACTTCAACCTGTTTGTGCAAGAGTGGAAGCAGATTCACACTGACCGCAAGCTTTTCCACCCGGGCGAACGGTTGTGAGCTTTGAAAGCGAGGATCTTCCGCAATGACCGCGTTCTGTACCTGAAATGACGGTGGCAACAGGCTCAGGCTCATTTCGCCAAGTGTCACGGGACGTCCCAGACGCTTTTGCAATTGTTCCTGAATTTGAGTGCGGTAAAGGTTAATGTCAGTCAGGTGGGGCACGATTAGTACCGCCGCGGCGAGAATTACCACTAAAATCAGAGCTGTTATTGCCAGCTTTCGCATCATCACACCTCAAGAGGCCTGAGTAAAAAGAGATCACGGCTGTGCGGGGTATCCCTTACTCAGTTGGAAGCCCCAGCGCAAGGCTCGGTTGTCCCCGCTTGCTGAGATAAGTTGTGATGAGAGAAGAACTTAGGGCTTTTGTTTCAGAACTTCAGAGCGCCGTTTGCGGAATTTTTCCGGCTTCTTAAGACCAAGGGCAATGTCAGCCAGCTCAAGCAATCGCGAGCCCGCAGGTGAGGCCGGGGGTTCGCTCCACTTTTTTGTGGTGACACCATCTGAAGAAGGTTTTGCAGCGACCCACAAATCTGCCGATTTTTTCTGATCGGCATCCCGATTGGTATGCTTCTTTCTGGAATCCATCCGTTTGTTAACTATCTTTTTTTCGGACAAGTTTTCAGACAAGACGATCCTCAAAAGGAAAGAGAGTTGCCACTTCAGTGTAATGCCAGTCCGGCTCAGCCGGAATGAATTCTTCTCGTAGTCCTGAGATCATTTCCACATGCGTTGACGATGGTGCCGAAATGCTGCTAAACTCAGCTTTCACATACACTTATCCCACCAGAAGAAGGTCCACGTGCAAGGTTACACCCGCCGCCAGTTAAAAGAAGATCGATTTGCCGAATCAGCGCAGGAAGCTGCCCATTGGGCGGCCGGACATCAACGCCCATTGATCGTGGGCATTGCAATTGCTCTTGTGGCGATTCTAAGCGGCGTTGGCATTTTTACCTGGATGAACCAGCAAGGTGATAAAGCGAATTTTGCGCTGGGTGAGGCCATGCGGATTTTTAACGCTCCTGTACGCCCAGCCGGCACGCCTGCAATGCCCGGCGATACCAGCAGCTATGCCGGCGCCGTGGCACGTGCCCAGGCCGCACAAAAGGCGTTCAAAAATGTTGCGGACAGCTATTCCATGAGCAAACCCGGCAAGGTGGCTCGTTACATGGAAGGCGTATCGGCCATGCAGGCAGGTGATAACAATTTGGCGGAGCAGGAGCTTAAAGCCTCTTCCGATTCGGGTGACAAAGAAGTAGCGTCAATGGCCAAGATGGCACTGGCGTCTTTGTATCGTTCCAGCAATCGCCAGTCCGATGCCGCGCGTATTTACAAAGACCTGGCAGATCACCCCACGGAAACCGTCTCCAAGGCGGCAGCACAGCTCGAAATGGCGGAGATGTATGAAGCCACGGACCCGCAGCAGGCCGCAAACCTGTATCAGCAGATCCAAAAAGAAAACCCGCAAACTGCCGCCGCTCAAATTGCATCCAGCAAACTTTCCGGCGGAAAACAGGGACCACAGCCCAACTTTTAGGCAGATGTCATAAACAGACGCTGGCTTCATATTCAAGTCCCTGGAACTTCAAGTCCCCTGAACGGTCAAAGAAGCCTGTCATCGTTTGCCGGCGGCAGCCAAACCCTGACGGCCGCAGCGCATCTTGATAACTGGTGTTTGACACTAAATCGTTCAGAAAATAAGTTCCCAGGAGTGACGCATGAAATCTTTCTTAGCAGGCTTAGGAATTGGAATCGGACTTGGAATCATCTTCGCACCCATGAGTGGCGAGGAAACACGTAATAACCTGCAGCAGCGCGCGGGCGACCTGAAAGACTCCGCCCTTGATCTGGTTGACCAGGGTAAAGACCGTGTACGCACCACCGTCTCAGCCATTCGCGGACAAGCCGAGCGTTTCACTAATCAGGCATCCGAAGCGGTAAAGAGCGCCACTGGCACTGATCCCCGCAATCTGTAACTCACGGAGATCCGGCGGCTGCCCATGCGCCGCCGGGCCCAACCTTGACACTCCCTCCTTAAGCCCTTTATTCTTAGTAGTCTGCTGCATTATCCCTGCAAAGATCAGGTTCGAAGCTCCGGAGTTTGTATGTTCATAAAAGTAAAGGATCTTGAGCTCCGGAAATTGGAATTTGATGAAGCGTTTTCCCCCGGAGTATTTGAATTGGGGGAAGACGTGGCCCAGACTTCTCCCCTGAAAGCTACAGGGCGGGCAGAACTGGTTCGGGAGAATCGAGGCGGCAAGAATATCGTGGATGATATTCGTCTGGTAGGGAAGTTTTCCGCCAATGTCCAGATTCTCTGTGCTCGCTGTCTGAAGCCAGTGCAGAATTCAGTGGCCGAGGATTTTGATTTGATCTACCGGCCGCAAGGAGTGGACGCCTCAGGCGAAGAAAATTCCATCAATCAGGCTGAAACTGAGATTGGGTATTATCAGGGCGAAGGGGTGTTGCTGGAAGATGTTCTGAAAGAACAGATTCTTCTTGCGCTCCCGGTTAAGCAAGTCTGTGATGCGGCCTGCAAAGGCCTGTGTCCGCAATGCGGGACCAACCTGAACACGGGAAATTGTGGCTGCACTTCCCCGGTGTCTGATCCGCGCTGGTTGGCGCTGGAAGATATTCGCAAGAAATTACAGCAATAAAAGTTTTTACAGCATTGGAGCCGCGGGCTTAAGTCCCAGGCGACTCATCGAAAGGGAATCACCATGCCAAATCCAAAACGGCGGCATTCAAAGGCCCGCACTTCGAATCGCCGAGCCCATGATTTTTTGACTGCACCTTCCGTCTCAGAGTGCCCGAACTGCCACGAACGGAAATTACCTCACCGCGCCTGCCCCAAATGTGGCTACTATAAGGGCCGCGAAGTCGTGGAAGTCAAAGAATCCAAATAGTGCGCACAAATCCGTGAAAATAGTCATAGCGGTCGATGCAATGGGTTCAGACCGTGCCCCGAAACCGGAAATTGAGGGAGCACTGCTGGCCGCCAAGCATTATCCCGGCGTGAAAGTTTTGCTGGTAGGGCCGGAAGATCAGCTTCGCAAGGAGCTGGCGGGCCACCCGTCTGCTTCGCGCATGGACATTGACGTGGTCAACGCCACGGAAGTAATCACCATGCATGAGAAGCCGGTGCAGGCAGTCCGCACCAAAAAAGATTCCAGCATGCTGGTTGGACTGCGTCTGGTCAAGGATAAGATCGCTGTGGGTTTTGTTACGGCCGGCAACACCGGCGCCGCGATGACGGCTGCCAAGATGGTGCTGGGAACCCTTCCCGGAGTGGACCGCCCCGCGCTGGCCAATGTTTTTCCCACCTCAGTGGGCAAGCACAAGCCGGCGATTCTCATCGATGTAGGCGCAAACGTTGATTCCAAGCCGCAGAACCTGGCGCAATTTGCCATCATGGGTGAGATCTATTGTCGAGCTATCTTTGGCACCGCCAAACCGACGGTCGGATTACTTTCCGTCGGTGAAGAAGAAGGCAAGGGCAATGAGCTTACGCGCCAGACCTTTGCCTTATTGAAAGAACTGCCTATCAACTTTGTAGGCAACGTCGAAGGTCGAGATCTCTACAATGGCCGGGTTGACGTGATCGCCTGTGACGGCTTTGTCGGTAACGTCGCATTGAAAATCTCTGAAGGCCTGGTCGAAGCAGTGCGTTCATTACTGCGCGATTCGCTCACTTCCACCATCACGTCCAAAGTAGGCGCTTTACTGGCGCGCAAGGCATTCACTAACTTCGGCAGGAAGCTGGACTATTCTGAATACGGTGGAGCTCCCCTGCTGGGGATCAAAGGCGTTGCAATCGTCGGGCATGGCGCGTCCAATGCCAATGCCATCAAGAATGCGATTCGCGTGGCCAAGCAGTATCACGAATCGGGTATCAATTCACGCATTGAGGAAGGGCTTGGCCGCCTTGAAGCTTAAACCGCGTACGCTTCAACGCCGGCAAGGAAACACATGACTCCATCAGTGACCGCTTTTCTTTTCCCAGGACAGGGATCTCAAGCCGCTGGCATGGGAAAAGAGTTGGCCTCGTTGTATCCGGTCGCCCGCCACACCTTTCAGGAAGCCGATGACGCGCTCGGCTTTTCCATCTCACAGCTTTGCTTTGAAGGCCCTGATGAAAAGCTGAAGATGACAGAGATTACCCAGCCGGCCATTCTCACGATGAGCGTAGCGGTTCACCGCGTGCTTCAGGAAAAGGGCCTGATTCCCCAATTTGTTGCGGGACACAGCCTGGGTGAGTACTCAGCCCACGTGGCTGCCGGCACTCTGGAATTCTCAGATGCGGTGTGTACCGTCCGCAATCGCGGACGATATATGCAGGAAGCCGTTCCGGCTGGTCAGGGCGCAATGGCGGCGATTCTGGGCATGTCACTCGATCAGCTGGAAAAAGCCTGTGTCGACGCAGCTCAAGGTGAGGTCGTGTCGCCCGCTAATATCAATTCCGCCGACCAGGTGGTCATCTCCGGCGCCACCGCTGCCGTGCAGCGTGCCGCGGACCTGGCCAAAGAACGCGGAGCCAAAAAGGCCATCATGCTCCAGGTAAGCGCGCCTTTCCACTGTGCCATGATGCAACCGGCTCAGGACCGCCTGGCCTCTGACCTGGCTGATCTCACCTTCAACGACCCTGATTTCCCCGTCGTAGCAAATTTTGACGCCAGTCTCAAGACCGCTGGCGCGGACTCCCGCGTGGCGCTTGTCAGGCAGGTTACGGGCGCCGTGCAATGGCTGGGCTGCATCCGCAAGTTGATTGATGCCGGCGCGCGGACTTTCATTGAAGTCGGCCCGGGAAAGGTCCTCACGGGACTGATGCGCCAGATTGATCGCGCTCAAACCGCCCAAAACGTGGAAGATGAAGCCTCTTTGCAGAAGGTAATGAACTCATTGGCCGCCCCCAGCAAGGAATAAACGCTCTCCCGTCCTCATCCGCCGACCGATCAAATCAACTGACCTGGCGACGGCTTTTTACCTTCCAAATCCCGTAAAACTCGCCATTTAGCCCTGTTTTTTCGCCACTTAACCCGGGAATCAAGCAAGTTATCTATTTCGCTACAGTTTTTGCCCTTAAGTCTTTATAATTCGGCGGCATTTGAGCACGGGTCTACGTGGCCCGCGTAATTAAAAAGAGAGAAACAAGGAGACTTGGGAGACATGAAGACAACAGCTAAGTTGATGGCGATTTGCATGATGATGGCGTCTTTGGGCTTTGCTCAGGGCGATACCAAGAAGGCCGATGACAAGAAGGCCCCTGCCGCTGCCACCGATACCAAGAAGGACGACGGAATGGCGAAGACGAAAAAGGCCAAAAAGGGCAAAAAAGGCAAGAAATCCGACGCCGCCCCAGCAGCCACACCTGCAACCAAGTAAGCTTTACCCATTTTCGGGTAAGAACCAGGAACGCCCTTAGCTGAACCCGCCTTAGCTGGCCAGTTCTGCTCCGTTACGGGCGTTCCGTTTTCTTTTTAGCGAGCTTTTCGCTGCTTCCTATTTGGGAGCGCCGCAGACCGCTTCCTGGGGTGACAGCGTAATCGTCTTGCTTTTCTTTTCTACCCACATCGAAAGCGGCTTGGCTGAGACGTTATTGATCGTCACAACAATAATGACGCCCGTGGGCGAATAGAAGGCCTTCCTGGGTGGCTCAATGGAACAATCGACATGATGACTGTTGATGGTGCCGTAATCGCCTGATGGACCCCAGTCCAGCAGGAACTGGGATTGGGTGTACTGATCGTATTTGCCGGGATGCTGCTTCCAGTCCGGATCGGCGTTGTAGAGGGCGTACGCAGCGTCATAATCTTTGCGTTCCAGGGCCTGGAAGAACCTGTTGATGACCTGCTCTTCAGGATAGAAGCGGAAAAACCACCAGACCAATCCCACAACCAGCACCGCGATGACTGCGATCCCAATGATCCGCCAGCGTCTTTGTGCCGGCCGAGGATCGTATTCTTGTGCGTCCATCAATCCCATAAAAGAGTCCTTACAGAGTGCGTTTGAACAGCAGGGTGGATAAAACGAACATCACGATGGCGAACGTTCCAAGATACAGCAGGTCCGGCCAGATTGCAGCCAGCCCCACGCCTTTCAGCAGCACAGCCTTAAAGCCATGTACAGAGTAGGTGAAGGGATCAACAAATGCGATGGCCTGAAGCCATTTAGGAAACGCCTGGGTTGGATAAATGGCGCCGCTGGGAAAGTACAGCAAAGTATTCAGGATACCAAAAATGGCGCGCGGTATCAGCGGATCGCTTACCCGCACCATCATGAAAAACATCATGCCGATGAATGCGAATGATGTGGTGACAATGAGCAGCAGGAGCCAGAAGAAATTTGCCGGAACAAAGCTACTGCCCACTCCGGCGATCAAGGATCCAATCACCGTCAACACAATGCCGGCGCCCATGGCTTTCAGCGCACCCGCCACGTTGAGGCCGCCAACCAGTTCAACCTTGGTGATGGGCGTCACCAGATAGCCTTCGTGCACGCCACGCGCCTTGTCGTCAATGTAAACAATGCCGCCGCCGATCATCACGCTTACGAACATGGCAAGCGTGATCGATCCGGGCAGCAGGTACTTCATGTACTCGATATACGGATAAAGCTCCACCACCTCCAGCGCCATCTGCTGTGCTACGCGGGGCTTTACGTCAGGATCATTGAGTGACGTTACCAGGTCATTCAACGTCTGCTCGAATGTGGAAGTCAGAAAATTATCGGTGTTATCCAGGACCAGGCCAAGGCGCGGCCGTGCATGGGCGTATACGTCGCGGGAAAATTGCGGAGGAATTACGATACCGCCATTCAGGTCGCCCTTGCGAACGTCCGCCACCATCTGTTTCTCATCGGTGTAGAGGATGGGACGAAATGTACGGGCGTTGCTTTGCACCGCGCGCAAGGCTTCGATGACCCGAATCGATTGCGGCCCCGCATCTTCATTCACGATGCCCAGCTTGGCGTCGCGGATCTTACCTCCAAATGCGTTACCCAGAACAATGAGCTGCACCAGAGGGAAGACCATGGCTGCCATCATGAGCGCCGGTGAACGAAAAAACTTTCGCAGATCGCGCTCTACGATGGCCATCATGCGTTCACTCTGAAAGAATGCCATCGTCTTATTTCCCCCACGCCACAGGCGATTGATAAAGCGGCGCGTCGGCGAGCTGGTCACGCAGTTGGCGTCCGGTGTAATGCACAAATACATCGTCCAGCGTGGTGCTCTGCACCGTCAGAGACTTAATCGCTACGCCTTCGCGCACAGCCGTTTCCACCAGATCCGTGGTGGTGCGCGAGCCATCGTCGGTGAGAATGCGATACATTTCTGAGCCTTCCGGCTGCACTGAATTCACGGCCGGCAATTTGGCGAGCTGCTGCTTCCAGTCACCCGGGGCATTGTTGAATTGAGCTTCAATCACACTGGACCCGGGAATGCTCGACTTCAATGCCCGGGGTGAATCCAGCGCCACCAGTTTGCCGTGGTCCACAATGGCAATGCGATCACACAAACGGTCGGCTTCGTCCATGTAGTGCGTGGTGATCAGCACGGTGAGGTTACGTTTCTTCTTGATTTCACCAATCATCTCCCACACCGCCACGCGCGAAACCGGATCAAGGCCGGTGGTGGGCTCATCGAGAAAAAATATTTTCGGGCGATGTACCAGTCCGCGCGCGATCTCCAGCCTGCGTCGCATGCCGCCGGAAAGATTACGCGCCGGAGCATCACGCCATTGCGTGAGGTCAACCAGCTCCAGAAGTTCGTCAATCGATCGCTCGCGCTCGCCGGACGGGATACTGTAAAGCTTGGAATAGATGCTGAGATTTTCCCAGACGGTCAGATCGCCATCACTGGTCATTGCCTGCGGGATCACGCCCATGCAACGGCGCGCCTCATTCGGTTGTTTACGCACGTCATGACCGTCAATGTAAGCAACACCGGAAGTGATCTCCAGTAACGTAGTCATCATGCGGATCAGAGTGGATTTTCCGGCGCCGTTCGGACCCAGCAAGCCAAAGACCTCGCCTTCGCTTACGTCAAAAGAGACACCATCTACGGCTGTGAAGTTTCCATAACGCTTCACAATGTCCACAACCTGGATTGCCTTTTTGGCGGTCATCAGGCGCCGCCTCGTTTCGATTTGGGCACGAGGACCTCAGCCGTCATCCCCGGGACGAGCGTATTCTTGCTGTTTTCCACCGAAAGCTTCAGGGCGATGGTCTTGATGTCCCGTTTGCGGCGATTCACGTCCCTTTGCGTGGCGAAGTCAGCTTCCGGGGCTTTGAAGATTACCTTGCCCATAACCTCCGCGCCGGAAGGCAAGCGGACCTTCAACTGATCGCCAAGAGCAATGTTGGTTGCTTCCGTCTCCGGAATGGCGGCGCGCACCCAGGTGTCACTCAAATCGGTGATGATCACGATTGGGACTCCCACGTTGACCACTTCACCTTCACGGGCAGCACGCACGGTAACCGTGCCGTTTACCGGCGCCAGCACTTTGGTATATCCCAGCCGGGTTTCTGATGCTTCCAATTGCGCCTTGGCATTGAGTTGCTGTGCACGGGTTGCGGCTACAGTGCTCTGGGCAGCATTGGCCTGGTGTGTGCGGGCTTGCGCCGTGGCCAGATCGGCTTTCGCGGCGTTGACCTGATCTTCCGCCGCCCGGGCGAATGCCTGTTGCGCTTTCAACTGCGCTTCAGCCTGGTCTGCCGCCTGTTGCGAATTGATGCCCTGTTTCGCCAACGCCACGGAGCGCCGTGTATCGCTCTCAATTCGCTGCAAGTCAGCCTGGGCTTGCGCCAGAGTGGCCTCTGCCGCCCGCAGGCGTGCCTGCGAGTTCACCACGCCGCTGGATGTCTCACCGGACATCTGCTCTTCGGTCGACCGCGTCTGTGCCACCTGGTAGCGCAGGCTGGCCAGCAATGCCTCCGCGGCCTGACGATCAGCGCTCAGCTCCTGAGAATCCAGTACTGCGACGGTATCTCCTATTTTGACCACGGTGCCTTCATCCACGGCCAGGCGTTCGATCCGGCCCATAATTTTTGGGCTCACCACTACCTGGTTGGCATCCACGGTGCCAATCAGCACCAGGTCGGAAGAATGGTCCGCTGAAAGAAAGAAATAAGCAGCGGCAATTACCAGCAACAAACCCAGAAAGGCGAAAAATTTGTTCCTCTGGTTCACGTTATCCTTTTTTAAGCGCCGGGTTAAATACCGCGGCGGAGACAAAATCTAAAATGGCGGCGCGGCGCAAGGCAATCCGCTCAGGCGACGTTGGATCGCCTGGAAACATGGCCTGCTGTGCGGGAAGACTGATTAAATAGAAAGCAATCGTACCTAGGATTGACGTCATGGTCTGTAGAGGATCTACCTGCCGGAAGTCGCCGGTTTCTATTCCGTGTTGCAACAGAACCTGGATCTTGGTGTAAATGGGCTTCGCGTAGCGCTCCAGCACTCTGCTGGCCACCGGTGACAGTGTTCTACCCACAGTGCGCATAAACTCGCGTTGCACCAGCCGCGGATAAACCGGAGCACTGGCGATGTAGTCAAAATGCGCTTCCACGTACTTCAACAGCTTTTCCCTGGGTTGCAGGGAAGCGTTGTCCAAAACGGCCATCACGCGATCATGCAGGCCACTGAATACCTCTTCCAGAGCCGCTGAGTAAAGGCCTTCTTTGTCCTTGAAGTAGTAATAAAGCAGGGCCTTGTTGACGCCGGCGCGACGCGCGATCTCATCCGTCCGCGCACCGGTTACGCCCTCATGCGCAAACTCTTCCAGCGCCGATTTCAGGATAGCCGCACGGGTCTTCTCAGGCTCGCCCCGAGAGCCCGGACGCCCTGTTTTTGTTGAGGTTGTCATTTAATTAACCAGTTATTTAAATTATTAATTTCGCGGCCGCCAAATGCAACGGTTAATCGTCTGATCTGGATTGCCGCTTTCAAGGCATATCTCTGCCGTTTGCTAAAATGAGGAGTTTGCCTTCTTCATCCCACGCAAACACAGGGAACCGAATGTCTGAAACCATGCTTGCCGTAGTAAAACCGGAGGCTGCTCCGGGCGCGGACGTGCGCCAGATGCCGCGCCCAAAATTTGGCCCGGATGATGTCCTGGTCAAAGTCAAAGTCGCCTCAGTCTGCGGCACCGATTTGCACATATACAACTGGGACCAGTGGGCACAGAACCGTATCAAACCACCCCTAATCCCAGGACATGAATTCTGTGGATACGTGGAAGCCATCGGCAAGAACGTGACGGCCGTGAAAGAGGGAGATTTCGTCTCCGCCGAAATGCATGTGGCCTGTGGCAAGTGCTACCAGTGCCGCACCGGCGAAGCCCACATATGCCAGCACGTGAAAATCATTGGAGTGGATGCCAATGGCGCGTTTGCTGAATACGTGACCATTCCTGAGTCAAATATCTGGAAGATCGATCCGGCAGTCCCGGCCGACTATGCCAGCGTGCTTGATCCATTGGGCAATGCGGTTCACACCACACTGGCCGGCGAGATTGCCGCCAAGACCGTGGCGGTGATTGGCTGCGGACCGATCGGACTGTTCTGCATCGCCGTGGCACGGGCCTGTGGCGCCAGCGAAGTGTTCGCCCTGGAAGTCAACGACCATCGCCGCAAACTAGCGCAAGAGATGAAGGCCGACCACGTGCTCAATCCGGCCAAAGATAATGTCTATGAGAGCGTAATGAACGCCACCGGTGGAACCGGCGTGGACGTGATTCTGGAAATGTCCGGCCATCCCGACGCGATTCGCCTGGGCTTCAAGATCCTGCGTCTGGGCGGTCGGGCTTCGTTGCTGGGTATTCCATCCAAGCCAATGGAATTGAATTTGGCGGAAGACATTATTTTCAAAGGCGCGCAGGTGCAGGGAATCAACGGCCGGCTGATGTACAAAACGTGGTACCAGATGAACGCGCTGTTAAAGGCCGGCAAGCTTGATCTTGATCCGGTGATTACGGATCGCATGCCGATGGCTGACTTCAGCAAAGGCATGGACAGGCTGCGGACCGGTGAGGCCAGCAAGATCCTGCTGTATCCGAATGGAATGCCGAAGAAGGTCTAGCCGCGAATCTCGCGAATGAAGGCGAACAACATGGCAACATCTACCACTCAACCCGAACACGTTCAACTGGCGGAACTGCGGCAGCAATTCAACGAGTGCTCGGCGACGGCGGAAAAACTTATTGCTTCCATTTCAGAAAACAAGGTAAACCTCCGCGCCAATGACGGCGCCTGGTCGATGGCTGAATGCATTGCGCATCTCACTTCGACAACCGCCCTGTATCTGCCCATGATGAATTCCGCCTTGCAGGATGCCCCGGCGGGAGATGGGCCATACAAGATGGATTGGCGCGGCCGGATGCTCAAATGGATACTGGAGCCGCCGTATCGCACCAAAGTGAAGACGATTCCGAGCCTGGAGCCCAGGCTCAGCGATCCGAGGCGAGTGCTTCCGGAGTTCCTGGCCAGCCAGCAGGAATTCCTCAGTGCGATGCAAATGTGGAACGGGCGCGCGCTCGACAAGGTTTTCATCACCTCGCCCTTCAATAAGCGACTTCGCTATAACATATATTCGTTGTTCAATGTGGTGGCCGCCCACCAGCGCCGCCATCTGTTTCAAGCTCAGCGCGTAAAAGACGCCCTTCGAGGATAGTAAACATGCCGATTCAAACCACCCGCCAGCAGCTGTCTTTTCTCACCGACCAGATGAACGAGCTTAAAGCCAGGGGCACGCATTTCAATCTGCGTGTGCTCGATGACGAGCAGGCGCCGGAGTGCACCATTGACGGCAAACACGTGATCAACATTGCGTCGAACAATTATCTGGGCTTGACCACGCATCCCAAGTTGCGGGAAGCGGCCATGAACGCGCTCAAGAAGTTTGGCGTCGGGTCGGGTGCGGTGCGTACGGTTGCCGGTACCATGCGCATTCACATGGAACTGGAAGAGAAAATTGCGAAGTTCAAGAACGTGGAAGCCTGTGTGGTGTTTCAGTCGGGATTTACGGCGAATGCCGGAACGGTGTCGGCGATCCTGGGCAAAGACGATTTCATCATCTCTGACGAGCTGAACCATGCCAGCATCATTGACGGCGCGCGTCTTTC
>Ga0207127_10199_pt1 | contig 14270 bp, 15 predicted proteins | sample Alteio_BWMinHeat_17_FD_153574 | JGI IMG/M metagenome (GOLD analysis project Ga0207127, IMG submission 153574) | Enriched cells from forest soil in Barre Woods Harvard Forest LTER site, Petersham, Massachusetts, United States -... | ecosystem: Environmental > Terrestrial > Soil > Temperate forest >...
CTGCCGGTGGATCCGCTGGATTTACCGGGAACAAAGGGTCTGTTCAATTCGAAAAAGCGATTGTTTTCCCGGGATTGATCAACTCCCATGATCATCTGGATTTTAATTTATTCCCCCGGTTTGGTCAAAGACTCTATAAGAATTACAGGGAATGGGGCCTTGAAATTCTGAAAGAAAATAAAGGAGAGATCGAGGCAATTCTTAAAATACCGCAGGAGCTTCGTACCCGGTGGGGGATATACAAAAATTTGTTGAATGGTGTCACTACTGTCATGAATCATGGTGAGAAATTGATTACAGGGAGAGAACTTATCACCGTATTTCAGGATTACAAAGCTCTCCATTCCGTAGGGTTTGAGAAAAACTGGATATTTAAACTCAACCAGCCCTTTATGAACCGAGGGCCTTTCGTGATACATGTGGGTGAAGGAACCGACATCAACTCCCATGAAGAAATTAACCGGTTGATAAAATGGAATATTTACAAAAAAGATTTGATTGGAATTCATGGGGTGGCTATGGATGCAATTCAGGCGGCCTCATTTCGAGGCCTGGTCTGGTGTCCGGACTCCAATTTTTTTTTACTAGGAAAGACAGCCGGTATCGGCCAGCTCCAATCTCATACAAAGATTGGATTTGGTACTGATTCCAGCCTGACTGCCAGCTGGAATATCTGGGAGCATTTGAGAAATGCAAGAAAAACGGGGATGGTAACAGATATGCGATTGCTGGCAAGCCTGCGGACAGTTTTAATTGAATGAACATGGTTGCGAACGGCAATCAATTTGTCCTGATGTCTGAAAGTACGCTTGGCCCCTTTTGCCAGGGCTTCAGGATGGTAATCAGTGATGAGAATCACCCCACCCCGCTTTAGGACACGGCACCATTCCTCCAATGCCTGCCTGATATCTTCAATATGCGCAAGGGCTAAGGTGGAGACCACAAGATCACAGGTATTGTTTGCCAGACCAGTCAGATGATTATCATGCAAAAGAAAGGTTTTTGCCTGGGGAAATTTTTTTTGAAGGACTTGCAGCATTCCCTCTGAGATATCAAACCCAAATAAATCCTTTGGACCTTTGGCAATAATCTCATTCCAGTGTCGACCTGTCCCGCAGCCCACATCTGCCACGGTTGCCTCTTTGAGGTCGATTTCATTGACAAAGCCGGAAAATAGCTCATCGTCCAGTGCAAGCATGAGGTTATCAGGCTGGTTGTCATAACTCAGGGCCCATATATCATAGGCAGATGCCGGATCAGTCTCGGCGGTCCCCTTTCTAACCGGCCAACTGGTCAGTAAATAATGTTTTAATCTTGTAATTACCCTCATATATGCCCGATCAGGTGGATGATAAAAATAAGTATATTTAATCATCTAATACAGGCAACCGTATAGCATTGACCATCGTCCTATAAATACAAGATATGAATAAAGTACTTTTATTCAATCCGCGCAGTGCTATTGCAAAACACCGGATTCCCAATTCGATCTTGAACATTGCCGCTTCCATTGAAGGAGCTTATGAATGGGTAATCGTGGATGGAAACCGTGAGCAGGACGCATATGCAAAGATTAAGACGTGGCTAGATACCGGTGAATTTAAATACCTCGGGTTTACCGTAATGCCTGGGCCCCAGTTGAAGCAGGCCATCCCATTCGCCAAAATGATTAAGAATGACTACCCGGATACAACCATGATCTGGGGAGGCTATTTTCCCACCAATCAGTATAAAGTAATATTGGAATCCGGATATGTTGATTTTGTGATCAATGGTCCGGGTGATTATGCTTTCCCAAGATTGCTCGATGCTCTTGAAAATAACAAGCCCTATGAACAGATAAAAAACCTGATCTATCTATCTGGGGGGGTTGCTGTAAAAACCCACAAGGAAGAATTAATTGAACAGGATACCCTCCCCCCCCCTTCCCTACGACAAGCTGGGGCAGTTTTATTCCCTGGAGAAATATCTTGGTAAGACTTATTTGGGAAACAGGACCCTGGCATACCATTCGAGTATTGGTTGCCCGTTTACCTGTTCCTTTTGTGCAGTCGTTCCCACCTACGAGGCAAGGTGGAAGTCAAAATCAGCGATCCATATTTATAAGGATATAAAGTACATCAAGGATCGCTGGGGTGCAGATGCTATAGAATTCCATGATAACAATTTTTTTGTTTCCGAAAAGCGGACTGCCGAATTCGCACGATTGATCCTTCCTGAAAAAATGAATTGGTGGGGAATGGCAAGAATTGATACCATGGATAGATTTAAGGATGAAACCCTGGCTCTGATAAGGAAAGCCGGCTGCAAAATTATTTTCTTCGGAGCAGAAAGCGGGAATGACAATATTCTCAAACAATTGGATAAGGGCGGAACGCAAACCGGGGAGCAAATAGCCAAATTTGCTGCCAGAATGAAAAAATTTGACATCATACCGGAATACTCCTTTGTTCTGGGTACCCCTGCGCCCACAGCAGAAAAAGTTGCTGAACAAATTGAGTTTGATATCAATTTCATTAAAAAGATCAAAGCCATAAACCCCAAAACGGAAATCGTATTATACACCTATAGCCCCGTGCCAACCGAAGGTTCTGAACTCTATAACCAGGTGCTGGCTACCGGCTTTGAATTTCCAAAAAAATTAGAAGACTGGATCAGTCCCCAATGGGAACAGTTTGACCTGAGAAAAAACCCGCTGACCCCATGGCTCACTCCCGACATGATTGACAAGATCAGAAATTTTGAGACAGTTTTGAATGGCTATTACCCCACCGTATCAGATATCCGGTTAAATGAATTGAAACGTAAAATAATTCATTTGCTGTCCGGATTGCGATACAAAACAAATTTTTACGGTTATCCCTATGAAATAAAATTATTGCACAGGGTCTGGAAATACAGACAGCCGGAGATTCAGGGGTTTTAAAAATAACGCTGTGATTTTACCAGATTTCAACATATCAAGTACCATATATGTTCCTGTGGACGTACAACCGGATAATATCTTCGAGAAGAATTATGTTGCTGCCCGGACACTTGAGAGAAGAATGTATACGGATGAAGAAGCAGCCCGATTGCCTTTCATCCAGCCTGACCATCCTCATTATTTGGAATGGAAAATGAGAAAACGCTCCTGTCAGAAACTCCTGCGTTATCTTGAATCAAAAAAAAATATTTTAAGTATTCTGGAAGTTGGCTGCGGCAACGGATGGTTGTCCCACGAACTTTCGAGAATCCCGGGAAGTAAAATCATCGGTCTGGATATTAATTTAACAGAATTGCAACAAGCAGCAAGAGTTTTCAACCAGGGTTCAAAACTCAAATTTGTATATGGTAATATTCTCTCGGGGATTTTGAATGATCTTACCTTTGATGTGATCGTATTTGCGGCCTCCATACAATATTTTCACTCTCTGCCTGAGCTGTTGAATGTCAGTCTCGGACAATTGTGCAGGGGCGGTGAAATTCATATTTTGGATTCTCCATTTTATAAAAAGGAGGAAATTAAGGCTGCAATGCAAAGGTCAAGGGCTTATTATGCCCGTTTAGGATTTCCGGTTTTGGCGGACTATTATTTTCACCACTGCATTGGTGAGATCCAGCCATTTAATCATAAATTATTGTTTGATCCGTCTTCGATTAAAAATAAACTTTTTGGCCATAAACATCCGTTTCCATGGATTTGCATAAAAAAGGATTAAAAAAACAATGCTTACCCAATCGCTTTATCATACAGTCAAGCGTTATCGCACCCTTCAGACGGGCACCATCTCTGCCCTGCCGATCGTTATCCTGATGCCTCATAGTTCCTGTAACTGCCAGTGCGCCATGTGTGATATTTGGAAGGACAACAAAAATCTGAAACAATTGACCGAGGGAGATATAAGCGGTCTGCTTTCTTCGCTGATAAAATTCGGCACACAGGAAGTAGTCATGTCGGGTGGTGAAGCATTGCTCAACCCCAATTTCTTCCGGTTTTGCGAAATTCTTAAAAACGAAAACATTAAGATAACCCTTCTCTCCACAGGAATAACCTTAAAAAGAAACGCGAGCCAAGTAGTAAGGTTTGTAGACAATATCATCGTTTCTTTGGACGGGAGCATGGAAATTCATGACAGGGTCAGGAACATACCAGGAGCTTACAACAAACTAAAAGAGGGTGTTGAGCACATAAAATCACTCCAGCCTTCCTTTAGAATTACCGGGCGAACAGTCATTCACAGGCTGAACTTCCGAAGCTGGCCTGAGATCATTCATGCCGCTAAGTCTATCGGGCTTGACCAGATAAGCTTTTTGCCAGCTGATGTGAGCAGCCAGGCCTTTAACCGGGAAATACCCTGGAGTGAAACAAGGCAACATGAAATATTGCTGCAAGAGGAGGAATTACCGGAACTGGCGGCGATAATCGGTTCCTTGTTGGAAAATTTCAAACCATCGTTTCAGTCAAAATTCATAGCAGAATCTCCGGAAAAAATTCAAAAAATATATTTGTACTATGCTGCATTCTACGGGCACAATCCCTTCCCTTTTAAAAAATGCAATGCTCCCTGGGTATCAACTGTAATCGAGGCTGATGGAACGGTAAGGCCTTGCTTTTTTCATGAATCGTTGGGAAATATCCGGGAACTACCCTTAGACAAAATCCTCAATAGTGTAAAATCGAATCAGTTCAGAAAAAATTTGAACATCAATACGGACAGTATTTGCAAAAAATGCGTGTGCTACCTGAACCTGCCGCCGGGTGCAAGTCTCCGGTAAAATTTTTTTACATGAAAAATATACTTTTTTCGCACTCTTATTTTTTACGTTTTGATCCCAAACAATGGGAGTTGGGGCAACCTTATGCCCCATTGGGTACGCTTTATGCAGCAGCCTGGATGCGTGAAAATGGCTACAAGGTATCCGTATTCGACAGCATGTTTGCCAAAGAACCCGACGAAATCCTGGCACCAATCGAAATTCAGAAACCTGATTTTTTCGTAATCTATGATGACGGATTCAATTACCTGACCAAAATGTGCCTCACAAACATGAGGGATGCTGCCTTCCGCATGATCGGGCTGGCAAAAGAGAGGGGCTGCACGGTGATTGTATCCAGCTCGGATTCAACCGATCAATATGAGAAATATCTCAGCGAGGGGGCCGATTTTGTATTAATGGGAGAAGCCGAAATAAGCCTTCTGGAATTGGTTTCAGCTATTGGCGGCGGGGAAAAAGATTTTATTTCCATCCCGGGCCTTGCATTTAAGGCAAACGGAGCCACCATTAAAACTGCTGCGCGTCCCTTAATAAAAGATCTTGATACCCTTCCCTTTCCGGCCTGGGATCTGATAAATATGGAACCTTACCGGCGGACCTGGATGAAACATGCGGGTTACTTTTCCATGAATATGGGAACGACCAGGGGCTGTCCCTTTAAGTGTAACTGGTGCGCCAAGCCTATTTATGGAAATCGGTATCATTCAAGATCACCCCGGAACGTCGTTAGGGAATTAAAATTTCTGAAAGAAAACTACGATTTTGATCATATCTGGTTCTGTGACGACATTTTCGGATTAAAACCGGGATGGGTGTCGGAATTTGCCAAATTATTGGAAAACGAGGATATGGCATTTAAATTCAAGATCCAGGCCAGGGCAGACCTGCTCCTGCAGGAAAATTATATCAAGGATCTTGCAAGAGCGGGTTGTGACAATATCTGGATGGGTGCAGAAAGCGGATCCCAGAAGATACTCGATGCCATGGATAAAGGGATCACGGTGGATCAGATTCATTCAGCTACCGAACTGCTGCGAAAACACAGGATAAAACCTTCGTTTTTTATACAGTTTGGTTACCTGGGCGAGACGAAGGAGGATATTGAAAAAACCGTCAGAATGATCAACAAATTGTTGCCATTTGAAATCGGGATTTCAGTTTCTTATCCATTGCCCGGGACTTCCTTCTTTGAAAAAGTAAAAGCAGATTTGAAGGAAAAAACCAACTGGACGGATTCCGACGAGTTGAAACTGATGTTCAGAAATACTTACCAGCCCGCATTTTACAAACAATTGCACCGGTATGTGCATAAAAGCTACCGGATGTCAATTGCCTTTCAAAATATCAGAAACCTCCTGGCAAATCCGATGAAAATGACACCGGCCATTTTAAAAAAGGCTCTTTCGGTCGCCTATTATTTTCCGGCTGCGTTTCTCGCAAGAAGAAAATTAAATGCCCTCGAAAAAATTTCATTCTGATGCTTGATCCCACCTTGCATATTCAGGAGCAGGCTATTGCCGCGGCTTTTAACAGCCAGTCCTCTTTATTTGACGGGATGTATTCTTCCAATTCCATTATCAGGTACAAGAGGGAACGTGTCAGAAGCCACGTCCAAAAATTATTAAAGGCAAACAGTTCCATTCTGGAATTAAACGCGGGGACAGGCGAAGACGCCGTGTTTTTTGCGCAGCAGGGGCATGTTATTCATGCGATGGATATATCTTCTGGAATGCAGGAAGTGCTGATTGAAAAAGCAAAACAAAATGGCCTCGCTGGTCGAATCACCCATGAGTTATGTTCCTTTACCAGATTGGAAGATCTGCAGAAAAAAGCAGAATACGACCTGATCTTCTCCAATTTTGCGGGGTTGAACTGTACGGATGATCTGAAAAAGGTTTTAGATTCATTTTCAGCAATTTTAAAGCCAGGGGGAATTATTACCCTGGTGATCTTACCTAAATTTTGTTTGTGGGAGACCCTGCTGGTTTTCAAAGGAAAATTCAAAACAGCCTTCAGAAGATTTTTCAGTAAAAGAGGACGGGTGGCCCATATGGAGGGCAACTATTTTAGATGCTGGTATTATAACCCCTCCTTTATCCTGCATCATTTAAAAAATTCCTTTGATCTTGTGGGTCTTGAAGGTCTTTGTACTATTGTCCCTCCCTCCTATATAGAACATTTTGCGGAAAAACACCCCCGAACTTTCGGTTTTCTGAAAAGAAAGGAAGACCGGCTAAAGGATAGATGGCCCTGGAAATACCTGGGTGATTATTTTATCATTTCCTTAAAAAAGAAAGGCTGAATGTGTTGAAAATTAGGTTCATTCCATTTCCTCTCCGTTTCATTCAATTTGTCCTGATAGAGAGTTAAAATTTTCTCCTGGAAAAAAACAGGGTTCGGTTTGGAAAAATGCTTTCCGGTACGCAGGCCCATCCGGTTTCCTTTTATATTAAGCAGCTGTTTGACCTCTTTTTGTTTCCATCTCACGGTAGTAAGTCTCAAAAGATAAGCATCCAGCCAGTCACCCAGGGAGTTTTGGAAAACCCGCTCAATTATTTTTTTAACCCTGTTTTTTCCTGCCGGTGCAACACCCACCATCATACGTTTATCATATTGGGGGAAATATTCAGTAGCCCAATGGTTGGATCTGAATAATTTGTGCATAACTTCCGGCCCTCTGACGGGCAGCAGCGTAATCAATTCAGTGGCAGTAAATATGTTTTTCTCCTGGATCTCCAGGGCCTCTTCATCGAGGTAATAATTCATACAATACCTGTGCTGGTGCTTTCTTAGGTAGGTAAATTTCTTAAATAAATGCATGATGGTTCTTGCGATCCAAAGTCTGTTCGCCTTTGTGATAATGAAAAAATCAAAGTCGGAATTTTCGTCCGCAAAATTTTTGGACAGAGAACCCGAAATCGCAATCCCCCTGACGTAAGGAAACCTGAAAAGAAACCTCCCTATCCCGCTGGCAATGGCCAATTGGATTTGCGCCCTGGCGTTTCCTTTTATTCTTCTTTCGGCCAAACAAGGATCGTTTATGAGCGAATAAAATTCACCAAGCTTGAATATATATTGGTCATTTACCAGTTGCTCCAACGCTTCTTGCAATTCTTTTTTCCCTATCGTCTGATCAAGAAAGAATTGAATTTCTGATTCCGAAACGGGGTAATTAAATACCCCGAAATAAACCAGGACTTTTAATATGCTTTTATTTATTTTCAAACATCGCTATTTAATAGGCCAAGGCAACTTTCCAGAAGCTTACCCCGTATATCCAATCAAATACTTCTAATCCACCCAATAGGTTGCTTTGGATGAATTTAAAAGCAGGGTCAGACCAAAAGTAAAACATAATGTCTACGAATTCAACCTTACTCATTCCTTTTATCGGGGACCCCGTTGTCCCAGAAATCAAAATAAGGGCAAGGTCATATGTTGATGATAAAAAAATGTATTTTTTATTTAAACGCATTTTTGATGTAACGGTATCGTTTATAATCCTAGCCGCCATCCTAAGCTGGCTCTTGCCCCTGCTGGCATTACTGATCAAATTGGATTCCAGGGGCCCCGTATTTTTTTTACAGAAAAGAGTCGGAAGAGGGTGCCGCAGTTTCCTGTGCTTTAAGTTTCGTTCAATGATCTTTAACGCGGAAGCCGATAGGAAACAAGCCGTTGAAAATGACCACCGGATAACCAGGCTTGGCAAATTTCTCAGAAGGTCGAATCTGGATGAGCTGCCCCAATTTTTTAATGTTTTAAAGGGAGACATGAGTATTGTGGGCCCCAGACCACATATGCACTCTGACTGCAACCGGTTTTCTGCCCAGATTACAGCTTATAAACTAAGGAATTTGATAAGACCGGGGATAACCGGACTGGCCCAGACAAAGGGATTCACAGGTCCCGTCATCGACTTTGAGGAAGTTTTCAGGAGGTATCAATGGGATGCTTATTATGTAAGGTCTGCCAACTTCTGGCTTGATGTCAAGATAATCCGCAAGACTATTTATCAGCATGTGAATCTTATTTTTTTACCTTTTTTTTCTTCAAAACCCTCTTCAGGATTTTCTCTGTAAGGGGCTGGCCTCGGAGAGCCATTCTGCTCCATTTCATTTTTTTCTGGGTCCAAAAAGAAATACCGGGCCACGCAACCTTTCGCAAAAGCTGCCGTATTAATTCTGGATTTGAATAAAAGCCAAGTGCCGGCTCATTGGCAAAACGCAATTTAATTACCTATGGATTTATTTTTGTCTGCACCGACAACCTCCAATTATATTCGGATAGTATACCCTGTCCGGACCCGGCAGCTCACGATAAAAAATAAATCATGAGGAAATATTTGGTCCTGGGGGGGAGTGTTCTGTTACTAGGACTGGTTTTTTGGGTCATCTACCAATACAAATTGCCCCATACAAATGTAGCCGGCGAGAAACCAGCAGTTAAGATCGAGGCTGCAGAATTATACCGGCAGTACCAGCAGGACGAAGACGGATCCAATAAGAAATATTTAAATAAAATTATTGAAATAAAAGGTACTGTTAAAGAAGTGCAAAAAAATGATACATCCATGAATCTCTTGATAGGCGATAAAAATGCTGCAGGGGGAATTAGCTGCAGTTTTTTATTTGAACCTGGTAAGAATTTTATTATACCCCAGCCGGGCGAAGCATCTGTCATAAAAGGGAAATGCAGCGGTTTCCTTATAGACGTAATCCTGGTTGATTGTGTAATTGATCAATAATGGCAGTTTTTATTTCCACGCTCAAAAATGGACAGCATGAATAGGAAATACTTTGTACTAATTATTATTTCCGGATTTACGGGGCTTATGGCAAACAGCTGCGTTAAAAACAGCGTTGAAGTCTTGAATGGTTCCTGTGATACGACCAATGTGACATATAGCAAAGATATCCTGCCGGTACTCATCGATGCGTGCTACCGCTGTCACGGCAATGGCAATACAGTATTCGGGAGTGGTATTAACCTGGAAGGCTATAACAATTTGCAACCCTGGGCGGGTGTTGGCGGATTTTTGGAGGGAAATATAACCCACGCGAAAGGGTTTAACCCTATGCCCTATAATCAGCCGAAGCTTCCGGATTGTGAGGTGAATAAGTTTGTGGACTGGATACATCGGGGAGCCAAAAACAATTAGGGGGATTTAAATTGACAAAAATGAAAAAGCTTATTTCGGCCATTGTTTTGGGCACCATCTTTCAAACCTGCGGATACGGCCAGCAATATTTGACAAGAAGCGGTTTTGTTGGTTTTTATTCACGAACCCCTCTGGAAGATATTAAAGCCGAAAATCATCAGGCTTACTCCGTCATTGATATAGCCAGAAAAAACCTGGCTTTTACCTTATTATTAAAAGGTTTCCTGTTCCCAAAAGAGCTGATGCAGGTGCATTTTAATGAAAATTACATGGAAAGTGATAAATACCCGAAAGCCAGCTTGAGCGGAACGTTTACAGGGGAAGTTTTGTTGACGAAGGATGACCTATATAAAATAAATGTCAGCGGTGATCTTAGCATGCACGGCGTGACGAGGAAAATACAATGCCCTGCCACGCTGGAAGTCAGGCAGGGTAATCTGATCGGCAGATGCCAGTTCAGCATAAAACCGGAAGATTTTAATGTTAAAATACCATCCATTGTAAGAGATAAGATCGAACAAGAAATGAAAGTTTTGGTGGAGGTGAATTTCAATACGCAAAATTGATCTGTCAGGGGCAGATCGTATATATAAACCGGTTGGATTCCCTAATAAAAATGAGTTTTTGCACAAACAAATAAATACCATGAGTTCCAAACATTTACTTGCATCTATCACCGTCCTTTGTTTTTCGTCCTGCCTGTTCGCTCAGGACAAGGACTTGCTTAAAATGCTTAATGATTCAATTAGCGTGAATGACAAACACTCGCCTGTTACAGGCACATTCAAGGCCCTGCATATTGTTAATATGCAGACGATTGAAGCACCGGCCAGGGGAGCATTAAATTTTATTATTATGCACCGTTTTGGCCAGCTGAACAGCGGATCCTACAATCTCTATGGATTGGACAACGCCACACTCCGGTTGGGTTTGGATTATGGGATTACAGATCGACTCGCAGTGGGTATCGGAAGAAGCTCTTATCAGAAAATGCTGGATGCTTATATTAAATACAGACTTTTACGCCAGACGGAAGGCGGGGATCATAATATGCCGGTATCTGCTAGCATTATCGGCGGTATCACCGATTACACGGATATCAATTACCCAAAAGGAGGCACCAACTACAGCGTATCTTACTTTGGCCAATTGCTTATTGCCAGGAAAATTAACAGGAATCTGTCCATCGAATTGTCGCCCACCTGGGTGCATTATAACCTGGTGCCTTCTGCGGCTGATAAGTTTGACGAATTTGCGATCGGGGCCGGCGCCAGAATGAAAATAACCAAAAGAATGAGCCTCAATGTTGAATACAATTACCTTTTGCCCAACCAGATCGTATCCATGGCGGTTCATAATTCATTGTCAATGGGTCTTGATATCGAAACGGGGGGGCACGTGTTCCAGCTGGTTTTCAGTAATTCACAGGGAATGACTGAGCCACAATATGTCGGCAGGACAACAGAAAGCTGGGGTAATGGGGGTATTTATTTTGGCTTTAACGTATCCAGGAACTTTAATATCAGCAACCATGCAAAAGCCCGCAAAGCCAAATAGGGCGTGCAATAAAGGCCTTTAAGAAGACGGATTCTTTGGTTTGGCGAAATAAGCGTATCTTCGCGGCACTTATATTCTATTTCTCACTCTTTTTGTTTTGTTCCATCCCATCTCAAAATTCGTGCAGACATTGATGAGTAAGGCAGGTAAAGTATCATTCAGTTGATAGCCTTACCAGATTTTTTCATCTAAAACTTACATTTTGTCATTTGAACAATTGAATCTCATTGAGCCTATATTAAAGGCTTTACAAGCAGAGGGTTACAGTACTCCGACACCTATTCAGGAAAAAGCAATTCCTGTCGTTATGCAAAGAAAAGACCTATTGGGCTGCGCCCAAACCGGCACTGGGAAAACAGCTGCTTTTGCTATTCCCATATTGCAGCTGTTGTCCGCGGAAAAACAAGTCCATACTGCACCCGGAAATATCCGGGCTTTAATACTAACACCTACCCGGGAACTGGCTATTCAGATTGAGGAAAGCTTCAGGGCCTACGGGAAATTTATCCCTCTCAAACACCTGGTAATCTATGGGGGTGTTTCACAGCAGCCGCAGACAGCTGCCCTGCGAAGGGGAGTTGACGTTTTGGTGGCGACGCCGGGGCGATTGTTGGATCTCATCAGTCAGCGACTGATCAGTCTCCACGCAATCAGCATATTTGTTCTGGATGAGGCCGACAGAATGCTGGACATGGGATTTGTGCATGATGTTAAAAGAATTATTGCCAAATTGCCTCCCCGCAGACAGACTCTGTTTTTTTCTGCAACCATGCCGCCTGAAATACAGCAATTGTCCAGGACCATATTGGTGAATCCAGTGAAAGTCGAGGTAGCGCCGGCATCTTCTACAGCAGACACAATTCTCCAATCCCTGTATTATGTGGAGCGAAAGGATAAAAAAGCATTATTGATCAATCTTTTAAAGGGGAAATCTATCCGGACAGCCTTGGTTTTTACCCGAACCAAACACGGTGCGGATAAGGTTGTCAAAGATTTGAACCATGCCGGAATATCTGCAGAAGCTATCCACGGGAATAAGTCCCAAAATGCCCGGCAAAGGGCGCTCAGTAATTTCAAATCCCAGCAGACAAGGGTTTTAGTAGCGACGGATATTGCAGCCAGGGGTATTGATATAGAAGAGTTGTCACATGTAATTAATTATGAACTGCCCAATATTCCGGAAACTTATGTTCACAGAATTGGCAGGACCGGGAGAGCCGGTGCCAATGGAATTGCTTTCTCCTTTTGTGATGCAGAGGAACTCGCCTACCTGAAAGATATTCACAAATTACTCGGCAAGTCCATTCCTGTGACGGAGCATTCCCTTCAGATGATCAACGTCTCTGCAAGAAGCGCGGCAGCTCTGCCGCAAAAAAGCTATATCAGGCAAAACAAGCCCAGGGGCGGTTTTAGAAGAACAACATCCAATCAGAGTAATCATAAGCCTTCCTGGAGAAATAATTAGGTTCCGCTTGCGCATTGCAAAGAAAATACCCTGATCCCGAATGACTAGAGAATAAATCTAATTGAAAAGGGGGTAAAACCCCCTTTCTTCATTTTATGCTCTTTGTTTTGTCGGTGATTTTCTTTTTGCCTTTCTTAGCGCCCCTTCTATTCCCTTACTAAGGTTTTCGAATGTGGGTTTGCCGGTAAAAAGTTCTCCGTTTATGAAAAATGCGGGCACGTCCCTCACCCCCTTGCCCAATCCTTCCAGCAGGTCATTGCGCACGTAAGATCCATAGGTGGAATTAACCAGTTCATCGAGGAATCGTTTGTTGACGACTCCGGCTTCTTTTGAATGAATTTTGAGACTGGTGGTTCCCAGGTTACGACGCCGGTTGAAAAGAATATTATGCATTTCCCAGAATTTACCTTCCTGAGCCGCCCCGACGGCCGCTTCACCGGCCTTCATGGACCGCTGGTGCACCTGTGTCAGGGGAAAATGCCTGAAGTTAAACCTGAGCTTACCATCATACTCTTCCAATAACTTTTTAACAACTTCATTGGCTTTAGCGCAATCCTCATTTTCATATTCGCCAAATTCAACCAAAGTTACAAGCGCATCTGCGCTGCCTACAAAAACATTTTTCGGTTCAATAATTTCAACGATTTCTTTCTTAAAAGCCATAATTTACTCCTTTTTATTTTTCTGAAGCCTTCAAATACCCTGGATGGGTATTCAAAAGCGCTGATGCCACCGCTTTAGCGGTGGCATCTGTCAAAATTAGCTCTTTTTTCCCAGAGTCTGCTCACGGTTTCTCGTATTTTGCAGCTTTTCCTCAGGATTCTGCTTGGAAACATTCTCACTTCTAAATACAACAACCCCGTCAAATACATCCACCAGGACAGGGTGAGTCTTATCTAAGTCACCAGCTAAAATCTTTTTACTCAATGGGTTGACAATTTCCCTTTGGATCAATCGCTTCAGGGGCCTGGCCCCGAACTGCGGATCAAAACCATTTTCAGCCAGGTAATCCACCGCGTAATCACTGAACTTGAGAACAATCCCATTTTTCTCAACCATCTCGGAAAGTTTTTCCAATTGTATTCTTATGATCCCCCTGATCTCGCCCTTTAAAAGAGGCTGGAACATGATCACTTCATCTATCCGGTTCAGGAACTCGGGACGAATGTTTTGCCGTAAAAGTGCGAGCACCTCCGTTTTCGTTTTTTCAACGACCTCCTCCCTGTTTTTTTCTGTCACGTCTTCAAAAGCTTCCTGAATAATATGACTACCCATATTGCTCGTCATGATAATGATGGTATTCTTAAAATTCACGACCCGTCCCTTATTATC
>Ga0207127_10133_pt1 | contig 14176 bp, 14 predicted proteins | sample Alteio_BWMinHeat_17_FD_153574 | JGI IMG/M metagenome (GOLD analysis project Ga0207127, IMG submission 153574) | Enriched cells from forest soil in Barre Woods Harvard Forest LTER site, Petersham, Massachusetts, United States -... | ecosystem: Environmental > Terrestrial > Soil > Temperate forest >...
GATTCGCTTCGTCCATTGCGGCTTTTCGCAGGGCCTCCGCCAGTGATGAACGCTGTGCCTCCTCCCGGATCAGCCGGATCCCGTCTTGCCACTGCTTCTGGACCGCGTTGTCGTCGGTTGCCACCATCAGGTCAGCAAAGAGATTCGTCTTCGCCGCGTGCGCGCCCGGAGAGTGGCCGTCGGCTGGGATAATCATTTCCATGAGTTGGTCCAGAACGCGGATTTCATCCGCGCTGAAGAACTGCAATTTGTATTCAGGGGCCGATGACGTCGCGGAGGCGGCCTTCATGTTGCACGCGGTGACGGCCTGGAGTACGTTCACCTTGGGCGATAACGCGGTCAATGCGACAATCTTGAGCAGCGCTCTTCTTTCCATGTTTCCCTCCCATGTTCTCCTCTGAGCCCCATAAGGCGCTTTCCATTCGACCGCGCCGGTGTCCACGCTCCGGCACGAACAGTGCTGCGAAATTCTACAGTTCTCCTCTTTTTCGCTGCTCCTTTATGTAGTCGGCAGCGCGCAACGAGAGGGCCATGATGGTAAGTGTGGGATTCTTCTCGCTGGATGTGGTGAAGCAGCTTCCGTCGGTGACGAAAAGATTTTTCACGTCTCGTGCCTGGCAATAGCTGTTGAGCACCGAGGTGCGGGGATCTTTCCCCATGCGGATCGTTCCCACTTCATGGCTCGCGAAACCAGTAGGAGCATTCCTGGAGTTCGGAAACACCTTGCCCTTCAGGTGGGATAGCATTTCAAGCATGCTCCGGTTGGATGCCTGCCACAAAGCACGATCATTGTCGCTGAAACGAAAACGAACGACGGGAGTCGGGATGCCGTGAGCGTCGAGGCGGTTAGGATCTACCGTCACAAGATTCTGGGAAGACGACGTCACCTTCGCGAAGCTCCCCAGAAACAAATATCCAGGTTGCATTCTCCGCACCCGCTCCTTAAAGGCAAACCCATAGCCGGGCAGGCTGCTGGCATGATGCGGAAACATGTAACTTGAAAAATTGACCTGGATACCCCAACCCCCGGCGACATCGCTCTTTCCTTTGTCGAGGAGCTGGTTGTAACGAGGGACGTATACGTGGTCGGTGGCGCCGTCCTGGTTGAAAGGCTTTCTCCCTTCGAGTTCCTCCAAGTAGATGCTGACCGAATCCCCCAGATGCCCGTGCAAATAACGACCTACCGCGCCGCTAGAATTAGCAAGTCCAGCGGGGTGCTGTGGAGAGCGGGAGTTAAGTAAGAGCCGCGCTGACTCCACGGTTGAGCAACAAACCACAACGATCCCGGCCTTCACCTGCTGTTCAGTGCGAGTCTCAGTATCAATGAAGGAGACCGCCTTCGCCGTTCCCTCGTTGTCAACCATGATCTCGCGCGCGAGGGCGTTCTGGCGAAGGGTGAAATTGCCAGTCGCCCGAGCTTTCGGCAACATGCAATCTGGAGTGGTGAAGATCGAGGCGACGTCGCAGCCATCCATGCAGTGGCCACAATAATGGCAAGGAGGCCGGTTGTCGTAAGGTCTAGTGAGGGCCGCCTTTCGCACCGCAATGAGCGGGATGCCCATCGCGCTGGTCGCTCGCTTTAGAATGTGTTCGCTACAGCGCCAGGGAATAGGGGGCAGATAATGTTGGCCGGCGGGCAGGATTTCAAGATGATCGTCGTTCCCGCAAACTCCAATGATCTGTTCGATGCGCTCGTAATAAGGTTCGAGTTCCTCATAGCTCAGCGGCCAGTCTTCCTCGACGCCTTGGAGAGACCACTCCTTGAAATCTCGCGATGCGTAGCGCAGCGTAACGGCGTTCCAGTGCAGGGTTCTGCCGCCCAGGACGCGCACCCGATCTATCCCGACATCGTCTGAATCGGCATAGGTGATGGATTTGGAAATGTCGCCTTGGTAGAAGGGCGCCTGCTTCTCCCCCCGCAATCCCCGGTAAGGCAATTCGTACGGCCACTTGTGGGAGAGGAACTCAGAAGGAGGAACTTCACGTCCCGCTTCCAACATGACCACTTTGGCGCCGCCTTCGCACAGTTCCTTCGCCATCACGCCCCCAGCGGCGCCGGAGCCGATGATACAGACGTCGAAGATTTCACCTTGGCTCAATGGCTTTCTCCTCCCACCTAAATCAGCGATTCTTTGGAAAATCCAAGAGGGCTTGATTGACGGTCGACGGTCAAGTTCTCAAAAGAGCGCGATTTGAGTTTCTGATTTCTACTTTCTGCTTGGTGACCGCTTCTTCCCGCCTATAACCTTCTGCGCACGAACCACAGATTTTCCTTCATTCCCCACTTCCAACTCTTTGGCCAATTGCTTGATGAACCTAATTCCGCGTTTCGCCAGCTCATCGCCTGAGGGAGCAAGGTCGCGCCAGATCGCGGCCGCCGCTGCCAAGTCCGGTTCTGGCTGCGCAAACGATTCGATTGTCAGCCAGCCGTCGTAGTCGATTTGTTGCAGCACCGACAGGATTCCTCGCCAGTCGTTGTGCCCGGTTCCGGGGATTCCTCGATCATTCTCGGAAATGTGAACGTGGCCGAGGATCTTGGCGATGGACCGCAAAGAGGCAGCGGGATTCTGTTCCTCAATATTCGCGTGGAACGTATCGAAGTGGATGAGCACATTGGGCGCGCCTATGTCTTTCACCAATTTCGCGGCGTCACTTTGCGTGTTAAGGAAATAAGTCTCGAAGCGGTTGAGGGGCTCGATGCAGACAATGAGCCGAAGACGCAGCGCGTGTTGTGCGACTTTGGTAAGCCCGTCAACGGCCCAATCCCACTCCTGCGGGGTTCGCCGGGCTCCTGTCATCACTCCAAGGCCCGCGTAAAGTGGACCGCAGATCAGGGTTGCACCTAACTCAGCCGTACGATCGAGGCATTTCTTAAGAAACTCCACCCCTCGGGCGCGAATGTCAGCATCGGAGCTGATGAGATTTGCCTGTCGCGGTAGAACGCTGCACGTCGTACGCGCCAGACCTGCCGCGTCTAGCATTCTGCCGACCTCAGCTGTGTTGGCCGGTTCATCCGGCGAAAGAAAAAGCTCGACCCCGTCGAAGCCCCACTTCTTGACCTTGGCGAACAAAGGCGCGAGTCGATCATCCACCCGCGTCGTCCACACCATGGTATTGACGCCATATTTCATCACAAGCATCTCCCGCGGGACCCGAGATATCGATTTCAGCCTCTTCTTAGCGAGGGCGCCCGCAGAACACATGGAGTGCTGCGCCCAGGCGCTCCAGTCCGCCGCAAACCGTCTCCGTCGTTCCGCAAAACCCCATCCGGAAGTGTTGCGGCTGCTCGAAAAATTCTCCCGGCACTACACTGGTCTCGAACTGCTCGCGGAGCATGGCAACGAATTCTCCGGCACGTCCCGTTTTCAGCCGTGGGAATACGGTAGTGCCGAAACGGCTAGGCTCGCAAGCCAGCTCTGCACATCCCCCCAGGAAATCATTGACCAGCGCACGATTGGTCTCCAGAAGTGTCCGGGAACGGTCGCGAATGCGGCCAAGATTATCCAATGCAATCACCGCGAGACGCTCCGCCGGATGCACCGGTCCCGCGTAGGTGAAATCGATAATCTGCCACATCCGCTGCGCCAGTTCCGGCTGCGCCAGAATCCATCCGCAACGGATGCCGCTTAGCCCGTACGCCTTAGTCAGGCTGCTCGTAGCCACAAAATTTGACCCAAGATGAAAAGAGGAACGCCACGGCTGATCGAACAAGGTCTCCAGGTACACTTCGTCCACCAGGACACGGGCACCCACCTCGGCCGCCATTTCGCCCACCTGCCGCAAGGTGGAATCCTCGGTCAGTGCACCGCTTGGATTGTGGAGATTGCAGAGAACCACCAGGCGGGTTTTCGAGGTAATTCCGCGCTCCAACTCTCCCAGCCCTAACCGGAATCCTTTCTCCGAGCGGCGTTCGAAGCGGCGAACGTTCGCGCCAATGTGATCGAGAATAGTCAGGATTGGGTCATAAGTGGGGCGTTCAACCAGCACGTCGTCGCCGCGACGGACGAGCGCTGTCAGGGCAATGAAATTGGCCATCGACGCCCCCAGCGTATAGACAACGCATTCTTCCGGCACAGCCGCCTTCGCCGCCAACCGCTCCATCAGCGGCTTGTAGCCGTACGGACCCGTTCCGCCAATCTCCAGATCCTCGATTTGCACCGGCAACTCCGCCAAAGGATAGTCCCCCACCCCGCTGACCGCCAGATTAAAGCGCGCGTGCGAGTGCAGTTTGGACCACGCCATGTAGTGGGTGACGGCGTCCGCCCGCGAATCGTTCATCCCGTGCTCTCCTACGTTACAGAAAGGGACAATCCCAAGTTTATCGAGGGTGCAGGTTCAGCCGCCTCCAGAACCAGTAGACCGGAACCCCCGCCAGCAAGAGCGCGAAGCCGATCAGGCTGTTGTCAGGGTAACGGTAAATCGTATTCGCTACCACCCACCAGCATATCGCGATAAACAGAGCCGTAGTGAGCGGATGGCCGGGTATGCGATAGCCAGCGCTGGCGGTCATCAGTCCCCGCGCGGCACGGCGGCGGAACACGAAGATAGTGGTCGCGGTCAGCCCGAAAAACAAGAAGTCCATGGCGATGACGTAGTTAAGGATCTGCTCATAGCGGCCCGAGCGCACGATGACGATCGTCCACACGCTTTGCAGAACGATGGCAACTACCGGCACGCGCGTGCGCGGATCGAGCCAGGCCACCGCACGAAAGAAGAGTCCGTCATCGGCCATGGCATAGTACACACGAGGCGCGGTCAAGATCGACTGGCTTAAGAAACCCAACGTCGAGATGGCAATCGCCGCCGCAATGAACGTAGCGCCGCGCTGCCCCAATGCCAGCCGCATCACAGCCGTGGCGGGCGTGCTGGTCGCGGCCAGTGCTTGCGGACCGAGAGAGCGCAGGCACACCCAATTTACAGCGGTGTATAGCACCAGCACGCCGACCACTCCGATCAGTAGAGCGCGCGGCAGGTTTTTCTTCGGTTCTTTGACTTCGGCCGCGACGAAGTTCGCGGTTTGCCATCCGCCATACGCGAACAGCACCGGCACCAGGGCCCCGCCAAACGATGGCAACGACCAGGCTCGCTCCGCCGCGGTCGTCGTGGTCAGATGCCGCCCTGCCAGGGCCAGGCCGGCAATTACCAGGGCGCCAATCGCGACGATCTTCATGACCATGAATGCGCTCTGGGTTCGCCCACCCGTTTTTACACCGAGGCAATTGATCAGCGTCAGGGCGCCCAATGCGGCCGTGGCGATGACCCAGTCCTGAATGTGGGCACCGGTAAGCTCGCGAAAGTAGCGGGCGAAAGTAATCGAGACGGCCGCCATTCCTCCGGTCTGTGTCACCAGCAGCAGCACCCATCCGTACAGAAAGGCTACCGCCGGGTGATACGCCTCGCGCAAGTAAGCGTACTGACCACCTACCTCCGGCAGCGTGGCCGCCAACTCCGCCCAAACGAAGGCGCCACCCACCGCGATGACGCCTCCAAAAATCCATGCGCCCAGGATCAGAGCCGGGGTGTGCACTTGCTGCGCCACGACGTAAGGATTGATAAAGATGCCGGCGCCCACCACGCCTCCCATGACCAGCATGGTGGCGTCAAATAGCCCGAGTTGCCTTGCCAGGCTGGGTTTGGGGTCGGGGACAAGCTGCGCGCTCGAAGGAGTCTTCATCGGGTCAGCGCAGGAATTTTGATTCTCTGCTTGTGGCTGTATCGGAGGGGAAGCTCACTACCAAAGGGCTACTCCTACGCCAGCAACATGATTGGAACGACATTTAGGGCCGGCCGGCAATCCTGGATATCAGTCGGGCCATCATTCCCGGCGCTCGCCTCGTGCGGAGGCAGGCCTGGCATCTTGGCTGCACTATATCTCGGGCGACAACAGGGCCCGTGCAATCATTCTTATGTCTTCCTGCGTCCCGCGAAAGGCCCACAGTTCCGACCGGTCTTCTATGTAACTTTGGCCCGTGCCCGCTCCAATCGCCGGAACGTGGTATTCCATTTCACTGAACATTCCCCAACGGCTGTTCACACTGCATGCCTGGGTGGAATAGCCCTTGTCCTCCGGTTCGGTCCAGGGAACGTCGGCGTACTCCCCCGATGGATTGACGGAAAAATTGCGGACGATGAGGGCATGTTCGCGGCCGGTGGAATAAATGTATCCGATGCGGCCGGTCGTCGCCAGTGCGCGAACCCCGATTTTGTGTTCACCCGCCGCACGCATCTTGAAGCGGACGAGACGATCGCTTACGACGAGTTCATCGGGTGGGGCGTCAACCAAACCAAAGTAGATTCTCGGCTCGGTTCTGCAATAGGTCGGAATAAGAAGTTCCCCCTGGTGTGGCATCTGCGTGAGACTCCAAAGCCCAACCAGGGGAGCGTTATCGGGATTGGCATCCAGGATTTTCAGGGAGGTCAGCAGCGTGTGCCCGGCATATTCGACTGTACCGCTTAAGGTGGCGTTGCCGTGGCGCAAGGGATTGGGCGCAGCCGCAACCGATTTTGTGATCTCCAGTTCTGCTTTCTTCCTGGAGCGAAATCCCTCAATGGTGAGACGATTGCTAAGTTTTAGGCCATGGTCCGTTTTTGCCACCTGATAATGGCCGGGATCGAGGCCGCGCGGCTGCCAGTAGCCGGCAATATCAATGTGGGGAAACTTTGGGAAAAAGAAATCCAGCTCCGGCGCAAGCCACGTCCGATCGCCTCCCGAGTTCTGCCAGTCGTCGCTCGCATAGTACGCCCGGGCTGACTCCACGTTGTTCAGCACGGAATTCGTCCACAGGAAATTCTCTTCGCTTCCGGGCGCAAACATACCTAGAATTCTGCCGCCATAGGGCAGGATCAGCAGCCGCGTCCCATCGGCGGTTTCGTGGAGCTCCGTGGGCTTGCCGACTGCTTTCAGCGTTGCGATCAGTTCCTTTAGCATGCCCATGGTTTCCTCAGACTCCGGGAATATAACCTTTGCCAAAGGTGTTGGTTGATTCTTTCCTGAAGTCAGAAACCAGTGACATGAGCGCGGTGGTTCCGCCGTCGGCGACGATGGTTTGACCGATGATGAATGAGGCGTCGTCCGAGCACAAGAAGGCAGCCAGCCTGGCAATGTCCAAGGGCTCTCCACAACGCGCAACCGGGATAGCGTTGTATCCGGCCTCCGCGGCCATCTCTTGCGTAAATCCGGGAATGCACTTGAAATAGTTCTCCACGGTAATCCACCCGGGGGCGATCGCATTGACACGGATGCCCTTGTGGGCGAGCTCTACCGCTAACGATCTCGTATAGGCAATGATCGCACCTTTCGTAGCCGCGTACGCCGAATGCTCAGGCACACCCTGGAGCCCATGCACCGAAGACATGTTACAAATGACTCCGCCACCGGCCTTCACCATTCCCTCGACGATTCTCTGCGTGAGGAAGTACGGGCCGCGAAAATTGACGTTGAACAGTTTGTCGAATTGCTCCGGCTTTATTTTCAGGAAGGGGCGGTTGAATGTTACACCGGCATTGTTGACCAAACAATTCACCCCACCAAGAAACTCGTTGGCCTGGTCTGCCAATCCGATCGCCTCCTCCAAACGGTCGAAATCCGCCCGGAAAGCGGTCGTTTTCCGTCCGAGTGATCGAACCTCTTCAACCGCTGCTTTTACGGAAGTGTCGCTGTCCACATAGTGAAAGACGACATCCGCCCCACGCCGGGCGAATTCCAGGCCGATTTCACGCCCGATCCCGGTATCCGAACCGGTGACTAAAGCCTTCTTCCCCTGCAAGGTGAGTTCTCGAGGCATATATAGGGTCTTTCCGGATTTGGTGTGCGATTTATCGGACGGTCAAGAATTTCGAGCCTAGTCACTCGTTTCGGGCTTGTCGGTCAGGGTCGTGAGCAAAGTTCCCACCGGAACCTTTTGGTTCAGTTCAACATGAATTTTTCCCAGGTAGCCCTTGCCCATTGCCTCGACTTCCATTTCTACTTTATCCGTTTCGACGGTAAATAGGGGGTCGCCCTTCTCTACCCACTCGCCTGGCTTTTTCAACCAACCGGTGACGGAGCCCTCCTCCATCGTAAGACCGAGCTGCGGCATGATAATTTCGTACGCCATATTTAGGACGCGCTCCTTGATTAATTCATCATCTGGCGCACTTCGCCGACGATGCGCTCGACTGACGGGATCATCTGATTTTCCAGAACCGGGCTGAATGGATTCGGCACCGGCAAGGAACAAATTCGCTTTGGAGTTACTTCCAGTTCGTCGAAACAATCTTCGGCCGCAATCGCCAAAAGTTCCGCCGCAAAACTACAAGAAGACGGAGACTCATCAATCACCACCAGCCTCCCGGTCTTCTTAATGGAATTCGTAATCCTCTGGCGATCCAGCGGAACGATAGTCCGCGGGTCGATCACTTCCGCCGAGATGCCCTGTTGCGACAGCGCTGCCGCTGCCTTAATTGCCAAATCCACCATGCGAGACATGGCCACAATCGTGAGATCCTTGCCTTCGCTGACAATGCGAGCATCACCCAATGGAATGAGATACTCCTCTTCGGGCACAACTCCTTTGGTGTTGTAGAGAGATTTGTGCTCGATGAAGATCACCGGTCCCGGTTCCCGGAGAGCGCTCTTGAAGAGCCCTTTCACGTCGTAAGGGGTGGCTGGCAGCACAACTTTTAGGCCCGGCGTATTCGCAAACCAGTTGTAGAAAGTATGCGAGTGGTGCGCTCCGGCGTTGCGGACGGCTCCCATCGCCCCGCGAACCACAACCGGGGCTTTGATCTTTCCGTTCGACATATAAGAAATATTCGCAGCCTGCTGCACGATTTGCGTGATCGCTTCGAGAGCAAAGTCGAGAAATACTTCATCCACCACTGTGCGCGTGCCCGCCATGGCCGCACCAATTGCCACGCCCGTGGCCCCCAATTCCACGATACCGGTGTCCCGCAAGCGGTCATCGCCAAATTCCTTCCACAATCCTTTGGTCTGGCGGAAATTTCCCCCGCGGGAACCGATTCCCTGCCCGATGTAAACAATACTGTCGTCCCGGCGCATCTCTTCGCGCAAAGCTTCGACCCCGGCGTCCACATACGTAATCACACGCCCTGCATCTGACATAGCTTCCTTCTCCTGCATCAAAATACATGCTCATTGACGGACTCCGCCAACGGCTCCGGACTCTTCTCGGCGAATTCGACCGCCTGGTCGATAAGACGTTCCACTTCCTGATCGATTGCCTGTAGTTTGCTTTCGTCTCCCGCTCCAGAGTCGAGCAGCAATTTGCGGGCGCGTTTCACGGGATCCTGCTGTTTCCACTGCTGAACTTCGTCACGAGTTCGATAGTCGGTGCCAGGATCGCCTTCGTGATGGCCCACGTAGCGATAAGTCTTGCACTCGATCAAAGTTGGACCGCCCCCTGCTCGCGCGCGCTCGATTGCCGCCTTGGCTGCGCCGTGAACCGCAAGCACGTCCTGACCATCCACCTCTACCCCGGGAAGACCATACGACTTCGCGCGACTGGCCACGCTAATGTTCTTGGTCGCACGAGAGAATGCCATTTCCGTCGCATACAGATTGTTCTCGCAAACATAAATCACCGGCAGATCCCAAACCGTCCCCATATTGACGGCTTCGTGGAACGAGCCGCTGTTGACTGCCCCGTCGCCAAAGAAACTCACCACGACTTGGCCCTTCTTCCTCATCTTCGCGCTAAGGCCGGCACCGGTCGCCAGAGGAATCGGTGCACCAACGATCCCATTTGTGCCCATGAATCCCCACTCTGGCGCGTACATGTGCATGCTTCCGCCGCGTCCTCCCGAGCTTCCAGTGGCTTTTCCCCAGAGTTCCGCTAATACGACTCCTGCCGGTACCCCTTTAGCCAGCGCGTGACCATGGCCGCGATGAGTGCTGAAAACCAGATCTTTCGGAGCGAGATTCGAACACACTCCTACCCCTACCGCCTCTTCACCGACATATAAATGAACGAATCCGGGAAGCCTCGCGTTGCGATAGAGCTCTTGTACTTTGAGCTCAAACAGTCTGAGTTCGAGCATTTTCTGGTAATAGCCGAGGAGCAGATTAAGATCGCGCTGCTCAGCAATCGCTGTTTCCGACATATGCGAACCTCCTAAATTCTTACTGTACTAGAGGAAGTTGAATGGGCGCCCGCTGATCCTGTGAACGGTATACCGCTGTGAACAACTCAACCACCCGTCGCCCGTCCTCAGCATTCACCGCTGGTTCGCGGTCTTCCAGCACGGCACACAAAAACTCACCCAATTGCATCTCGTGGTAGTGGGTCATAACGTTCCACGGCCGGGACCGGTCTTCGCGATCCCAGGCGGCGAACTGGCACTCTTCCCCGGGAACAGTCCAGATATCGTTGAACGGCGGATCCATTTTTTCCGTAACTCCGGAAATGAAGGGAGACCCACTATCGGTCTCGGCCCCCACCGACGCGCCCGACGATCCGTGAATATGGATTTTGCCATATAGACCAGGACGTTGGGAATTGCTTAGAACAATGGACCCCATGCCACCATTTTTGAATCGCACCGACGCCACCACCGTGTCATCAACTTCTATTCCAGGATGGTTGTAGTTGTCCCAATAGGCGTGGATTTCCGCGGCCGGACCCATGAACCAGCAGAGCAGATCGAGATAGTGCGGCGCCTGGCTCACGACCACTCCGCCGCCCTCACCCTTCCAAGTGCCCCGCCATGGGTCAGAGAGGTAATAGGAAGGCTCTCGCCAGCCGAGCATGGTTACCACCGCGAGGGCTGGTTTCCCCAGCTTGCCTGTGTCGATCGCATGCCTTATCCGCTGACACGGCTCATACCAGCGACGCTGGCTGACCACCCCGAGCTTGATTCCCGCAGCACGCGCCACCGAGATCGCTCGGTCGCAAGAGGCCAGATCAACGGCCAGGGGCTTCTCCGAAATCACATTGACGCCAGCCGCCGCGGCTATCTCCACGGCGGCAGGGTGTTGCGTATGCTGAGTGCAGACCGATAGTACATCCACTTTTTCGCGATGCAACATTTCAGCGAGATCCGTATAGCCCTTTACCTGAAACTTTGCGGCACATGCTTGCGCGCGCTCGGGCGCGACATCACACACGGCAACGAACTCCGAAGTCGGCAGAGACCGATAGGCGAGCGCGTGCGTGGCGGCCACCTTTCCGCAGCCCACAATGGCAGTCCTAAGACGAGCTGAATGTGCTCTCTGCATGGTCACTTCTCTTCCAACATAGCTCGTCGCCGTTCCAGCGCGCGGCTACAGACTCCCAATCAAGAAATAGAACTTCCGTCCGACGCGCCAGGACGATGCCGCAACTCCACCAAGAATCCAAGCAGTTCCTTGGTATCCAGCAGTGCCCAACGCGTGCCTGGCCGAATGCCTGTCCCGGATTGCAGCACCGTGACCCCAGACTTTTCCAGCTCGCGAAGAACGGGATCGATGTCGCTTACCTCAAAGAGAACGTGGTGAATCCCGCCACCGGTCTCATCCAGAAAGTCTTTATAGGCATTGCGGCCTTGGACTGGCTGAATCAACTCGACTTCCACATCTCCCAGTTGAACAAATGCCTGGCTGATTCGAATCCTCTCGTCCACACCTCGATAAGCGTACTTTGATTCGGCGCGGTCAGGCCACTCCACGAACCGAAATGGGCCGATACCAAATAAAGAAGTCAGCAGCTCGGTCGTGCGCTTGCGGTCGGCCACCACAATTCCGATTTGCACCAGCCGCTTGAGTTGAACCCCGCCCACGGTCGCTGACGACAAGTTCGATGTCATGCCTGATCCCGCATTCCCCGCTGAAGTCATCGGGCCAAATAACCTCCGTCAACCGGAAGTATGACCCCTGTCACCATGGAGGAAGCCGCAGACGCGAGGAACAGCGCGGGTCCAACGATTTCTTCCGGCTCCCCGATTCGACCCAAAGGAATGTTGGAAGTCCAGGTCTGCATGAGTTTGTCAGGGTTGAACTGCGGGTCTGCCATCACATCCATGAGCCCCGGGGTCCGAAATTGACACGGCGCGATCGCATTCACTCGGATTCCTCTATCCGCCCATTCCAGAGCCAATTGCTTGGTCAGTGTTTCCACACCACCCTTGCTGGCGCAATAAGCGTTGGCGCCGCGGCCCACCCCCACCGAGCCTGCGATCGAGGAGAAATTGATAATCACTCCGCTACGCTTCTTCAGCATGACCCGCGCCGCAGCCTGGCAGCACAAAAACGTACCCCGCAGGTTGATGTCCAGGACACGGTCCCAGGTTTCCAGGGGCGTGTCCTCAGCGGCGTCATGTTGAGGTATACCGGCACAATTTACCAGAATGTCAATCGTCCCGAGTTGACGAACGGCTTCATTCACCATGGCGGTGACGTCCTCCGGAACGGCCATATTTGCCTTTAACGCAATCGCTCGTACGCCTCTTTCTCGCGCCTTGTTAGCGGTGCGCTGCGGATTTTCGATATTGAGATCGCAGGCAGCGATATCGCAGCCGTAGTCCGCAAAGCAAAGAGAGATCGCCTCACCAAAGCCCACACCGGCTCCCGTGATGAGGGCAACGCGTCCGCTAAGATCAAAGAGTTTTCGAAAAGCTGTCTGTTCAATATCCATTGCTTCAAATCCCAGGAAGCCTTCGGCCTCCGTCCTATCAGCGACTCTTTTTCAGTGACCCTTGGGGCTCATCTGTACGCTTTCGAACAACAACATCTCGGATGTTCCGGCGGTTTCCAGCCTCACTGGAATTCCCTCCTGCATTAGCTGAACGCCCGATAACTCCGTGGTCTCACGGCGGCTTTGGAACGTAACCTTGTAGTGGCCGGAGCCATCAAGGCCGCGTGGCACGAAACGGTACACAGGATCTTCAAGACCCGAGGTGCGGAACAAAGTCGCCACCGCCCGGCTCTTGTCGGGACTGGCATATTCGAGGACCACCCACGGTGTCTGGCTGAGGTAATCCGTAAGCGGCGTGTGATGGTACACCTCGCTATCACGCAGGATGGACCGAATTTCATGCTTGTAGAGATCCACTCCGGCCCGGATCTTGTCCCGCAAAATGGGATTGAATTCCGGTAGCGATGGGGAAACTCCGCGAAAGATCGGCAGCGACATCTGGACTTCTCTCATCTGCGAATCAATATCACCGTCGCTCTGGAGGTCGGAAACTTCCGTGCCGAAAGTCCGCAACAGAATTTCCGGGGGCAGAACCCACGTCATCCCATTCAAAATCTTCGCCGCTCGCGGCAAACGCAGCCAATCGGAAAGTTCGGTATTGTCGAAGCGGCGCATAATACCCCAGTCCAGCCGGCCGCCGCCGCCTGCGCAGTTCTGAAAGATGACTCCTGGAAATTGCTGGCGAAGGTGATCGAACATGGCATACAGATTTTCGACATGGCGCCACAACGAATTCTCGACGAAACCTTCCCGCACCTGGTTGCCGTCTTCCTCGGTTGACATGTTGTAGTCAATACGGAAAACGTCAAGATCGTATTTGCGAATCAGACGGGCAATCTCCGATTCCATCCACTTGGCGACTACGGGGTTTGCGACATCGAGTTCACGCCCGTTTGCGACCGGCTGACCATTGCGCGTCAGGATCCAGTCGGGATGCTCTTTGCGCAACTTGGAGGCGGCTCCGGCGGCCTCAATTTCCACCCACAGGCCGAAGCGAAGCCCTTTCTTACGCGCGTATTCACGGATCGGTTGAATGTCATTGGGCAGCCATGCGCCGGGATACCAGTCGCCGGTATTGTTCCACCATTCGTTCGGTTCCGGCCCGTACCAGCCGGCGTCAATCACAAACGTCTCAGCGCCGAGGTCGGCGGCCATGTCGATTTCCCGGTCGATGCCCGCCTCCGTCTCGTGGTCCACGATGTAGCCTCGATGGTTCGCTTCCACATCGAACACGTGATCCGAGGGTGGCTTGGGAAGAACATTGCGGCGCACATGGTCCACCAGCGCCTGCGTAACGTGGTCCAGATCCGACTTCATGCACAGAATGTGGGTTTCTGGCGTCTTAACCGATTCGCCCGGATCAAGCACCCGTAATTCGGGGTCCACCGAGCTTGGGCCCATGTCGAAGAAGAGCCGGGCCTCACTCAGTCTGCCGATCCCGTCACCGCGCTCGACTGGCGACTTTTCTATCTTGCTCGTGACCCGTCTTTTCCAGTTTCCGCTGCCTG
>Ga0207127_10200_pt1 | contig 14155 bp, 10 predicted proteins | sample Alteio_BWMinHeat_17_FD_153574 | JGI IMG/M metagenome (GOLD analysis project Ga0207127, IMG submission 153574) | Enriched cells from forest soil in Barre Woods Harvard Forest LTER site, Petersham, Massachusetts, United States -... | ecosystem: Environmental > Terrestrial > Soil > Temperate forest >...
GGGTTAACGCGCGGCACGCCCTGAGGGAGGCAGCCGACATAGGGCTCGTCTTTTTCCCTCCGCTTGGCCCTTAGTTCTCTCGCCCAAGGCTGCAAAAGGGCATCCAGTTCGCCCGGCTTCATCGCTAAATCTTGCACCATATCGTTGTTCGTGCCGCCACCGAAGCAACCGTCCTTCCCGGTTTTCCAACAACCATCCCAGGGGCCCGAGAGGTCAGGGTGTCCGTCGGCGAGTCTGGGCGCCGGCTTGTTGACGTCCTGTGGCAAGACCAACGCCGGGTCTGGTTTCCCTTGTCTACCTGGCCTCTCTTGGGAATACAAAGATGGAAGAATGGCCAGCCCCGCTAAGGTTACCGAGATCACAAGAAGCTTTTTCACCGAACCCCCCTTTGGACGTGATCACCAAGTGTGTCCCAGGCTGGCCGCCGAATACGGTTCGCTGGTCAGTCCTGCGTCTCGAGTTTTTTCAAACACACGATCGGATCGGGTGCTGCGTATCATACGATTCCTCCTGACCGCGAGACAACGGGATTTTTACGCAGAACCGGTAAGGCGCACGATTGCTTCTTGTGACAGCGCGATTGACAAGCCTTGGAGTGTGTGATAACACCCCGGGACAAATTGTGAGGCGGCCTTGTATCACTGCGGTGCGGTGCGTTCGCCTGCCTGGCCGGCACGGAAGGGTTTGCCGTGCAAAATCGCGGTTGCGACCCTCACAGCGATTGGAGGCTGAAATGGCAACTTGCATTGTTAAGGGAAGTACGAGGAGCCTTCTCGCTCTAGCCTTGGGTTGTCTTCTCGTTCTATTCGTAATTGTTCCATTCGCCGCGGCTCAGGGCGCCACGTTTAAGGGCGAAATCACCGACGAGCACTTGAACTGTATTCAAACGCCGGTGAAGGCTGTCGATGGGGTCACGAAAAAGGAGGGGTGCGTACTCTATTGGGCGCATTTCGCTAAGCCCCCGAGTAAGTTTGTTCTCTACGATGCAGCGACCAAAACGACGTATCAATTGGACGATCAGAACTGGGTAGAGCCATATGTTGGCGAGACTGTCCAAATTACCGGGACGTTGAACGCCGCCACCAAAACGATTCACATTACGGGCGTAAAAAAATCCTGAATCGACCTGCAAAGAGCCGGCCGTCGGCTCGATGCGGGTGGGATGCAGCGTCACGAACTGGCCGGCGATATGCATGCATGGAGGCGATTTAACGTTTTCTTAAGGCGTTCTTAAGCTCAGGTGGCGTAACCAGCGCAGCAATTGCAATATCCTGGGCTATCCTCGAGCCGGCAAACTGGCGCTGGGAACGAGTGCACGAACTCAGGGGTGGCATTCGGGCCAACACATGGCCGAATGGAAAAGTCAAAGACGGAAGGGGAGTGGGATATGAACTCTAAGAATGCACTAAGCCATTGGCGAGCGGGGATTGGCGCGCTGCTGGTCATTTGTCTATCCATTGCGTTGGTGCCGTCGCTATTGGCCCAGTCATCCGCGACCGGCGCGCTCACGGGCACCGTCAAAGACCCATCCGGAGCGGTGATTCCGAATGCGACGGTGACGCTCATGAGTCTGGATACCGGTGCGGTGCGCACGGGTACAACCGGGGCGGACGGCGTATACAGATTTGGTTTGCTGCCGCCAGGAAACTACCGAGTGAGGATTGAAGCGGGTGGCTTCAAGCCTGTAGAAATTCCGTCCGCAACCGTCAGCGTGACGGAAACAGCGGTTTTGGACCGCAGTCTGGAGGTAGGTGGGCAAACCCAGACCGTCACGGTGGAAAGTGACGTGGTCGCGGTCCAGACCACCAGTTCCTCACTTGGCACAGTGGCCAACGCACGAACCATGGTGGACCTTCCCCTGAATACTCGGAACTATACGAACCTGCTAGCTATGTCTGGCGGTGTCGCCGCCGATGTTGAAAACGCATCCCTCCTTGGAAAGGGCGCAACCCGCATGGCTGTGAATGGCGGGTCCACCGGCCAGAACACTTACCTCGAGGACGGGATAGTCACCAATAGTTGGGCGGGATTTAACAGTGTATCGGAGGGGGTAACGATCGGAAGCTTTGCGATGCCCAATCCCGATGCCATTGCGGAGTTCAAGATTCAAACCTCGACTTACGATGCAGGTTATGGGCGCAATCCGGGCGCGAATGTCAATGTGGTCACCAAGTCCGGCACGAATAGCTTCCACGGTAGCGCGTTCGAGTTTTTCCGGAACTCCGCGCTCAATGCCAACGATTGGTTCCTGAACCGATCAGGCACACCGAGGCCGGTTTTGAATTCGAACCTGTATGGCGGGGCCGTGGGAGGGCCGATCAAGAAGGACAAACTTTTCTTCTTCGCGTCGTATCAGGAAAACGATCAGAAGAGTGGTTTGTCCGCCTACAGCCAATCTTCGACCTTTTTGCCTCCGATTCCGGCGGGGAATCGCGGCACCTGCAATGGAGGTAACCCGGGCTGGTACAATATTTCTGCGTGCGACGCCGCGGGACAAGCGTTCATCCAGAATCTGGCGGCGATCTCTTCGTCATCCATACCCAAGCAAGGCACCGCGGTGATTCAGAACCCCTCGGCATGCCCTGTGGGCGGTTGCGACGCGGCCGGCTTGTTCAACATTAACCCGATCGCCATCAGCATGCTCCAGGCCCAGATTCCCGGTTTCGGCTACGCCATTCCCGGTTCGGGGACCTCAGGCTACGCACCCGTGAATTTCGTAGCGCCCGCATTCTTCAAGGATCATCAGGGCATAGGTAACCTCGACTACCAGGTTAACAGCAAGAACACCCTCTCTACGCGCTACATCTTCGAAACAGATCCGATAAATGCTCCTTTCGGAGTACCCAATGCTCAGGAACCGGGGAGTGCTCTGCTGGGTTGGCCGATTACGGCCCGGCACACCGACCAAACAGCCATCGTGAGGCTAACCAGCGTTGTCTCCAACAATATAGTGAACGATTTACACGGGGCGTACCAGCGGGACGTATCCATAAGTAACAGGCCATCCCCTCTTACGAACTCGCAGTTCGGCATCCAGGATTTCTTCTCCCCGTTCGCTCCGTTGGGTAAGACCGACACTCTATCGGAATTTAGCCTTAATGGAGGCCCCACGACCGGCCTTTTCACCATGGGACCATTTTCAGCCTTTGGGGGCCTGATCATTAACAACCAATTTACGATTGGCGACCAGGTCTCCTGGAGTCACGGCAAGCACACCCTGCGAACCGGCGTCGATTTCCAGCGCTTTCAACGAGCCTCGCAGGCTCCTTTCAGCTCGGCTGGCGCGCCGACGTTCCAATCCTTCGCGGACTTGCTGATCGGGCGGGCGGGCTGCAACACAGCCCCTGTGTCGCCGAGCGCGGCAAACCCCGGCGGGTGCAACGGAGGTGGAACCAGCAGCATAATCTTCCAATCGGCCGCCGGTAAGTCTGCAACTGCCAATGGTGGTGTCCAGACCAATGTCCGTGTCTATGACCTAAGCGCCTTTTTTCAGGACGATATCAAAATTACCCAGAGGTTAACCCTCAACGCGGGACTGCGATGGGAATTTGACCAATATCCCACCGAAACAGCCGGAAACATGGGTGGATTTCTCCCAAGCCTGGCCGTTGTGGGTCCAGCCCCATTCGTTACGGTTCCTGGCGGTCAGGGGGAGAGTCTGGCCGGATATATAATGCCGAGTAATTACAATGGCATCATTCCTCCGGGTGTTTTCCATAACAATAGCCCCTACTTCCAAGGACACAGTGCTCCCTGGGACAATTTTGGGCCGCGGCTCGGTTTTGCCTGGCAGCCCCTATCGACCGGCAAATTGGTCGTGCGTGGCGGCGTGGGGATTTTTTATGACATGCTATCCTCGGGTGACGAGAGTGTAGGCAGTGCTCCTCTCACCGGCGGGGTCACCAACGGCGTGTCTACTGCGAGTCTGGCCAATCCGTGGGCCATCGCGCCGGGAGTCGTTTCGGCCGGTCCCGGGTACTTCGGGTTCCTGCCTCGCTGGGTAAACCAAGCGACAGTGTGCAACGCGGCTAACGCTTTCTGCGGCACTAACAATGCGGCGACGTCTTGTGCTGCTCCGCCGTGCAGCTCGAACACAACTCCACAAGCCTGGACCTCGGATTGGACCGTTCCGACGACCTACGAATGGAACTTGAACGCCCAGTATGAGTTTGCGCCGAGCTGGGTGCTGGAAATCGGTTACGTGGGGTCTCATGGCATCAACCAGGTGACTCCGGGCGCGGTCAGCGGGAATACCGCCGACGGAACACCGATTGCCAATCCGTATAACGTCGCTCAACTGGCGGGAGTGGGTACCCCTTGCGTGAGTTGTGCGGTCACCGGCGTCAACGCCAATACAACTGCGAACGCGATTCTCCGTGTGCCGATTCTAGGGGTAGCTGCGACGGCTACAACGGATCAAACCAATAGCGCCTACAAATACAATGCCCTGCAGGCGACCGTACGGAAACAGTTTTCACATGGATTGCAGTTGCAGGCCGCCTACACCTATGCCCGCGCATTTGAGCAAGCACCGCAGGGCACCGACGTTTACCCCTACGTGGTCCAGACTTATTCGCCGGAATATCTGGTTCGGCCACAACGCTTTGTCATCAATTACGTTTGGGACCTGCCCCTGGGCCATCGGCAGGGCTGGGTGGGCAGGCTGACGGACGGTTGGTCTTGGTCGGGAGTGACGACGGTCCAGGACGGCGCTCCTCAGGACATCGTGAATAGCGGAGGTGGACGAATCTTTGGTGTCTCCGCTGGTCTCGGCGGAACGATTGGCCATGCTCAGCTGTGCCCCGGAATGACGTCTGCCAACATTGCAACATCAGGCACCGACCAGGACCGAGTATCCAGCGGCCTCGCAGGCGGAAACGGCTGGATCAACTCGGCAGCCTTCTGCTCGCCTGACTATTGGAATGCGGCGACGAACTCGTTCACATCGCTTACTACCCCTGGGGCGACACCGCCCAAGGGAACGGGAACTGGTTTCGGCAACATGGGCGCCGGGAATGTTCTGGGGCCAGGCCAATTCAACTTTGACATGTCTCTGGCTAAAGTAACCAAGATTCACGAGAGTCAGACCCTGGAGTTCCGAGCCGAGTTTTACAATATCTTTAACAACCCGCAGTTCGCCAGCGTTAACGACACTGATGCGAACGATCGAATCGCCAACGGTGGGGGGTTAGGCAGTATTATCGCCACCTCAGTAGCGCCGCGCATCATTCAATTTGGGCTGAAGTTTTTGTTCTAGACGCCAAGAAGCTAATTTCCCGACAACGCCAGCACCCCACTAGGTGCTGGCGTTGTGCTAGATTAGGATCACTGTTGGCAAGATCGGCGTTGCCCGGAAGCAGTGCGAACGCGTTTGTAGCGCCGGCTGATAGCGAGCCAAATGCGCGAAAGGCATTCGAAAATGGTAAATCGCTCGATTGTGGTCCTTAGCTTGATGGCAGGAGTGGCCCTCTGCTCTTCGGCGTTCGCTCAGACTGCGCAGCCTCAGCAGCCGGCGATAGCCAAAGATCAGAAGGCGACCCCGTCGCCCGCTCCGCGCCATAACATTTCCGGGACTTGGACGCCGGAGAACGGGCCTGGAGGCGCCATCCAGGCTGGTGGCGTGGCGGCGATGCCCAATGACGGGAAACCTCAACATGAGCTGCCTTATACTCCGTACGGTCTGGAAACGTACAAGTCCCATAAGGCGTTGGAAGGCCACGATGCAGTCAAGCCTGCCTTTTTTAATGATCCTCGGGACAAGTGTGAGCCGTTGGGCTTCCCGCGCATGAATCACTATAACCTGAGGATGACGCAGATCCTTCAGGACGACTTTAAAGTCGCGGTCATGTATGAATATGACAAGAGGTTTCGCACGATCTGGACCGACGGGCGAGATTTCCCCACTTTAGTGGATGGCGGTGTACGGCTGGGCAAAGGGTGGGGTAGCGATACCGGGCACGTTCGTGAACCACGGTTCTACGGGTATTCCGTCGGCAAGTGGACGGACGACAGCACGCTGGTTGTGGAGACAATCGGGACGATGTCGGAGGACAGAGTCTGGCTTGATTCCACGGGCCGTCCGATCAGCGACCAGGTCAAAGTAACGGAAACCTTCCACCGCGTGGATGGGAACCACTTGGAGTGGACCGAGATGATTGACGATCCCAAGATTTATACCAAGCCTTGGGTAACCATGGACAAAATGCGTATGATATTGGCAGACCCGCATACCGACGTGATGGAGATGTACTGCTCACCGGTGGAGATGCAGAAATATTACGAGTTGTACGGCAACGACGCCAGCGGAGTCGATGGCAAATAGCAAAAACGATTTGGAGCATGTGCCAAAAGATGTTGAAGATGTGAACGGCGAGTGCCAAGATGGGGAGATCACGAAAGCTACGTCGCCTTAGATTGAATCGCGGGAGGTCAGCTGTGAAAGCTAAATTTTTGTCGGTTTTGGCTCTGGCTGTTGGTCTGTTGATTGTCTCCGCTCCCTTGTTTGCACACCACGGCAGTGCGGCGACCTTTGAGAGCAAAACGACGACTACGAAGGGCACCGTAGTCGAATGGGTATGGTCCAATCCGCATTGTCTTCTGAGGTTCGACGAAAAAACTGATACCGGCGAGGTGCGACATTGGGTTGTGGAGACCCAAGCTCCCGCGAACATGATCGATGCCGGCTGGAGTAAGAATTCCTTTAAGCCTGGTGAGGAAGTTACCGTTGATATACGGCCGGCCAAGAGCGGCAAATTTGTCGGCATTCTTAACAAGGCGGTGTTCGCCGACGGCAGGGTATTATCGGCGGAAAGAAGTAATGGCGTCGGTTCTGACCTGTACGTAAAGTGACTGGCGGATACGCCGCAGGGGTCTGAATCTGGGAGTAATCCTAAGTAGAACTGGCGGCAGGACGAACCCTTTCTTATAACCTCTCGCCCCACGTACCTGCCCACGAGATGCGAATCGTGGGTACGGCTGGCGTACAGCACCAGGAGAGCATGCCGGGTCTGTCATAATAGAACGGCTTGGAACGCAGCCCCACGCATTCGGCCAACTTCTGTATTGATGGCTGCGCGGCACGGCGCGTAGGTCTGCCGTCGCCGACAGGGCGTCATGCAGCCCCTGTTTTCAAGAGGAGCGAGCCTTGGAACAACCGATCCTGGGAATTCACCACGTGACCGCAATCGCCTCAGATCCCCAGCGTAATCTGGATTTCTACACGGAAGTGCTCGGTCTGCGTCTGGTGAAGCGGACAGTAAACTTCGATGATCCTGGCACCTATCACCTCTACTTTGGTGACGAAACCGGAACCCCGGGTAGCATTCTCACCTTCTTTCCTTGGCCGATGGCTGCGCGTGGCAGTCCGGGCGTGGGACAAGTGGAGGTTACTTCGTTCAGTATTCCAGAAAACTCGCTCAACTATTGGGAGCGGCGCTTGCTCTCTGCCGGGATACCCGCGGAGCGCGCCGGAAAGCGCTTTGACGAAGAGGTGTTGACATTCATTGATCCGGATGGCCTGAAGCTGGAATTGGCCGCGCATCCCGCGCGCGCCGGCGCAATTCGGGCATGGAAAGATGCGTCAGTTCCAGTCCAGCATGCCATTCGCGGCTTTTATTCTGTCACGCTGTGCGAGCAAGGATACGAGAGCACCGTGGAGGTGCTCGAGACAATGGGTTTCAAGAAGGTTGGCGAGCAAGGGAACCGCTTTCGCTTCGAGGTCGGCGAAGGGGGTGCGGGCGCACGCATCGATATACTGTGCGCCTCCGAGGCTTCCTACGGAAACGTGGCTGCGGGCATTGTCCATCATGTCGCCTGGCGGGTGGTTGACGGCAATTCGCAGCAGTCCTGGCGCAAGCGGCTCGCCAATAAACACCTGAACGTTACGCCGGTGATCGATCGCTGCTACTTCCATTCCGTCTATTTTCGCGAGCCGGGTGGCGTGTTGTTTGAATTGGCTACCGATCCTCCTGGTTTCGCAATCGACGAGCCGGCGGAAAAATTAGGTGAAGCGCTGAAGCTGCCGACATGGCTGGAGCCAAATAGAAAAAGAATTGAGCAGGTTCTTCCGCCGATTCAACTGCACAAGCCAGTAAAGGAAACATGAGGAGTTCTTCTAACGCCGCTGACCCGCACCGGAACCAGCCGGCTCTTCATCGCGGACGAGCGCTCGATTCGGCGAAAGCCGCCGTCGTGCTCCTTCACGGTCGAGGCGCCTCGGCGGAAGATATTCTCGGCCTTGCGGAGGAGTTTGATCTGCCTGAATTGGCGTATCTTGCTCCGGAGGCCGCCGAACACACATGGTACCCATATTCGTTCCTGGCGCCAATTGAGCAGAATCAGCCCTGGCTCGACTCAGCGCTCCAGCTGGTGGCAGTGACGCTGCAACGCGCCATCGCAGCGGGGATCGAGCGGCACAAGATCGCCATCGTCGGATTCTCGCAAGGCGCTTGCCTGGCAACGGAATTCGTGGCCAGAAATGCAGCGCGTTACGGTGGCCTGGTGGCGTTTACGGGCGGACTTATTGGTCCTCCCGGAACCAGGTTCGTTTACCCCGGCGAGCTTTCAGGCACGGCCTGCTTCCTCGGTGCGGGTGACCATGATCCTCACGTCCCCTGGAAGCGAGTCGAGGAGTCAGCGTCTGTGCTGTCAGGCCTCGGCGGAGTCGTGACCTTACGTAGCTATCCGGGCATGCCGCACACCATCAATGAAGACGAAATCGAGCAGGCAAAGTCCATTTTGTCTCGGCTCGTCGCGACCGGCAGAGCGGTCTAGCATCTTTATCCACAAGAGATATTGCGGCGGCATAAGAATCAGGCAACTGGAAAGGAACCTTCTCCATGGCAACGCAATCGCTTGGAAGAGAGCTCAGCAACCGCGAGTTCTTCATCCAAAGGTGGCAACAAGAATACCCGGCTTTTGTGCGTGTCTTCAAAGCACTGCCGGCTGACCGTCTCGACTACCGTCCCCACGCCCGATCCCGTTCGGCTGGAGAATTGGTTGCCCTGCTCGTTTTCGCCCAGCGAAGCTGCATCGAACTCTGCAAGAGCCGCAAGAGCCTGTACAGCGGTTTGCGCTGGCACGAGCCGGCCGGTTTTGGCGCATTGGCGGAAATGATCGCCGGCTTTGAACGCGATCACGAGGCATTCGCCAGCCAATTGCTTAGTCTGGACGATTACGCTTGGAACCACCCGGCTTGGCTGCTCGAGGGCACAAAAGAGATTTTGCTCAAAGACACGGTGGGTGGATTGCTGTGGATTGCGTTATTCGATTTCGTTCACCACCGTGGTCAACTGACGACTTACATTCGTCCAATGGGCGGCAAAGTCCCCAGCATTTATGGACCCTCGGCTGACGATGCAGGTTAAGCAAGGCACAAGCGGCAGGAGAGTTACATGAGTACCCGAGATCAGGAAGCGGCGCGAGCAAGAGGAAAAAGCGACGTCGGAGGTGTAGTCGTCCGCGGTAGCGCCTCTGGATTTTCGCAGGAGATTCTCGCGGGCAGGCATCGGATGACGGCCGATGAGCCCGCATCAGCGGGTGGCACGGATACGGGCCCCTCGCCCTACGATTTTCTGCTCGCCGCCCTGGGAGCGTGCACTTCAATGACCCTGGGGATGTACGCTCGGCGGAAAGGATGGCCGCTCGAGGAGGTTACCGTCAATCTACGACATTCGAAGACACATGTCTCCGATTGCGCCGATTGCGAAGCCAAAAACGCAATGCTCGATCGAATTGACCGCGACATTCACTTGGCCGGCAGCCTGACGATGGAACAGCGAACTAAGCTGCTTGAGATCGCTGATAAATGCCCCGTCCATCGAACGCTCACGTCGAAGATTGACATCAGGACGCGAGCGGTTTAGACCCGAGCGATCGCGGCTGTCGCTCAAGGGCCCAGGCCTTTGTTTCTATGGCAACAGGCCGAAGACGGCCACGCTCGCGGGCGTTCCAACGTATACCCTGCCGTTTGCAACCATCGGTGTAACGAATTTGTTGTCTGCAAACTGGTCGCGCCCGTTAGCGGCCTGATTGGAGTTATAAAGCTCCCGAGTGAGGTTCGTAGCATCGTAAGCGTGCAGCACTCCCGTGCTGCCGTTCTCCACCGCCCAAACAATTCCGTTCGCGGTGCTGTTGGCGGAAATGCTCGGCGTTGTTCCCGGATAGGCAAACTGGGTTGAGCTTTGCGTTGACGGTGTGGTCGCTAGTTTGGCATTGGAGACGGGAAAGGCTTTGAGCCTATCGCTGATACCACCGTAGTACACCGTATTATTGAAATAGGAAGGCTTGCCGAATTCGCCGCCGGCGAGCGCGCTGGGAATTTCCTGGTAGATAGCGTCCCCACCGGCATTGAATTTCCCCATGTTGTCGCGGTCCACAACGTAAATCTTCGCGTCTTTTCCTGACCCTACTGCCAAATGTCTTGTCGTGCCGGTCGCGTCGGCCAGGTCGGGCAGGAGCAAAGGACCGCCCGAACCGAAGTCTATGTCCCCATCGGATTCAGTCATAGTATTTGAGGGCGTGAAGTAATCGAGAAGCGGGAGAGGAGGCGTCGACGAAATTTTTGCGAAGCAATTTCCGCAATCGCCTCGCGACGGGAATCCGGACGAATTCAAGGTGGTATCAAATGTGCCGTTGCCAATGATGAAATAAATATTCCCCGCGGCATCCACGGCCGGGGCTGCGCCGGCCATCCAGATGCCGCCGTCGCTGCCGTTGGGCACAAGATTCAGGACCGCAGTTTGCTTGAGAGTGTCTGCACTAAAGGACATCACCCAAGCGGTGTATGAGCCGGCATCGCAATGTGAGCCCCAGGTCGTAAAAATAGTGCCGTTGAGCTCCAAAAGTCCCGGGCGCTCGTTATATTGAGAAGGATCAAACACCACATTTCCTCCTGAACTGCCTGCGCCGCCGCCCGGAAAAGTCGCAGTAATAGTTGTGGGTCCTCCAAAAAGCTCGGCGCCCGTCGTCAAATCCAAGGCATGTATTCGATGGATGTAGTTTCCGCTGGCGTTTTTGGATACGGCGACGACGTAAATGGCTCCGCGCGTTCGATCAACGACCGGGGTCGAAGTGATGCCGATCTCCGGAGTGACCTGGTTGCAGCCGCGATTGTCGCTGGGCACCTCACCGGACAATGTGGTGGAAGCCGTCCATAGAGCTTTGCTCGTGCTGCCGCTAATGCTGTCGGCATCGAACGCGAAAACGCAGCCGTGCTCGGTGGCAACGTAGAGGACATTTTTCGTTCCGACACCCGGAATAGAGACATTCGAAAGGTAAAGGGGTTGCGCGTCGACTTTGCCGGCCACCATAAATTCGCCAAGTTTGCCGAACTGGGTGGAATTCACGTTTGCCGTGGTGAGGATGGTTTCGCTGGTGTTCTGGCCGGTGCGTAAATTGTCGTAGTGATAGGTCACGACGTCGATGGAAGAGGGCGCAGCGGGAGTCGCACTGGTGCTGCGACTGGAACCGCAGCCGGGGCTCAGGCTGGGGTTGCTGTTTGAGGAACTTCCGTTCGTCGAGGTGCTCGTCGATGAGTTGCCGCAGCCGGCGAGCAAAACCAACGCCAGAGCGGCTCCTAGGATAAAAAAGTGAAGATTCAGCCCATTGTGGCCAGGCACGAGCACACCCCTTTTAAGGGCCGGGACCGTCTTAAACGGCAAGTAGATTCTCCTGAAGCTGGATTGGTTGCACTCCGAGATACGTATGCAGGAAAAAGAGTAGACGCATTGAGACCGAGCTTCTCCCCAAACGCCGCGCTGTGGCAGCATTTGCCGCTCCGAAGGTGAAGCTTGTAGGCATGCGGTACGAGGTGCTATAAGCAGCTAATTGATGCGTACTCGCCGATGCGCATTCCTTGAAACGCAAAGAAGAAACGCGAAGACGAGGAAACCGATTCCAAGGAGAGGCAATCCATGAAAAGGTTTTGGCTTTTAGCGCTCACGGTTCTGTCGTTGATTTTCGCCAGCGCGCCTCTTTCCGTGCGCGCTCAGTCCGCAGATCCGATTCGCGATTTTGTGCACGTCGCCGACAACTATCAGTTGATTCCCAATATAACCTATCGCACGGCGAGCAACTGGGACGCGAAGCTGGACGTCTACCAGCCGCGCGGCACAAAGGCTCCGAACACCACCATGATTTTCTTTCACGGCGGCGGCTGGACGAATGGAACCAAGGAAGCGTCCACGCTCTCCTTGCTTCCGTATCTGCAGATGGGTTGGACTGTGGTGAACGTGGAGTATCGAATGACGAATGTCGCGCTCGCTCCCGCGGCAGTCGAAGATGCACGCTGCGCCCTGCGCTGGATCTATCGCAACGCGGCGCAATACAATTTCGATACCAGCAGGATCATCACCAGCGGCCAATCGGCCGGCGGCCATTTGGCGTTGATTACGGGGGTGCTGCCGATGTCGGCCGGCTTCGATAATACTTGTCCCGGCGACCGGGCAGGCGGCGCTTCAACGGCCGGCCCGAGCAACACGGACGAACTGAAAGTGGCGGCTGTCGTCGACTGGTACGGCATTGCCGACGTGAACGAGTTGCTGAGCGGATCCAACCAGCGATCCTGGGCCGTGGCCTGGCTGGGGGCTTTGCCGAATCGCGAGGAACTGGCTAAGCAGGTGTCGCCGCTGACCTACGTGCGCGCCGGAATTCCGTCGATCATCAGCGTGCACGGCGATGCGGACCCGGTGGTGCCTTACACTCAGAAACAAAGATTCCACCAGGCTCTGGCGAAGGCCGGCGTGCCTCACGAGCTCGTCACCATCCCGAACGGCAAACACGGCGGGTTCACGGATGAAGAAAATCTGAAGGCACTCGCTGCGATTCGCACTTTCTTGTCGCAGCACGGATTGCCGACATCGACGTCAGAGAAAGCAACGCCCCTAAGCGCAGGGCGCTAGAGTGAAGGCGCTGAGGATGGACCAGCGCATCTGATTAGCTGATTAGCCCGCGACCCGTGCCGGCTTCCTGCAAAGCTTAGGGCGTTCCAGCTTTGCGCGCCGCCGGTGCCGGCTTGGCAAACCTCGAAGCCTCAATCGGAACATTCGGCTGCACCGAGCTGAGTTCCGTGGTGGACCGTCCATCGGTCCAACTCACGGTCCAGTGAAAGGGCATCTTCACTCCCGCGACCGCGCGGTAGTCCGAGTAATCAATCTCGACGGGATTGAGGCCTATCGCGGTAGCCGTGTAGCGCACGAGCCGCACGAGCAGGCCGGAGTCTTTGTCGAAGTACAACTTCACTGGGGTTTTTCCGGGACTTGTCCCTTGAACCACCTCGACGCCCTTGTCGTCAATCACCGTGGTTGGGAATCCGGTACGCCATTGTGCGAGCGTTTGCTTGATCTGCGCGGGAAAACACAGTTCCGCGTCCAGTTTGGCGCCGTCCAGATTTCCTCCGGCCATCACAAGCACCGGCAAGGGCAGGAGAGTTCCCGTCGATGTCGACCAGCCACTGCGGCCGTCGAAGGTCCTGACGCTGTCGCCCTGAGGGATGCGAACGACCGTAGTGATCTGATTGGGAGCCTTGGCATAGATTTCTACCGGAGCGTTTTCCTCGCCGGTGTCGAAGCCCTCGTAAGTCCCCTTGGCAACGAAGCTCGTAAGCTTGGATAGTTGCTGTGCGCCGCCCAGCGCCTGGATGTATTTGTCGAAAACTTGATCCGCGGACGGCGTACGCGGGCTGGCATCCCCGATGAGTTCGACCTCGTTGGGATCTTCCGGAGGCGGAGTGCCGTATTGTTCCGCGAGACTCGGTATGGCTTTGGGGGCGTTCATGCTGCGATGACATGAGTAGCAGGTCACGGTCTGTTTGCCGCCGAAATTCGCCGCGTTGATGGCCTTCACCATCAGGATCATTTTGCGGGCGGTCTGTTTCGTCGGAGTATCGACGGCATATTTCGTCACGTCGCTGGAGGCCTCCGTGGTGTGGCAGTCAATGCAATTCATGCTCAGCGAGGCGGCGATAAAGCCCATGGTTCCCATGAATTCATCCACCGTAAGTCCCCGCAGGACTTGGATGTTTTTGAAGACTTCATCCGCCATCTGCGGCTTTTCTTCCGCCGGAGCCTGGCCGTTTGCCGAGGCATTCCCGAGCAGAAGAATGACCGCTATTCCCACCGCACCAAGGGTGACTCGCCTCGAACAGAATCTCATGTCG
>Ga0207127_10201_pt1 | contig 14138 bp, 8 predicted proteins | sample Alteio_BWMinHeat_17_FD_153574 | JGI IMG/M metagenome (GOLD analysis project Ga0207127, IMG submission 153574) | Enriched cells from forest soil in Barre Woods Harvard Forest LTER site, Petersham, Massachusetts, United States -... | ecosystem: Environmental > Terrestrial > Soil > Temperate forest >...
AGGTTATAAAAAGTGCGGGCACATCCGGAGCTATCGACCAAGGCCGATCGTACGCAAAGAATTTTTGCAGGAAGCGGCCAGACTAATCAACGAAGCAGAAAAGCCCTTTGTGATTTTCGGACAGGGTGTGATTCTCGGCCGGGCAGAGAAGGAATTTACCAAATTCATTGAGAAAGCAGGTATCCCTTCGGCCTGGACCATCCTCGGGATGAGCGCCATTCCTACCAGCCATCCCCTGGCGGTCGGTATGCTGGGCATGCACGGCAACTATGGTCCCAATGTTCTGACCAACGAGTGTGACGTGCTGATAGCCGTGGGTATGCGTTTCGATGACCGGGTAACGGGTCGTCTGGATAAGTATGCCAAACAGGCCAAGGTTATCCATCTAGATATTGATCCGGCAGAAATTGACAAGAATGTAAAAACAACTGTGCCCGTCTGGGGTGATTGCAAAGAAACATTACCCCTGCTGACTGCGCTGATAAAGCCAAAAGTATACCCGCTTTGGTTACAAAAATTCAAAGACTACAGGCGACAGGAGGAAGAGGTTTGCATCCAGCCCGAAATGCATCCTGATTCGGAAGAGTTAAGCATGGGAGAAGTGATCGACAAACTGAATGAACTCACCAAAGGAAATGCAATCTTCGTTACGGATGTGGGGCAGCATCAGATGGTCGCCTGCCGCTACGCCATATTCAATCAATCAAAAAGTAATATTACCTCGGGTGGCCTGGGAACAATGGGCTTCGCGCTGCCGGCTGCCATCGGCGCTAAATTCGGCGACCCTGCCAGAACAGTAATTGCCATAATCGGCGATGGGGGATTTCAGATGACCATCCAGGAATTGGGCACCATCATGCAGAGTGAAGTGGATATAAAAATCATTATTCTGAACAATCAGTTCCTGGGCATGGTCCGCCAATGGCAGCAGCTCTTTCACGATAAGCGATATTCATTTGTGGATATTACCAGTCCGGACTTTGTACAGGTTGCAAAAGCTTACGGCATCGCCGGTAAAAAAGTTTCGAAAAGAGAGGGGCTGGCCGAGGCGCTGGAGGAAATGCTGGAGCACAAAAGCTCCTTCCTTCTCGAGGTTATGGTAGGCAAGGAAAATAACGTGTTTCCCATGGTGCCCCAGGGATGCAGCGTGAGCGAAATCAGGTTAAAATAAGCAATCATTTTATTTAATAAAACTGGTATTATGAACAAGAAGGAATTCACAGTGACGGTGTATACAGAGAACCAGATCGGTCTCCTGAACCGGATTGCCATCATTTTTTCCAGGAGAAAGATCAATATTGAAAGCATGAATACTTCTCCTTCCGAGATCGAAGGCATTCACCGTTTCACCATCGTGATCAATGAAACCGAGGACGTGGTTCGGAAATTGTGCAGGCAAATTGAAAAGCAGGTGGAGGTATTGAAAGCCTATTTCAATACCAACGAAGAAATTATATGGCAGGAAATGGCCCTGTACAAAGTGCCTACAGAGATAATTGCGGAAAAAGTGAAGGTCGAAAGACTCTTGCGCCAGCACGGTGCAAGAGCCGTCGTGATCCGCAAAGATTATACGGTATTTGAAACGACGGGGCAGCGGGAAGAAACCGATAATCTCGTGAAAGTACTCGAGCCCTTTGGTCTGATCGAATTTGTTCGAAGCGCAAGGGTAGCCATCATTAAGGCCAGCAACGGTTTCCACGAAAGGCTGAAGGAATTTGAACAAACTGAACCGGGTGAGGAGTTAGTAGAGAATGAATTCCTGGATAAGCAGCAGGAAGTATTTACCATGTAAACAATCTAAATTAAGAATGCAAGTATCTTTTGTCTTAAAATCTCATTTGTAAAAATAAAAATTTTTTAGTTTTCGGATCTACAAAAATAGTTATTAATCAGGCTTACTCCCATGCCCGCACAGGGAACAGGAAGGGGCCGTAAACAACAAATCATGGCAAAATTAAATTTCGGCGGCGTTGAAGAAAATGTGGTTACCAGGGAAGAGTTTCCCCTCGCCAAAGCGCAGCAGGTATTAAAGGAGGAAGTGATCGCTGTAATCGGTTATGGTGTACAGGGACCGGGACAGGCACTCAACCAGAAGGACAATGGCATCAATGTAATTGTCGGGCAACGCAAAAATTCAAAGTCATGGGATAAGGCTGTCCGCGATGGCTTTGTTCCCGGCAAAACTTTATTTGAAATCGATGAGGCTCTTGAAAGAGGAACCATCATTTGTTATCTTCTGAGCGATGCGGCACAGATCGAATTGTGGCCAACTGTAAAAAAGCACCTGAAACCGGGCAAGGCACTTTATTTCTCCCATGGTTTTGGGATTACTTTCAAGGAACAGACAGGCATTATCCCTCCCAAAGATGTGGATGTGTTCCTGGTAGCTCCTAAAGGATCAGGTACTTCCCTTCGCCGGATGTTTCTACAGGGGCGGGGTTTGAACAGCAGTTACGCTATTTTCCAGGATGCCACCGGCAGGGCAAAGGAAAGAGTAATTGCATTAGGCATTGCCGTTGGAAGCGGATACCTTTTTGAAACTGATTTCCGTAAAGAAGTTTACAGTGACCTGACCGGGGAACGGGGCACCCTAATGGGGGCCATACAGGGAATTTTTGCCGCACAATACCAGGTGCTTCGTGATAAAGGCCACTCGCCGTCGGAGTCATTCAATGAAACCGTCGAAGAATTGACCCAGAGCCTCATGCCGCTGGTCGCCGAAAACGGAATGGATTGGATGTACGCCAACTGTTCGACCACCGCGCAGCGTGGGGCATTGGATTGGTGGAAAAAATTCCGGGACGCCACCGCTCCCGTATTTAAAGAATTATACGAAAGTGTCGCAGCGGGAAAAGAATCCCAACGTTCCATCGACAGCAATAGCCAGCCAGATTACCGGGACAAGCTGAATGCAGAATTGAAGGAATTGAGGGAAAGTGAGATGTGGCAGGCAGGCAAGACAGTTAGAAATTTAAGGCCTGAAAACCAATCTTCCGCTCCCCTGAAAGTTGAACAAAAACAATCGCAAACCGAAAAAGTCGTATAAGCGGATGAATCAGTTTTTCACAGGTTTGTTTATTTTTGCGCCCCTGGAAACAGGAGCCGGTGAAGACTTTCTGCAACCGCCCAATCCTCCGTCCGCCGAAGGAATCCGGGGAAATGAGCAGACTGAAATGCCAAAAACCCCCGACTCAAAAAGGAAAAAAAATAGCCTGCCGCAAGTTCTAATTGTCAGGAACTGGAAAGAGTATGCGGGTGAATCCCTGATGATTATTTTCAGCGTTCTGCTGGCGCTGCTATTGACGGAAATATTCAGCAAAATACATGAGAAACAGCAAACCCACGAAATCCTGGGTTCGCTGCGTCAGGAGATCATCGATAATAAGAATAAGGAGGATTCACAATACCAGTACCATTTGCAGGTAATAAAGAACATTGATTCTGCGCTGGCCAACCCCGCTATGGCCCAGAGATTTATTCATAACGGTGAGATTGACCCGCATCTTCAGCCCCTGGCCCCCGATGGGGTTATGAGCCAGGATTTACATGATGTAGCCTGGCAGGTGGCCAAACAATTCAATATTTTCTCAAAAATAGATTTTGCCACCTACAGCCTGCTGACTGAAATCTATTACCACCAGGGTCGAATCACAAAAACCGAGGAGGATATAGCGAGGGTAATTATTGGCTGGGAATCCCGCAGACCGGAAAACCTTAGGCTGACGCTTATACTGATGCGGGACTATTATCATGCCTGGGCTGTCGACCGGGCGCCGCAATTGTTAATCCTTTATCAGCAAGCCATTGATAAATTAAGTAATTATTAAAATTTATATGAATACGATAACCGACACAAAATATTACATGGATTTTGAAAAGGCGACAAAAAGAATAAGCAAGGTCGTCATCAAAACCCCTCTTCAACTGAACCAGACGCTGTCCAGGAGGTATAACGCTAATGTATATCTGAAAAGGGAGGATTTGCAGGTGGTTCGTTCCTACAAACTAAGAGGAGCCTACAATATGATGACCAGTTTGCCTGCAGGGCAATTGGAAAAAGGAGTGGTTTGCGCCAGTGCGGGCAACCACGCTCAGGGATTTGCCTATTCCTGTAAAAAAATGAATGTAAAGGGAGTAGTCTTTATGCCCGGCATCACGCCTAAGCAAAAAGTAAACCAGACCAGGATGTTCGGTGAAGATTGCATAGAAATAAAATTGGTCGGAGATACCTATGATGACTGCTCTGTCGCTGCAAAAAAATTTACAGAAGAAAACGGCCTGGTTTTCATACCGCCATTTGATGATCCAAGGATCATCGAAGGGCAGGGAACCGTGGCAGTTGAAATTTTGGAGGACCTCTCTGATATAGATTATCTGTTTGTTCCGGTGGGCGGAGGAGGGCTTAGCGCAGGGGTGGGTTCTTTTTTCAAAACCTATTCGCCCAAAACAAAGATTATCGGCCTGGAGCCGGAGGGGGCGCCGGCTATGTTCGAGTCATTGAAAGCGGGCCACCCGGTAACTCTTGAAAATATTGACCGTTTTGTCGACGGGGCAGCCGTCAGACGGGTCGGTGACCTGACTTTTTCCATCTGCAAAGAAGTGCTGGATGATCTTCACCTCGTACCGGAAGGAAAAGTATGCTCTACGATTTTAGCCTTATACAACGAGGACGCCATCGTAGTGGAACCTGCAGGAGCTTTGTCCATCGCAGCGCTGGACGATTTTGCGGGCCTCATAAAAAATAAAAAGATCGTATGCATCGTGACAGGAGGGAACAATGATATAGACCGTATGCCGGAAATAAAAGAGCGCTCCCTGCAGTTTGAGGGTCTGAAACATTATTTCCTGGTCCGTTTTGCCCAACGCCCCGGTGCCCTTAAAGAGTTTGTAAACAATGTTTTGGGGCCTCATGACGACATAACCCGCTTTGAATACATGCAAAAAACGAATAAAGAGTCCGGACCCGCACTGGTGGGCATTGAATTGCAAAACAGAGGTGATTACAGGGTCCTGCTGGATAAAATGAACAGCTATCATATCGATTTTTCCGAACTCAACAAGGATGATAAGTTATTTGGATACTTGGTTTAGGTAAATCGTACAGGTTGCTGAAAATGTGGATAACTCAATATATATTTTTTTATAGCAAATCAGGCATTTTTCGTAATTTTAAACGATTGTTTGCCAGGGTTTATTAGAAGAAATTCTTGAATTTCTGATAATTGTTGAAGAAAACTAATTACTAGAATTACTAATATAATGGTAAACAATCAGGGCTTATACGATCCTTCATTTGAACACGATTCCTGCGGAATCGGTTTCGTTGCCAATATCAAAGGCAACAAATCCCATCAGATCATATCAGATGCGCTGACCATTCTGGAAAACATGGAGCACAGAGGGGCCTGCGGCTGCGAAAAAAATACCGGCGATGGTGCAGGCATCATGATTCAGACCCCGCACGAATTCTTTTTTGACGAATGCGTAAGGCTGGGGATTCATCTGCCTTCTTACGGAAAATATGGGGTGGGTATGCTTTACTTTCCAAAGGATATCCGCCTGAAGGAGGAATGCAGGGATATTTTTAACCGCTCGGCAGAAAAATTAGGCCTGGAGATATTGGGCTACAGAAAAGTGCCGGTAAACCCGGATGGTATCGGCCCCACTGCCCTTTCGGTGGAACCGGAAATGGAGCAGGTATTCATTGCCTGCCCGGATCATATGAAACAGCCTGATGAATTTGAGCGCAAATTGTTCGTTCTTCGCAACTATGCCAGTCATACGATAAACAATACGGTAAAAAAGGATGCCATCGGATTTTATGCTGCCTCCCTTTCCTACAAAACCGTTGTTTACAAAGGCCAGCTTACCAGCCTGCAACTAAGACATTATTTTCCCGATCTAAGCAATAACCGTATCGTTTCGGCATTCGGGCTGATCCATTCAAGGTTCGCCACCAACACCTCCCCTACCTGGAAGCTGGCCCAGCCCTTCCGTTATATTGCCCACAATGGCGAGATCAACACCATACAGGGGAATTTGAATTGGTTGAAAACCAGCGAGAAAGGTTTTGAGTCTCCGCTATTCAGCAAGGAAGAAATGGATATGCTTTTACCCATCGTAACCGAAGGCCAATCAGACTCTGCCTCACTCGACAACATGATAGAACTGCTCACTTTATGCGGCCGTTCCCTCCCCCATGTAATGATGATGCTGATTCCGGAGGCCTGGGACGATAATGAACAAATGGATCCTGTGAAAAAAGCATTTTATGAATTTCACGCCTGCTTCATGGAACCCTGGGACGGACCGGCTTCCATTTCTTTTACGGACGGGAAAATCATCGGTGCCACCCTGGACAGAAACGGATTGCGGCCTTCCAGATATTGCGTGACCAGTGATGACAGAGTTATTATGGCATCCGAATCCGGGGTTTTACCGGTCAGGCCGGAAATGATTAAGGAAAAAGGAAGACTGCAGCCGGGTAAAATGTTCGTCGTGGATATGGAACAGGGCCGGATCATCAGTGATGATGAACTCAAAAAAAACATTTGTTCCCAGAAGCCATACGCAGAATGGCTAAATAAATATAAGATCCGTTTGGAAGAACTTCCAGAGCCCAGAGTATTGTTCACCCACCTGGAACATGACCAGATATTCAAGTACCAGAAGGCTTTTGGGTATTCCACGGAAGATATTGATTCCATTATTGCGCCCATGGCACTGGAAGGAAAGGAACCCGTGGGTTCGATGGGAAGCGATATTCCTTTGGCGGTTTTAAGTGATCAGCCTCAGCATCTCAGCAGCTATTTCAAACAGCTGTTCGCGCAGGTGACCAATCCCCCGATTGACCCTATACGTGAACGTTTGGTGATGTCACTGGCGACTTTTGCCGGGAACAACGGGAATTTACTGTTGGAGGACCCGCTGGCCTGTCACAGCGTCGCACTCAAGCATCCCGTTCTGAGCAACCACGAGCTGGAAAAAATCAGGAGCATCGACACGGGCATCTTCCAGGCCAAGACTCTGCAGACCTATTTCAGGGCCGATGGGAAGGCCGGGTCTCTGCAGGCCGGTGTGGAGCGTCTTTGCCGCTACGCGGTGGATGCAGTCGAAGACGGTTTTGAAGTGTTGGTACTGTCCGACAGGGCCATTGATTCGGATCATGCACCCATCCCCTCCCTGCTGGCAACCGCCGCCGTTCACCATCATCTGATCCGAAAAGGATATCGAGGTCAGGTGGGAATAATAGTGGAAGCAGGCGATGTCTGGGAAGTCCACCATTTTGCCTGCCTGGTAGGATTCGGTGCAACTGCCATCAATCCTTATCTCGCCCTTTCCACCATCCGGGACCTGAAGATTACTGATAAACTGGAAACCGGTCTGGACGCGGAGCAATTAAAAAAGAACTATATAAAAGCCGTAAACGACGGATTGCTGAAGGTTTTTTCAAAAATGGGGATATCCACCCTGCAGTCCTACCAGGGGGCCCAGATATTTGAAATCATCGGACTAAACCGGTCTGTGGTTGATAAATATTTCAGAGGAGCCACTTCCCGAATTGAGGGTATGGGTCTCAATGAGATTGCAAAGGAAACGCTGGCCAAACATTTGTTCGCTTTCAGCCGGAAGGATATACCGGTAGAACGCCTGCCTACCGGAGGAATATACCAATGGAAACGCAAAGGGGAATTTCATCTTTTCAATCCCCAGACGATTCATTTGCTTCAGTACTCTACAAGAATGAATGACTACGTGTCATTTAAAAAATATTCCAAACTCATCAATGAACAAACCGAAAAAGCTGCTACCCTGCGCGGTATGTTCAATTTTAAAAGAAACCGTTCCTCCATTCCCTTAGAAGAAGTGGAGAGCGCGGAAAAAATCTGGAAACGTTTTGCAACGGGTGCCATGAGTTTCGGATCAATTTCCCATGAAGCTCATTCCACTTTGGCCATCGCCATGAACAGGCTGGGAGGAAAAAGTAATACGGGAGAAGGCGGGGAAGATGAATTGCGTTACGAGCAACTACCCAATGGGGATTCCATGCGTTCTGCCATTAAACAGGTTGCCTCTGCGCGCTTTGGAGTGACCAGCTATTACCTGACAATGGCTGATGAGTTGCAGATCAAAATGGCCCAGGGAGCCAAGCCCGGAGAAGGCGGTCAGTTGCCCGGATACAAGGTGGATGATTGGATAGGAAGGGTCAGGCACTCAACACCCGGAGTAGGATTAATTTCTCCTCCACCCCATCATGATATTTATTCAATAGAAGACCTGGCGCAGCTGATTTTTGATTTAAAAAATGCCAACCGCAAGGCCGGGATCAGTGTCAAGCTGGTGTCCAAGGCCGGAGTGGGAACCATTGCTGCGGGTGTGGCGAAAGCTAAGGCAGACACCATTTTGATTTCGGGGCACGACGGTGGAACAGGAGCATCTCCCATTAGTTCTATCAAACATGCCGGATTGCCCTGGGAACTTGGCCTCGCTGAAACCCACCAGACCCTTGTAAAAAATAAATTGCGCAGCCGGGTTGTTTTGCAAACCGACGGTCAATTAAAAACCGGCCGGGACATCGCGATCGCCACCCTGCTGGGAGCCGAGGAATGGGGAGTTGCCACCGCCGCACTGGTTACGGAAGGTTGCATCATGATGAGAAAATGTCATATGAATACCTGCCCGGTTGGCGTCGCTACACAGAATCCGGAATTGCGCAAAAGATTTGCCGGCAATGCCGATCATGTGGTAAACCTTTTTAAATTCCTCACGCAGGAATTAAGAGAAATCATGGCCGAACTGGGATTCAGAACGATTGGCGAAATGGTAGGCCAGTCGGATTGTCTTGAAGTAAAGGAAAATATCAGCCATTGGAAATACCATAAACTGGATTTATCACCCATTCTGTATAAGGAACCAGCCTCTTTGTATACAGGGCTGCATAAAATGGAAGATCAGGACCACGGTTTGGATGATGTATTGGATTGGAAATTACTGAAGGCTGTGCAGCCAGCCCTGGACCGGCTGGAAAAAATCTATGCTGAATTCCCTATTTGCAATACAGACAGGACGACGGGAACCATTTTGTCGAATGAGATTTCAAAACTTTACCAGTCAAACGGATTGCCGGAAGACACCATCCATTTTAAATTCACGGGAACCGCTGGTCAAAGCTTTGGAGCTTTCAACACCAAAGGAGTAACCCTCGAACTGGAAGGAGATGCCAATGATTATTTCGGGAAAGGTTTGTCGGGTGCCCGGCTGATCGTTTATCCTTCGCCGGATGCCGGATTTGTTCCGGAAGAGAATATCATTATCGGAAATGTTGCCTTTTATGGAGCCACTTCCGGGGAGGCATTTATCCGTGGGAAGGCCGGTGAAAGATTCGGGGTTCGAAATTCCGGGGTGAATGCCGTAGTGGAAGGAGTTGGTGACCACGGTTGTGAATACATGACTGCCGGCCGGGTGGTCATTCTTGGCAATACCGGAAGAAATTTTGCCGCCGGCATGAGCGGGGGGCTCGCTTATGTTTATGATGTGAACGGAAATTTCGCTTCGCTTTGTAATAAGGAGATGGTTGACCTGGACCCCCTTGGTGAAGAAGATATCGCAGAGCTGAGAGACCTGGTTCAGAGACATTATGTGTATACAGGAAGCACCGTGGCCAAATTTGTATTGGATGATTTTGAAAACCAGATAAAAAATTTCGTGAAAGTATTTCCTAAAGATTATAAGAAAGTTTTATCAGAAAAAAAGGAAAGAACCAAAGTGAAGTCAGAGAAATAGTATGCATGGCCGGAGGGCTGACAAAAACAAGGAGAACGCGGAGCAGGTCCGCCCTGGCTGCCTGAACCCCTTTGTGGTGCTGGGTGGACGGAACAGATTTTAAAAAAAAGTAGAACGATGGGTAAACCAACAGGATTTTTGGAGTTCAAAAGGGAATTGCCTTTGAAGCGCCCGATTAGCGAGAGAAAAAAAGATTTCAAGGAGTTTGTATCACATTACCCTGCTGAACAATTGAATCACCAGGCAGCCCGCTGTATGAACTGCGGTATCCCCTTTTGTCATCATGGATGCCCGCTGGGGAATGTGATACCCGAATTCAATGATGCAGTCTACCGCCGGGACTGGAGAGATGCTTACGATATTCTGTCGTCGACTAATAATTTCCCGGAATTTACCGGTCGTATTTGCCCCGCGCCCTGCGAAACGAGCTGCGTACTGGGTATCAACCAGCCGGCCGTTACTATTGAGGAAATAGAGAAACATATCATCGAAATAGCTTTTGACAAGGGATTCGTAACATCCCGGAAGCCCAATATCAGGACGGGGAAAAAAATAGCGGTGGTCGGCTCAGGTCCGGCCGGCCTGGCTGCGGCCGCACAGTTGAATTATGCCGGCCACACGGTAATTGTATTTGAACGGGATGACGCTCCGGGAGGGTTATTACGGTATGGTATACCTGATTTTAAACTTGAAAAATGGGTGGTCGAAAGAAGAATCAAACTGATGGAAGAGGAAGGTGTCCTGTTCCGCTGCAATACAAATGTTGGGGTTAATACAAGCATCAACGAACTGTTAAGGGAGTTTCATGCAATCGTCCTGGCCGGAGGTGCCACCATACCCAGGGATTTACCGGTATCGGGCAGGGAACTGAAGGGGATCCATTTTGCGATGGAATTCCTGACGCAGCAAAACAAAAGGGTGAGCAATATTTCTTTCGGCCAAACCGATATCCTTGCCGGAGGAAAAAATGTAGTGGTTATCGGAGGCGGCGATACGGGAAGCGATTGTGTTGGCACTTCCATCCGCCAGGAGGCAAAATCCGTTACTCAATTTGAACTATTGCCCAAGCCCCCGGATGAACGAACCCCTTTTATGCCCTGGCCAACTTACCCCATGGTCCTGAAAACCTCCTCCTCTCAGGAAGAAGGATGCGAACGTCAATGGGCAGTCGCAACTAAGGAATTTATCGGGGACAGGAAAGGTAATCTCAAAGCCTTAAAAATAGTAACCCTTGAATGGAAATTCACGGAAGAGGGAAAACCGGCCAGGTTTGTCGAATTGGAAGGAAGTGAAAAAGAAATTCCGTGCGAATTGGCATTGCTGGCAATGGGTTTTTTACACCCCCAGCACGAGGGGTTATTGGAGGAACTGGGAATCGAACTCGATGAGCGGGGCAATGTGAAGGCTAACGATAAAGCCTATCAGACAAATATAGGGAAGATATTTACGGCCGGGGACATGCGCAGGGGACAGTCCCTGGTAGTATGGGCCATCAGTGAAGGCAGGGAATGTGCAAGAAAGGTAGACGAATACCTGATGGGCTCTTCACTTCTTGAAACCAGGGACAATTCGGTCATCGCGGCCTCTTATTAGACTCTACAAAACATTCGGCTAGGCATAATAATATTGGGTTCGATTGCTTTTTTAACGACCGAATGCCTACTTTTTTTCAATTACCCGAAATATCCCTTACATCAGAAAAATCGGACCCATTCCACTTCAAGGCTCCCCATCCGACAAAAAAATTCCAGCTAATTATCTGCGAATCACCCATCCGGGCAACAAATAATAATGCCTATATCTAAACCCGGAAATCATATTAAAATTAAAAATATACAATACAAAGAAAATAAATAAAACCAGCCCAAGAGATATAAATGATTAAAAATTAACATATTAGACATATTGGCTCATATTATAATTTTAAATATTTAAAATATTTTAACCAAATCTCATTTCCAATTGATTTTATTGGTTAACTTTATGGAAATTTATCAGGGATTACAACAAAACTACTAATTGTGAATAAAATTGAATATAGTAATATATTACTCTTTTTATTTGGTTATACAAGCTTTTTGGCCGTCCTGGCCCCTGACATTTTCCCTGTTCATAAAAAAGCCCGCCACAATTTTTTAAATAATTATCTACCGGTAATGCGGTACAGCTCCTTATTTCTTTGTCCTTTGAAAGTTCTCGACATCGTTCTTGCCATGAACCTCATTGTTTTTTACAAATTGTCCGGACGGAGTGAATCCTTTATTCCGCTGAAAAGAGGGAAACCTGATTTTTGGTTGGATAATAAGCAACGGAATGTAAAATCAATGGTAGTTAATCAATGATCATTAAATAAGAAAAAGGTACAGTGTTGAAAGAACTTCTGAAACAAGTTCTAGTACTGTACCCCTTTTTAACACTTAAAACCAATTGCAATGTTACAAAAAATTTGTGCAACTAGCATGGCTTTGTTATGTTTTATTATGAGTTATTCACAGGCGGACTCGACAAAAATTTCAGCAGCTCCGGCTCCGCCTGCCCCCGCTCCAGTAGCAGACACTACCGTAAAACCCCCGCCACCGGTTACCATAACCGGTTCCGTCGATGTCTATTACCGTTATAATTTTAATGCTCCGGGAGGTAAAACAAACAACTATACCAGCTTCACCAATTCACAGAGTTCATTCGAATTGGGGATGGCCTCTATCCGGGCCGATCATAGTTTTGGAAAGGTAGCCGCAACGGTCGACCTGGGTTTTGGAAGAAGAGCAGAAGAATTTTCGTATAATGACGGTGGCCACCCTTCCCTTTTTGCGGTTAAGCAATTGTACCTGAGCTGGCAGGCCTCGAGCAAGATCAAATTTACTATGGGTAAATGGGGAACGCATATAGGCTATGAAGTGCTGGATGCTTATGCCAACAGGAATTACAGTATGGATTATATGTTTTCCTTCGGTCCCTTTTTTCACACGGGTCTGAAGGCAGATATTACCCTGAGCGGCACCACAGCCCTGATGGTCGGCGTTGCGAATCCAACGGATTTTTCAACGACAACGAGCGGAACAAAAGTAGCTCTGGCTCAGTTGAGCACCGGAACCAAGAACGGGAAATGGAAATTCTTCCTGAATTACCAGGGTTATTACGGAGGGAGTGCTGACACAATAATTGCCCCTGGGTATGTCCTTTTTAAGAACTTAAGCCAGTTTGACCTGGTAATCAATGGCACCATCAGCGGAAAATTTGGCGTCGGATTCAACGGAACAGTTCAATCGGTTAATTCTTCCTTACTAAATAAATCAGCTAACTGGTGGGGCTCTGCCGTTTACCTGAATTTTGATCCCACCTCAACCTTCGGACTGACTTTACGGGGAGAATATTTTAGCGATAAGGATGGGGTTAAGATCAACCCGAATGATTTTGCAACCGATGCAAGTCAAACGCCGGGCTTGAACGTAATTGACCTTACACTTTCCGCGATTTGCAAAGTGGGTAGCAATCTGATGATCATTCCGGAGTTACGATTGGACAATGGTTCCAAAAACTTTTTTAGCAAATCAGATGGCACTCCGACAAAAGGGACATTCGGCGCCGTCCTAGCAGCAATTTATCATTTTTAATATACAACAAAAGCAAACCCGATTTTTTAACCAAAAACCTCAAACAAATGTTTTTGAAATATCTAAACAAGCCGGAGGGCAACCTGGTTGCAACCTTCAAAATGACAAAGGCCGAAAAGTGGCGATTTTGGCTGAGTATGTTCGGCGGAAAGATTATCGGTCTGATCCTCGTCCTTATTGCCATGGGATTTCTCCCGGCAATGATTGGCGGAGTCACCGCTCATGCACAAGGGGCCGCCCCGGTTTATACCGCGCATGAAACCAGTATGATGAGTTCCATTAATACCGTGTGGACACTGGTAGCGGCCTTTCTGGTTTTTGGTATGCAGCCCGGATTTGTAATGCTGGAAGCTGGATTTGCGCGCAGAAGGGAAACGGTCAACGTTCTGATGGAATGTATTTTCGATACCTGTCTGTGCGGACTTCTGTTCTGGGCTTTCGGGTATGCTTTCATGTTCAGTCACGGTAACGGATTTATCGGTTATCATTGGTTTTTCCTGGCCGGTGCGCCCGATACCTATGAAACAACCGGGGTTCCGGTTATCGCACACTGGATCTTCCAGTTTGCATTTGCTGATACTTGTTCAACTGTCACATCAGGTGCCATGATCGGACGTACCGGTTTCCGGGGCGATATTTTATACAGCATTGGTGTTACAGGATTTATTTATCCCATCATCGGCCACTGGGCCTGGGGACCAGATGGTTTCCTGGCAAACATGGGCAGTGCAGGAAACTTTC
>Ga0207127_10202_pt1 | contig 14125 bp, 15 predicted proteins | sample Alteio_BWMinHeat_17_FD_153574 | JGI IMG/M metagenome (GOLD analysis project Ga0207127, IMG submission 153574) | Enriched cells from forest soil in Barre Woods Harvard Forest LTER site, Petersham, Massachusetts, United States -... | ecosystem: Environmental > Terrestrial > Soil > Temperate forest >...
TCGGTCGCCTTCAGCGCGGACGGCCAGCGACTGGCCTCTGGCGGTTGGGACGAAACCGTAAAGTTCTGGGAGGTTCCATCGGGCGAGAAGGTGAGCACGGTTGCTAGCAAGATCAAAGCGGTGGAAGCCTTGACTTTCAGTCGCGATGGACACCTGCTCGCGGCCGAAAACGCCAACTATGTGGTAACTATTTGGGACGGCACCACCGGCCAAGAGATTCGCACCTTGCCTGGCAATCGGCCTTCAGGTCCGGGAAACAATTGGGTCTATTCCATCGCCTTCAGCCCCGATGGCCGCTGGCTCGCGTCGGGCGTCGACAACAAAACCGTCAGAGTCTGGGATGTTGCGACTGGACAACCGTTGCGTGACCTGACGGGGTCAGCCAGGTCGGTCATCTACGCAGCCTTTAGTCCCAATGGGCGCTGGCTGGCTTCCGGCGGCGACGACAAGACCATCAAAATTTGGGACGTGAGCAGCGGGCGCGAGCTGCGCACTCTGGCCGGTCATAAGAAACAGGTCTACGCCGTCGCTTTCAGTCCGGATGGCCGGTGGCTTGCCTCAGCCAGCGGAGATAAAACCGTCAAGCTTTGGGATGCTGTAACAGGGGTGGAAGTGCGCACTCTGGCTGGCCACCGGAATTGGGTTACGAGCCTGGCCTTCAGCCCAGACGGCCGTTGGCTGGCTTCGGGCAGCTGGGACAACACCATCAAGATTTGGGATGTGGAGACCGGGCATCCGGTGCAGACTCTGTCAGGACAGAACCATCATATCTATACCGTGGCTTTCGATCCTGGGGGGCACTGGCTGGCTTCAGGAAGAGAAGACGGCAGGATTGAACTGTGGAGCGTGCAGCCTGTCGTAAATCGGGCCAAGTTCGACAACAATGGAAATCACTAAGGAAAGGTCGCTACGCGGGCGGTTTCAGTTGGGAACATTTCCGGTGGCCGCTGGACAACCGGGCAGCGGGGGTCAAGATTTCCGGTTCAATCTCAACCAAGGAGACTTGTATGTGCAACGACGTAGGTTCTCACCGGGCCGAGTATGGCGCAGTGCAATGTGGGTCGCATTCCAGCATTTGGGGATGCGTATTCGTGTTTCTTATTGTGCTGGGCGCGAGCGCAAAGACTGTCTGCGCGCAGACTTTGAATTGGGAGGGTCAAACCGGAATCTTTGTAACACCGCTGGCCTATACGGCGCCTTCCAGCGATAAGAATTTCGGCGCACCTATCGTGGCTTACCACTATCTCGACGCGGGGTCGGTCCTCGGTGGATTCCATCAGGCCTCGATCACCATAGGCGCCCTGGGTCATCTCGAATTCGGCTACACGCGCGACATCCACCAGGATGGCACGACGGCCGGGTTGAGCAACTTGTGGGGCAGCGGCTTCAATACGTTCCACGGGAAATTCAATTTCTTAAGGGAAAATGTCGGCAAAGCTTGGCTGCCAGCCGTATCCGTGGGCTTCGTATTGCGCAGCCAGGTTCGAAACGTCGGGGGCGTGATCGCCGGCAAGGACACAACGAACGAAGATTTCTATGCGGTGGCAACGAAGACGCTGGTGGGCTTGAAGATTCCTTTGGTGTTGACCGGCGGCCTCAAGGCCACCAATGCGTCGTTATTGGGCTTGGTGGGAAACGCTCCCGACTACAAAGGGCGGGGATTCGGCTCTGCGGCTTTTGCCCTGAAGGGACCGGCAAGGAGCACGATCATGCTGGGCGCTGAAGTTCTGCAGGAACCTCGGGGCGTCGAAAACCTGCCGGGAGCGGCGGTGCCGACCACGATTACCTATGCGGTTCGCATCGTCCCGACCGGGACATTTCCCGCGGCTCACGGCTGGGGTGAGGAAACACCGAAGTTCAATATTGATCTGGGCATAGCTCAGGCGGCAAATAACGTTATGCCAGGCGTGAGTCTGCAGGCGCGGCATCAATTTGCGCTTGGTATTTCCTACGCATTTTGACCCGTGGAGGTGAGAAGTAGTTTCCCGGCTGGTCTCATGCGTTCTTCGCATCCGCCTTTGGTGCGCTGCTATCGCATGTTCGCGGCCACAAGCGAGAAGAGGTCTCTTCGTGGTAGCGAGGCAGTCAGTTGTTGATAAATCCCGTGGCTGTTGAAAAAGTCTATTTTCCTTGGGGGAAGCTGGACACCTACCGGTCGTCCGTCACCACGCCTTTTTCTCTGGAGGGCAAACGCGCAGTCCGGTTTCAACAACTCCACTGGGCGAATGCAATGCGATCACAAAACCGGCGCCTTCCAGCGGGGCGCGGGCGAGCCCGCAAGATTGTCGTGTCCTTCGCTCGTCATAGTAATAGTCGGCAAGATAGTCGAGACCGAGCTTCTTGTACTTGTCCAGTCGCTGGATCCGCTTTTCTAATTGTGTGTACAATTGATGCACAGCATCCGGATACAGTCGCGCCGCTGCGTGGGCCACTCGTGCTGTTTGCGATCACGAAATCAGCTCCCAAAGTGAGCCTCACCCAACTGCTCTCGGCTACGAACGTAGGCGCGGGAAAATGGCAGGTTGCCACCGCCCAAGAGCCACTGATCACTTCGGACTCATCTGGTTCATGAACCGACCAATCTTTGCCAAGTTCAACTGATCAGGCCGTAATTCGATGCTGCCCCCGAAAGTATGAGTTGAAGCATCCATTACGGGAGCAAAGGAAAACGCCGAATCGACACCTTCCGCCGCGTGATGTCGAACCACGTATCCACCGATCAAATATCCGAAAGTGCCTCCGACAAGAACGTCTGAGGGAAAATGCTGGCGTGAGGTCACGCGGCTGGCGCTGATTGCCAAGGCAAACGCGTAAGCGGCCACCTGGACCGGCTTGCTTGGATACTCAGACGCAATCACGCGGGCCAGAGCAAAGCTTGCCGCCGCGTGCCCGGAAGGAAACGCACCATTGAGGCCGTACAAACGGGTACCATGAGGCCAGAATCCTCCTTGACCGTTTCCTTCGTTAGGGCGTTCCCGGTTCGTAGCAAGCTTCAGCCCTTCTACCAGGATTGAGGCATCGGCGACTGCTTCTGCTCCCAGCCGTCCGGTTTCGGCAAGGTGCTCGTTATGAGTTCCCAAACCGAGGAAGTAGAGGCCGGCAGCACCCCCAAAAATGGCGTAGGGCGAGCCAAAGGCAGAGATCGTGTTACTCGTATCGATCCGACTTTTGTCGATGCCGAGGTTCTGCAATGCTTGCGCGTCGTAGTGGAGTCCAACCCCAGTGGCTCCTGCAAACGGCACCAGCCAGATGGTATCCCTGGGCGTAAGGCGAAACGGACTAGTCCAGATGCCAATCTGATCGTGGCCGATGTCTTTGAGGCATTGTCCGAGATGCCCCACGCCGCACACTACCGATTGCGTGGATGGCTGATGCTGGTCTTCCGAAGCCTGATTCGACGCCGGGGACAGATCGGAACCTGGCTGCGCCTGCTGTACCGGCTCGCTAGGTAAGTCTGTCGCCTGAGCAGACGCAGATCTCGGGCCAAAAATCAAGACCGTACAGATTAGGATAGAAAATGCGACACGAGGAAAGGCGTTTTTGATTCTGGCAACCAGCATAATCGTGGAACTCCTTTCAAACTCATACGTCTTCTCAATAGCGATTTCTTGCTGCTCTTTCAAAATTCGAAATCCAAAGAGAACTGGATTTGGCGGGCACCGGTTCCGGCAATCGGTTGTCTGAATCCCGACATGGGCGTTAGGTCTGAGCCGAAGACAGGATTGATTTGGGAGACGTTCGCGCCATTGAACACGTTGAAGACTTCCGCTACCACGTCGAGGCGTTTTCCCCCGCCGAACGGGAAGTACTTCAGGGCGCGGAAATCCATCGTGGCCAGCGCGGGTGTGGTCAGAGAGTTTCGGCTGAGGCCCGATGGTCTCGCCGACAACGGAAAAGCGTGACTCCGGTTCGAATCTAGGCCGGTCAACGGGCCCGCTGGCCGGCCACTTTCTAGTGCCAGGATCGGCGCCAGTTCAATATGACTGAACGCCTGCGTGAGCCAGCCAATGTTTCCTTGCGGGCTCCCGCCTTTATCCTCGTCCTCCCCGATGGGCAAGTCCCAGAGAGCGTTGAACACAAAACGTTGCTGCTGATGTTGACGCGACAGTGCGTTTTCGGCGCGGAGATCGAACGGGTTCTGGGGCTGCTCGTCATAGTCGGAAGCATCGTCGTAGGTTTTCGAGAGCGTGTAGCTCGCCGAGAATTCCAGTTCTTCATTCATTTTGCGGCTGAGGGTGAGGGAAGCCCCGTTGTAGGTCGAATTAGAAGAGGTTTGCAGCGCATAGATGTCGTCAAAGTTCGGGTTGAGCCGTCCCGGTAAAAAGACCTCTCTTCCGATCTGCTGTGGCGGTGGAGCAGGAACGGCAAGGCTAGCGGCGTTCTCAGGTGTCAGGACAACCGGAGGCAGGAGATTCACGTTTAGCGTTCGAGGCAGTTTGACTCCGTGGACGAACAAGTAATCGGCCCACAACGTGAGATCTTTCGCAATCAGATATTCCGCACTGCCGCTCGCTTGCTCGCTATAGGGCGTCGCCATGCGAGGGTCAGGACGAAATATCGATGGTGCGATTGCAGCTGACGGAGCAGACAATGGGCCGCCTTGCGTGGCCGCGAAGAGATTTGCTGCTGCATTTCCATCCGCTACCTGCTCGAATGCCTGCAAACCATTCTTTTGAATCGCCCGCGTCAGGTCAGCGAGAACATAGCGGTCGAAGAAGATCCCGTACCCTGCGCGGAATACCCACTTGGGTGAAGGACTCCAAGCCAAACCAATTCGCGGGCTGAGGTTATTCGCGTCCCTCTTGAATCCGGCGGGGAGATGCTCGAAATCGTATCGCACACCCAGGTCTACGGTGAGCTGCCGGGCGAGTGACCAATGATCCTGAACGAATCCTCCGAAACTCGACACCGGAAAATCCACGTGCGAGCTCCCGAAGGCCTGTCGAAATTGATCAGGACTCCCCGCCAGAAATTGCGCCACAGAGCCGAAGAGATATACGCCATCAAAGCCGTCGAGTACGTCGTCCCGCAGCCGGACGTGATTTACAGCTCCACCCGCCTTCCACAGATGTTTGCCCCTGCTGCGAGTGTATGTGTAAGCTGCCTGATAGTGATTCTCGCGGCGTATGCTGTTTCCTGCGTAGGGACGCCCGAAGGTGACCAGTCCCGCGATGTCAATCTCCGGGCCGAAAGGTTCGTTCGCGCGCAGGACGGCATGGCGTGTGGCAGCCTGGAAGCGCAAGTCGCTCACGGCCTCTGACCCCAGCACAGTCGTGAGCGAGCCTGAAAGAGCGTTGTCACTCGTGAAGCTGCTGCCCCGGACGCTTGCGTCCATCAAGCCGGATGTGTTGAATGCATCGCCAGACTCCTTGTTGTTTGTAAAGGCATAGCGGAACATCAGCGCGGTATTTTTCGTGAGCTGGTGGTCGAGCTTGCCCGCCGCTTCGATTTCAGCCCGTGCAGTCGGAGAGAAAGCCGTCGTGATCTGTCGCGTCACCAAGGCAGGAAACGCTCCTGTTGCGAGGAACGCATTTATGTTTGACGCAACCGCAGGATCAATATCTGAGCCGACCTGTCCCCTATTGTGTTCTTGTTCGACGGCGGCATAGTAGAAAGTCCGGTCCTTGACGATAGGCCCGCCTAGAGCAAAGCCAGCGCGAAACCGCCGAAACGATGGCCTGCCAGGCTCCGTCTCGAACGGGTCCCGCGCATTGAGTGCGCCGTCCTGGGCAAATATGAATGCGTCGCCATGAATCATGTTCGTCCCGGAACGGGTGATGACGTTAATCGACCCCCCCGAGGCTCCGCCTGACTCTGCGGAAAGACCACTGGTGACTACCTGAAATTCCTGCACGATCTCAGGCGATAGTTCCGTGCGACTCGATCCCGTGTACTCATCATTGTTGTCGAGCCCGTCGATGGATACGTTGTTGCTTCGAGGACGGAGACCGCCGAAGGTGAAGCTGGTGCCCGTTAGCGGCGTGGAGCCGCTCACGGCAGACGCTGCTGGCGAGATCGAAACACCGGGTGCGAGGAGAACGAAGTCGAGGTAGTTGCGGCTCCTTACGGGCAGTTCTTCTATCCTCTCCTGATCTACCGACGATACGACTGAAGTCTGCCCCGTATTTATGGCCGAGGGTTGCGCGCTGACCGTCACTTTTTCCGACGCGGACGCTAGAGAGAGAACGATGTCGAGATGAATGCTCTGCCCAAGGCTCAAGACGACGCCAGTATGTCGGTACGGGGCAAAGCCAGGACGCTTCAGACGAACCTCATAGATAGCAACAGCAAGCTGGTCTGCGCGAAAGAAACCCTGATCGTCAGTCGTTACGGTACGCGATTGATTTGTCAGAGTATCGCGGAGTGTAATCGCCGCCTGCGGTATGACGGCGCGGCTGTTGTCGCTTACGGTCCCCTCAAGAGTCGATCCAACTCGTGAAGCTTGAGCGGCAGCGTTGGCCGTGCAGAACAACAAGGCAAACGAGATGGCCATCCCGGTAACAACGTAACGCACGGAAAACAAACAGCAAGTCAGAATCATCTCGGGTCACCCATTCCAATAAATAGCGGGAGAACGAAGAAAATTGTCTTCATCAACTGCAAGGTAGGTCCTACGCGGCGCAGTAAACAGGCGGACTGTTCCTGCGCGCGTCTGTGGGTCAGCTATAGAAGATTTCTAGATACGCAGCGGGAGGGGAGGGGGACTTGTTGCATTAAAAAGCAGCAAGGTGAAACTGCACGGCGCGGAAAGGGAAGATTTCTGCTGGCAGGAAGCGAAGACACTCTTTGCAACAAAACCGAGTAGCCCGGATTCGAAGATGAAGTGCGCAAACGAATACGCCACCCCTACGCACAATGCAAGAACGACCAAACCGTACTCCGTCTCGTTTCCAGTCCGAATTGTGTGATCCCAGGTGTCGAACGTCTCAAGGAGCGGACAAATAAGGCAGGTCAGCAGAACAAGCGTTACCGTTATTCGAGACGCCCGAGATCGCATGGCTTCGAGTATAGCGCAGCAGGTTCACAGAGGGGTAAGCAAAATGTACGTCGGTGAGCACGAGCAGGGTAGGTAGAATTGGTAAACCGCATGAGGTCGCTGCCGAGGTTCTTCCTGCCGACAAGGCTTTGGCAGTGTAGCGCTTTCAGGCGGGCGGGAAGAGGGTCGCAATGGTTGGCGACGGCGTGAACGACGACGCTCCAGCGCTAGCGACCGCAAATGTCGGAATCGCGATTGGCGCTGGAACGGATGTGGCGATTGAGTCAGCCGGAATCGTGCTTGCGCGTAGCGATCCGCGCGACGTTGTGGGAGCGATCAAACTATCGCGGGCTACTTATCGGAAGATGATTCAAAATCTCGTTTGGGCGACCGCCTACAACCTTGTGGCCATCCCTGTCGCAGGAGGCCTTCTCGTCCGATGGGGACTCGATCTGCCCATGAGCGCTGGGGCAGTCGCGATGAGTCTCTCCACCATCATTGTGGCTGCGAATGCGCAGCTGCTCCGGCGGCTAAAACTGCAAAGCGCGGCCCAATAAATAATTAGAGAGAAATCTGGCTGGGATGAGATGCTGCTCAACTTGGCGCGAACATTCACATACATTCCAGGTCTCAACTTCAAACCTGGATTGGAATGACTCTGCAATGACGCTGCTGCTTCATCGAGCGCCGCCGACTGTCAACGACGCGGGCATGGAACTCGCGAGCGACTGCAAAAGTGACGGGACTATCTTCTGGACTATTGAGAACGGGAGCTGCTCTGCATTTTCAAGGCTATAGCGACCTTCGACGCCTTGTAAGTCCTTCTGTTTCTTAATATCGGCAAAGTGTCATAAGGTAAGGCTCCAGTCCATCCCGAAAGAAAATCGGTCACCCACTCAGGAGTGCAGTAAATTCGCCTTTCCTTCACCATGATTTCGGGATTAGGTCCTGTGCAGCGTCTACGCTCTGAACTTTTCCAGCGAAACCCTGAACCCAAGCTCCTCCAGCCGAGCCCATCGCAAAAAGAAGGTGCGTTTTCCAAATTGTGCAAAAGTGAACAGTTATTGAAGCTGTTAACAAATACTGTGTATGGGATTTTAGGGTGGAGAAGTGGGCTTGATGGGAGCAGTCTTGCGTACAACCCGCGGCGCTGCTGTCGTTCTCTTTGTTTTTCTGCCTCAGGCGCTCCTCTGGCCTCAGACAGCAATTCCGGACAAACGGAGCGACCCTGCGCAAGAGCGGCAGGTCCAGCAATCGGGAAACACCGAAGCTTACGACGCAGCGGAGCCGGTCGCGGCCGCGGTCGCACAGAACACAGATAGTTCCAAGGGCACTCAGAGTAAGCGCATCTTTTGGATCGTTCCAAATTACGCGGCCGTAAGCGCCCACACGCAGCTTCCTCCGCTAACGGCACACGACAAGTTCGTGCTCGCTATGCATGACAGCATGGACTATTCGTCTTTCATTTGGGCTGGAGTACTGGCTGGCCAGGGTATGGCTTTGAGATCGTACCCGGAATTGGGCCACGGAGTCGCTGGCTACAGCCGCTATTATTGGCGGGCTTTTGCGGATCAAGCGTCGGGAGCTTTCTTCACGGAAGCAATTGTCCCCGCGATCACCCACGAAGACCCCCATTACTACACCCTTGGTGAGGGAAGTTTTTTTCGGCGAACGGCGTACGCATTATCGCAAGTCGTCCTGACCAAGACCGATTCCGGAGCCACGAGCTTTAACGTCTCTGAGATTTTGGGCAACGGCATGGAAGCTGGTTTATCCAATCTTTATTACCCTCCGCAGGACCGTGGCTTGCGTAAAACCGGGGAGAACTGGGCAACAGGGCTGGAATCCGCCGCCCTGAACAACATTATCAAGGAGTTCTGGCCTGACATCCGCCATAATATTCTTCGACAGAAATAGCCAGGTCACTGAAATCTAAGACGGAGAAGACAGAGATTGAATTGGATATATGGGTGTAATGCTGGCAACCGCTATCGCCTCGCCGAGTTCAGCAACAGTTTCGGTGTACATCGGGACCCTACCACCGCGGCTCGTCCATGAAGAGTCGGGGCCGCTTCAAAACGCAGGCTTCGTCTGGATGGAGGGATATTGGGCCCCGGTTGGTCACCGTTACGAGTGGGTCCGGGGACGTGGGAACATCCGCCGTTTTAAGGGGCATACTGGACGCATCCGCATTACGACCACTATCGCGAAGGTTGGCAATTGCATGAGGGGCATTGGGACCACGAGGCCAACGACAACGGCCATTGGCGCGATCATGACCGCGGGTGGACGCATGGTGGTCACGACGACCGTGGGCATGAGCACCACGACTAATCGCTAGCGATTTGTTTTCTTGAGCGTTTACTCGATCCGAGGACGAATCCCGCAGTTTGGGGGGGTGCTATTGGAAGCGCGGCAGTCTACCAGTTGAGAGTTGCTGGTGGAATTGATTCCATAACAATGTCCGCTCCCACTCCCGCAGAAACCTCGCTTTCGCTTGAGGCTCGGTCCCATGTTTATTCTAAAGGTCGCTATGCCCATCCGTCGTGGGACAAACCTAATTGTTGTGGGAATCGCTGCGATACTCTTGCTCACCCTCATTTTCGTTGTACCCGCTCTCATTAACGTGGATCGCTACCGGTCCCAGGTGATCTCGTATCTCCAAGGAAAAACTGGAAAGCAGGTCGAAATCGGACGGCTGGGACTCACGTTTTTTCCTGTAACGATTCACATTGATCACATCGGCGTGAAGAACCCTCCGATATTTCCTTCCGGGTACGTCGCCCAGGTGGCGCGGATCGATGCCGAACTTAGCATCGGAGCGCTCCTCCACCGGCAGGTGGTCATCAAGTCCCTCATACTTGAGGACCCGGTCTGGAATCTGACTTCGGACCCCGACGGCCCGTGGAACTTCGAGAATCCTCAATCAAAGGTTCCGGCGAATGCACTTCCTCTCGGCCCCATTTCGAGCGTGAAAATTAAGCGGGGTCTGATGATAGCTTCGAATCTTTTGCCGTCCGACGCAGCGGGCCCCATTTTTTTCGAAGCCCACGAGATCTCGTGCGAACTGGAGCAGGTAAATCTGGCCGGAATTATCAATCCATCTTCTTCCTCAATGGACGGCCAGGGCCGCCTGAAGGCGGGTCTTCTGCGTTTCGGTGCCGTCGAGGTGAGAAATCTGGATTCCAAGCTGCGGTTGGAGTCGAGGCACGTTTTCTTCGCGGATATCAAAGCGGAAGTCTATGGCGGGAGTGCTGAGGGCGACCTCGCCTTCGACTTGTCGGGGAAAAATGCCAGCTTTAAGACCAATGCGCGATTGAGGGGAATTAATCTGGCCCAGCTTCTGGCGGCATTCCCCAACGGCGGCGGAAAAATGACCGGGAAGATGGAAGGAGAGATAGAGCTAGCGGGAGAAATCGCGCATTCGCTCCGCCCGCTGGCGGGAATCCATGGTGCCGGACACGTAACGGTGCGCAACGGCCAGATGCCCAGTCTAAAACTCAACGCGAATTTAATGAAGCTGGCGCACTTCAACGATCTTGGCCCGGCCAAGAATGATCCTTCTTCGTTTAAGGTGATCACCACCGATCTGGAACTGGCCAATCAGAGCATTTCGAGCAAGGTTATAGACCTCGACGGCTACGGAGTCGATGTGGATGGCTCGGGCAGTGTCAGCGTATCAGGCTCTGACGATCTGAACTATCGCGGATTGGCAGAGATTACCTCCAAGCAGGGATTCTTCACCAACACCATCGCCCAGCTCTCCGGAGCCACATTAAAAGAGGGGAAGTTGCAATTCCCTTTCCGCGTCGGCGGTACGATCGATGGCCCGGTATTCTCGAAAGGCAAGGGCGATAAGGACGTGGACGCGGTACAAAAACCCGCTAGATGACCAACTGCTTGCCTAAGAAGTCTGCCACATTCCGAGAGGTGCGTTTCTCTGGGAATCCAGTTTTTGATCGGCCAATCAACTTGGAACTGGCAACATTTCTTCCCGAATCCAACCACATGGACAAGCCAAAGAGTAAAGAGCGCATTGTTGCTCCTGGGTGCCCTTCTGATCGCCGCGGCAGGCTTATTCGTTTTTGGGTGGCTGGCGGAAGAAATGCTGGAAGGAGATACACAGCAATTCGATGCATTCGTGCGAACTGCGGTACACCAGTTCGCCACGCCCAGTCTTACCCAGTTAATGCGGGTATTCTCCTGTCTTGGGTCAGTCGCGGCGATGACTGTCTTGTGCTTGGTGGCGGTTTGCGTGTCCCTATACTTTCGTCGCGCGCGAACGGCTGCCTTGCTGGCAGATCACGATGGTCGGTGTAGCTGTGCTCGATGTCGCGTTGAAGCATGCTTTCCATCGCCCACGGCCTTTTGCCTTTTTCGGCGCCACGCCAAGCTCGTATAGTTTCCCAAGCGGCCATTTGCTAGGTTCACTCTGTTTTTATGGGATACTCGCTGCGATTCTCGCCGCCCGCACGCACAAACGGAGTGCTAAATTCTGCGTCTGGACGGTCGCTGTGCTCTTGATTGGGATGATTGGACTTTCGCGCATTTATCTGGGAGTGCATTACCCAAGCGATGTCATCGCAGGCTATTGTGCGGCCACTCTATGGATCGGAACGGTTGGTTTCCTCGATAGAAGTCTTTGGACCGGGGAGAAACACCTAAGTGGACGATGGTCTTGAGACAAAGACGCGATACTTCAAGGTGATTCTCAACACTTCGGCTGCCATTTGTCAGCTCAAGGAATACGACCAACCGCATGGATCTTGACGCCGATGAAACCTGCCACCAAACCCAACCCAGGCCAGGTATGACATTTCGCTCTGTCCTTGAGATGCAGTTTCGAGGAGACCATTTGCGTGAGGTCACAAATGGTCTCCATGCCCTTCCGAAGGGCCAGTAAAGGGCGCGCATTCAGGAATGCGGGATGAGCTTTACTTTGAGCAACTGTCGCGGACCATAGTCAAATTCGTTACCGTCATGTGACCATGCTCGGTGGAGTTCTTATCAACGCCATGCTCTTTCGCCTCTGCCTTCACGTCTTCTTTGGCGCCGTGCAGTGTGGCGTTGGAGACTACGCCGGTGATAGTAACTGTATGCCCGACATGATCGCCGAGCTTGAGGCTGTCGCTCTTGATCTCCCAAGTGCCGCCTTTCGCCGTAGTAAGCTTGTACTCATCGGCATCGTCCCCTTGTTGAAGGCAGCCCGTGAGCGTCCGCGTTTTCTTATGGCTGGTTTTTGTTGTGTCCTGCGCCGTGGCCAGTCCGACAGTAGCCGCAAACATGAACAGCGCAACAAATGCCATCGTGATCTTGACTTTCATCTTTTACCTCCGAAGGTCGAATTGAGAAGCAGAAGACCGAACCAGGAACTCGGCGGGTGAACTAGGCATTCCGAAGGATTGATAGACTCGCCCGCACGGTAGCTCCAGGCCGGGACCATGCTCGCACAGGCAAAGGCGGGCGTCTATGCAATTCTGAACAACTTCGTGCCCCGGCAGTGTGGTTTCTGCGGACAAGACTGGCACAACGGCCCCGTTAAGAGCACCGCCTAACCCCCTCCGTAAAATCGGCCTGCCACCTATCTGTGGAGAGGTACCGCTGCCGGTTGGAGCGATGGCAAAAACTCGGGGAGGGGTGCGGCCTTCAACTGCTCGAGCTGCACCTGCACTTTGGCCCAAGCCTTGGGGTCGCGCTTTGCGGCATAGGGGGCGTCAGGCTCGGAAAAGAAGTGGAGCAACTCCGCGCGTACGGCGGGTGAGGCGCCGGCAAATTTTTGTTCGGCCAAGGCGCCGAGGAGCTTGGCGTGGGCTTCGTCATTCATGCGATATATGCCGGGCCCGGTCATGCCGCCGGTATCAAAATTATTGTTTATCAATTCAAGGTGATCCGTGGCTTCGTCGGACAAAAAAGCCCGGTAACGGTCCAGTGTGGCATTGAAGCTTTCTTCAAACATCTTTTCTGTCTGCGGAGTGGGGGTGCGGAATTGCAGAACTCTGAGAGGCCCAAATTTCGGTATCAGTTTGTAGAGGAACGCCAGAAACTTCTCGCCAAAACTCGGCTGTTGATAATTTTTGCCCCACTGCTTCTCGTAGCTTGCGCGGGAAAGGTTGTAAAGAAATTTCTTTCTGGTGATCCCGGGCGCATCTTTCTGGATTTCGTCTTTCTTCAGACTCCAGGCAATGCGTGTGGCTTTGGGAATCTGATTGCTGACGGCGTGACGGTAGGAACTCAGGACCTTGTCTTCATCGGAAAGGACCGCCTTCAGTGGCAGGCCGTAGGTTTCCTGGAACGCCCGCTCCAGCAGAGTGGTCGCCACCTGAAAGCCAATAAAATCGTGATAGCTGTCTGAAGCGTAGCGTCGTTGGGCTATTTCTAGGACGTCGAAGCCAAACTCCGTTTTGACATGCGCGAGGGGGGCATCCTCGTAGGTTACGCTGTCACCATATTTCTTCCTAAGCTCGGGATAGAGGAGGGGCACGGCACGGTTGGTTGCAATGGGATGACCTGCGATATCTGCGGCATAGTGGGCGAGTGCGCCCAGCGCAAAAGCATAATCATTCAAATCGTTCGATTCCCGCGCGTCGCGAAGCAGCGCAAGGACGAAATCACCGCTTCTCACATAGTGCGTGAGATCGCTGAAAAAGACGCTGCCATGCGGGTAATAGCCCAAGTCTTGAATAATCGCGCCGCCGTAGGCGTACCCATGCGCCTGGCGCAGTTCGTCTGCTGTGGCATGTGGGAAGCGCCGCAGCAGGACAGGCTTGATGTTGGTATCCCAAGCAGAATCGATGATTGCTTCATGAGAGAGCACGGAGTAGGCCGCGCAGCGCGCCAGCCACGATAAAACCGGGACGAGAACGCAAACCGCTGCAAGACCAGTTCTCCAGAAAGTGTATCTCTTGGCTAGCAACATTCCGATTCTTCTCCGAATCGTGATTATAACTTCAAGGGCAAAAGAGGTCTCCTTTCCCTGGCTTTCAGGTCGATAAGCTCTGATCCACCCCCCTACGGCAGGCTCGCCTTGCAGTAGTTCAGCAAATCTTCAAACTTTTCTTTTGTGGACGGGTAACGCACGCCGCGAGGCTTCCCGACCTTCCAGGTCACGCATGAGGCCCTCCTCATCACTGTGGGCGCTCTACACGGCGC
>Ga0207127_10203_pt1 | contig 14107 bp, 7 predicted proteins | sample Alteio_BWMinHeat_17_FD_153574 | JGI IMG/M metagenome (GOLD analysis project Ga0207127, IMG submission 153574) | Enriched cells from forest soil in Barre Woods Harvard Forest LTER site, Petersham, Massachusetts, United States -... | ecosystem: Environmental > Terrestrial > Soil > Temperate forest >...
TCTGGATCAAACGGCCGTAACCGCCTACCTCTTCAGCCATGCTAACAACACCGTCTGCGGGCGCGATGACCGGGTGGCCGTAACTGCTGGAAATATCTATTCCACTGTGGAATGCACCCTCGCCATTGAAGGGATCAATTCGTTCACCGAACGATCCGGTCACCATTCCTTCGACGGGCCACAAATTCGGGGCCTCAGCCATTCGCATCCAGTCGGCTGTGGTTGCATTCTTCACCAGAGGAGAGCTGAGTGCAATGGATGTAACTCCCGTCAACGCAGAGGTGCGCAGAGCATAAAGCTGATCCAGAGAACTGTTGACCTGCTGGTGATTCAAAGAACCGGAAATGGCATTATCCAGAATGGGATCTGACTTAAGGCCGTACAAGGAAGAAACTTCGCTTGCCAGCGACCCTAGCGATGCCACCTGCGTATCTTTTTCCTGCGCTACCTGCTCCAACTGGTTATAGCGGTTGGCAATAATTTCCTTTTCCGTCCGTAGCTGATTGAAGCGCGCCACCTTGGTCAGCATGCGGGTATAGGAGCCGGCGATGCCCGTAATGGTAAACATCCCAATCAGGGCGCCGGCAAGAAATACATATAAGTAATGAATAGGAATGGGAATTTTGCGGATCTGCCCTTCGGCATCGCGGCAAACAAAAAAGATGTAGTAGCGCTTCCGCAAAATATAAATCCCTCCGCCCACTCTGGGGCGAGTGCTGTTTAATACCTACTGCGGTTGACCCACTGTTGGGTTACCGATTCAATGCTCCCTGGTTTTGAGCATTGAGGAAACTATCGGTGACGGTCTGTAAACCATCCAGGGGTCGTTGCGACAGAACCTATTATGGAAAACGGCCCCCTAAAGCTAACAAAGCGGTGGGGCCGTGTCAATTCATTCCATTAACAAGATAGTTACATCAGTCGCATTGACACCTTTGGTGAGGTGGCCCATAGGGAGGTGGCCTTTGGTAACAAAATATCGTTTCTCGCAGCCTGCTCTTAGTTGGTTCTGAGATGAATATCGTGCTGTTAAGTCTTGTATATTGAATCAAATGCCATTATCGGAGCTGTTGCTGATTGAAAAAATCCGGGCTTTAGCGCGCCAGACTTCGGGCAGGCATCGGGGGGCAAAAGACGCTCTGGGGGCTATCCGCATCGGCATAGGAGACGATTGCGCTGTATTGGCTGGATCGAAAACCCACGACCTGCTGGTCACCACTGATCTGTGCATTCAAGATGTACACTTCCGGCTTGACTGGCATCCCGCCGAGTCGGTGGGCCATCGCTGCCTGACACGAGGGCTGAGTGATATTGCCGCCATGGGCGGAGAGCCAACCGCGGCATTTCTCTCGTTGAGTATGCCTGCTCATCTCCCTCAGAAATGGGTGGATGGGTTTTTTAAGGGCTTTCAGCGATTGGCAAAGCGATTTGGTGTCGCGTTAGCAGGAGGGGATATCGCCACCAGTCCCCAGGGCATTTCTGCAGATATCGTTGTGCTGGGCCGAGTGCCAAAAGGTAAAGCTATCTTACGTTCCGGAGCGCGTCCGGGCGATTTGATCTATGTAACCGGAACTTTGGGCCGTTCGACGGAGGCGCTTGCTGGATTCAAGCTCGGGCAGCGATGCTCGCCATCCGTCACTTCCACTCATTACTTTCCTCAACCCCGCCTCAAAGCAGGCCAATGGCTGCAACATCAAGGCGCGGCAACTGCAATGATTGATATCAGTGACGGGCTTTCGACTGACATGGCGCATATTTGCACTGAGAGCCGAGTGTCCGCATTATTGCTTCGCGAAGCCATTCCGTTCGATCGCTCTCGCAAACGCAAGTTTGAAGAACGCTGCGAAGAAGATACACGCAGGTATGCTTTTGCCCTGCATGGCGGGGAAGACTACGAACTGCTCTTCACCGCGCCCCGCAGAAAAAAAATTCCGCATACGCTCGGGGGAACGCGAATCACCAACATCGGTGAGATCACGGCGCCCAAAAAAGGCGCCGCTCCGATCACCATTGTTCATGGAGATGGTCGGGTTGAGCCCCTGGACATGCGCGGATGGGAACATTTTTCTTCGTCCGCGATGGAAGATAAATAGCCTGATGGATAATCTCGATCTCTTGATGCGTCGTCTTCGTGCCGCCCAGTTCCACGATCAGTCAACCGCAGACGTGTTCCGCGGCGAGCACAATATTCATGTCAGCGTAAAAGCCGGCGGCCGCCGCGATTTGATGCACCTCGGGGCCTATTTAATCGATGGCACCCTGCTGCGCGATGGCAGCGCTAACTGGTCCCTCGCAGGAGAAAAGATGCAAGACAATAATGCGCGTTTCACCAGCAACCCCGTGGAAATTAGGGCTTTTACCGATGACTTTGAGCAAATATGGGCACGGTCGGATAATGAAGTGGTGCAGTAATCGGCCAGTCTTATGTTCTCGATACCATTTCTTTTTCTTTAAGGTCTCGAATGATTGAAACTGTTGCCAAATTCATTCGCCAGCACGGCCTCCTTAAACCCGGTGAGCGTGCAGGCGTAGCGGTTTCCGGCGGCGCCGATTCGGTGGCATTGCTGCGTATCCTGCTCGAATTGCGCAGTGAACTGGGAATCGTACTCGTGGTTGTGCACTTCAATCATAAAATTCGTGGTGCAGAATCGGATGACGATGAGCGATTTGTGCGCGAGCTGGCAGAGAAATTGGGGTTGAGTTTTTTGAGTGGCGAGGACGATGTGCCGGCATACTCTCGCGAACACGGATTGGGCATGGAAGCGGCTGCTCGCAAACTGCGTTATAAGTACTTCGGCACGTTGTTTCAACCAGAGGAAGGCCGCACCCTGCTAATGCTCGACAAGATTGCCACAGCTCATACCCAGAACGACCAGGCGGAGACCGTCCTCATGCGTCTGTTACGCGGAGCCGGCACGCGAGGGCTGAGCGGGATTCATACCAGCCTTGCAGATATGGACCCTGAGGATACCCACCACAAACTGAATTTGGGCGCTCCTCGCATCATCCGTCCTCTGCTTGCGATCACTCGCGGTGAGATTATTGATTACCTGCGTTCTATCAACCAATCCTGGCGTGAAGATTCCAGCAATCGTCTGCTCGAACACACACGCAATCGCGTGCGGCATGAATTAATTCCCGCGTTGGAGCGGGAATTCAATCCGGCAATCACGCGAGTGCTGGCGGAACATGCGGAAATCGCGCAAGCAGAAGAAGAATATTGGAATTCACAAGTGGAGCAGGTTTTGCCCGCAGTTTACGCTGCCGACCGCAATGTTTTGAAGGTTGACTCTTTATTGAAATTACCTTTGGCCCTCCAGCGCCGCGTGATTCGTATTGTGGCGGAGCGCAATGGACTCACTCTGGATTTTGAACATATCGAGGCCGTGCGGCGGCTGGCTCACGGCAAAGCCGGCCTTAGGCCGAGACAAGTAGCGCTTCCTGGAGGAGCGGCCGATCTGGCCGTACGTGATGGGATTTTGGAACTTATATTGCGATTGGGTAGTCTAAGTAAAGTAGCGGCGAAGGACTATGAATACCGCCTTCCGGTACCGGGATCGGTTGCCGTGCCGGAGATCGGAAGGTATATCCGTGCACGGCTGGTAACGGTGCAAGAAGAGGGGAAAACACCGTTCCAGAGTTATAATCAGGCCCAGCTACTCAATCCAATGACCCTTAGCGCCGGGCTGACTGTAAGAAACTGGCGTCCCGGAGACCGGTTTTGGCCAGCCCATACCAAGTCTCCAAAGAAAGTGAAGGAGTTGCTGCAGAAGATGGCGGAAACGGAACGCAGATCCTGGCCGGTGGTAATCAGCGGTAACCAGATTGTGTGGATGCGGGGATTTCCATCCCCTGCCTGCTTCAGTCTTCCAGCCAATGCGCCAGCTTCCACGCGCGGCCTCTTAATCGAAGAGGTCGGAGACAGAAAATCTGTGAGCGAGTAAGTGAATTTTTGATGAGTGTTTGTCCCGAGCGAGCGGGTCGGGTTCCCAAAGCACCCGGGTTCGCAGAGCGCACCGGGTTTGTAGATAAACGAGGGTTATGGTTTGAGTAAGACAGTTGCCACTGAAGAACGTGTTCTGCTGAGTCCAGAGCAGATCCAAAAGCGCATTCGCGAGTTGGCCCGGCAGATTTCAGATGACTACCGGGGCAGGACCTGCTGTGTTGTCGGAGTGCTGGAAAATGGCTTTATGTTCATGTCTGATCTGGTGCGAAACTTGGAAGTGCCCGTGATCTGCCAGTTCATTAAGCCTCATATGCATGAACTTTCGGCGGGCGGCATTTCTCGAAAAGAAATCAATTACAGCCCCTCGGTGGATGTAAAGAACCAGCACGTGCTGCTGGTTGAAGGATTAGTGCAAAGCGGCATCACCAGCGATTACCTGATGCACCATTTCAAGGCTCAGGGGGCGTCTTCGGTAAAACTGGCGGCCTTTCTGGATAAATCCTCGTCTCGTAGGGTTTCCCTGCGGCCCGACTATTACGGATTTGTTCTTGATGAATCGTTCGTGGCCGGCTATGGCCTCGGATCTCCCCATCTAAACCGCAATTTGCCCTATGTAAGGATTGAAAACAGCCGTTTTTCAAACCCCCCGGACGAGACTGTTCGCTGAAATCCGGGTTAGGGTAAATATCCCACGGGTTAGAAAGCTAATCCTTTTAGTTACGTTAGTTATATCCATCTCTGGTTAAAAAGGGTTTAGAATCGTAGGAAGTGGTTTTTTGCGTCAGTCGAAAATGGTTACAACGCATCTAATCACCAAGCGTCATAACAGTTATGAGGCTGTCTCAAGGTCCCAGTAAGGCTGTGACCTGCAGAAGTTAGGAGTACGTGGTGAATTCAACCGTAAAAACGATTGTGGTATGGGCGGTCATCCTGTCGTCCATCATTGTGCTGTACCAGGTAATCAAATCAAATGGTCCCAACAAGGAAAAGGAACTCAACTTTTCTGACTTCATGAGCGAAGTGGACCAGGGAACTATTACAAAACTAACCATTTCTCTGGAAAATTATGAGGCTAAGGGTACGCTTCGCGACGGTAGCACCTTTCGTACCGCGGTTCCTCCCAATTATCCGCACATGATTGACGTTCTGACCGAGAAGAAAGTCCCGTTCATATATCAACCTATAAGCTCGGGCAATTGGCAGACTGCTTTGATGTTCTTCGGGCCGGTGCTGCTGCTGGGAGCGTTCTGGTTCTTCATGATCCGCCAGATGCAGACCGGGGGCAACAAGGCCCTCAGCTTTGGCAAGAGCCGCGCCCGGCTGCTGAGTATGCAGCAAAAGAAGGTCACGTTTAAAGACGTTGCCGGCGTGGACGAAGCCAAAGAAGAGCTGCGTGAAATTATCGAATTCCTGCGCGAAGCGCAAAAATTCCAGAAGTTGGGCGGACGCATTCCTAAAGGCGTGCTGCTGGTCGGCCCTCCGGGAACTGGCAAAACGCTGCTGGCCCGCGCCGTGGCCGGCGAGGCAAATGTGCCTTTCTTCTCGATCTCCGGTTCGGACTTCGTAGAGATGTTTGTTGGCGTGGGCGCAAGCCGCGTCCGCGACCTGTTTGAGCAGGGCAAAAAGAATGCGCCTTGCATCATCTTCATTGATGAAATTGACGCCGTGGGCCGCCACCGTGGCGCTGGCCTCGGCGGTGGACACGATGAACGCGAGCAGACCTTGAACCAGTTACTGGTCGAGATGGATGGCTTCGAGTCGAACGAAGGCGTCATCCTGGTGGCTGCCACCAACCGCCCTGATGTGCTTGATCCGGCGCTGCTGCGCCCCGGCCGCTTTGACCGGCGCGTAGTGGTAAGCCGTCCGGACGTGCGTGGACGCGAAGAGATTCTGCGCGTTCACACTCGCAAGATTCCTCTCTCCGACAATGTGGAATTGAACATATTGGCCCGCGGCACACCTGGATTCTCAGGCGCTGATCTGGCCAATATGGTGAATGAAGCGGCACTGCTGGCGGCACGCAATAACCGCAAGACCGTCACCATGTTCGACTTCGAGCTGGCCAAAGACAAAGTTCTCATGGGCGCGGAGCGCAAATCGCTGCTTCTTACGGATGAAGAGAAAAAGGTCACGGCCTATCATGAAGCAGGCCATGCCCTGGTTGCCTCCAAGCTGCCTTATGCCGATCCTTTGCACAAGGTCACGATTATTCCGCGCGGCATGGCGTTGGGTGTAACCATGCAGTTGCCTGAGACCGATAAGCATAACTACACCAAGGAATACCTGGACACCGAAATTGCCATCCTCATGGGTGGCCGCCTGGCGGAGGAGATCTTTCTCAACCAGATGAGCACGGGCGCCAGCAATGACATTGAGCGTGCCACCGAGATGGCGCGCAAGATGGTCTGCGAGTGGGGCATGAGCGATCTGGGTCCGCTGACCTTCGGTAAGAAGGAAGAGCAGATCTTCCTGGGGCGCGAAATCGCCCAGCACCGCGACTTCAGCGAAGAAACCGCCATGAAGATTGACGTTGAGGTCCGTAAGATCGTGGATGCCGCTTATCAGCGGGCCAAGAACGTGCTGGAAACCGACCGTGAGGCCCTCATCCGTGTGGCCAAGGCGTTGCTGGAGCGTGAAGTGCTCGATGCCAACGAGCTGAAGCTGGTGATCGAAGGTAAGGATTTGCCTAAGCCACCGACTCCCAACGACAACGACGGCGCGCCGCAGCATGTGCTGAAACCGGAACTCAAACCGGAGCGCGCTCCGGGTATGGCTCCAGGACAGCAGCCGGCGTAATCGTTACATCCAAATGTTCAACAAGGGCGGCCTTCGGTGCCGCCCTTAATTTTTGCTGGTCACTTTACTGTCAATGATCTTCTACTGAAGGGGCGGGCTCTCGGCTGAGGCCTGGTGGTCGATTTCCATCCTCACAACTCCATCCTCTGAGCTGAAATAATACTTCATGCCAGTGCGGCCGGGTTGAATGGGGTCAGCGTTGATCGTGAACGCATCATATTTGCCGTCGTGGTGCGAGTCAGAGGCCTGGTAAGAAAACACATATCCGTTTTTGGCGCGGCTGGCCAGCGTTGCATCGATGAGGCCGGCATGGTTCTCATCGGGTGCAGCATTACCCGGAGGCTGGGAAAGCTGGTCGAGCGTCTGCGGATAATGACCGTATTCAGCCTGATATTGTATGGCTGCGGTAACGATAGTACGCACACAGGCAATTGCCGAAGACTGGTTAGCAGAAATTCGGGCCCTCATCAAGTTGGGAATGGCAATGGCAGCAACAATAAGAATCAAAGGGATTGCAAGCACAAGAATCGCGACCACCACCACGGCAATGACGATGGTCTTATCACTCGATTTGGCCTTTGCCGCTGGCGGGTAATAGGGCGCGGCGGCCGTGGGTAAGACGCTGGTATCGGCTCCGCACTTCATGCAGAACTTCTGGCCGTCGGCCGCGGACTCTCCGCATTGCGGGCAAAATCTCATGGTCTCACTCCTGTTGACTGCAAACCAGCATTCATTATGAACCCACTTTGCAAAATTTAGTGCTGCTCCCCAGCTTCGTTTTCGGGTTTCTTTTTCTGCAGGATCTTTACTGCTGCTTATCCTGGCTGTCTTCCGGCCCCAGAGGAGGACTTCCTGCCCCCGCAACTCTCTTGGAAACGCGGATGATTCCCGTTTGATCTAAGTAAAAATGACGCTCTCCCTGGAAATTAGAGACCGGATCCACATACAGCACAAAGGCCGTGGCATGGCCGGCGACATCCAGCGCGCGGGCATCGTAGGAAAAGCGATACCCGGATTGCTCGGGCAAGGTCTGGGACGAATCTACCAGCGCCGCGCCAAATTCATTGGGCTCTCCGCTGGCACGCGGGCCCAGGAGCGCGAGGTCGGTGGGATATCCGTGCTGGTATGTGTCGTGGTACACGGTCAAAGCATGGTTCAGTTTCTGCAGACTCTGGACCGCGGCCGCCTCGTTGGCGCTTATCTGTTTGCTAATGATGGTGGGAACAGCTATGGCTGCAACAATTGCCAGGACAGGAATGGCAACAATCGCCAGGATTGCGCCCACGACCAGCCAAATCGTCTTGGAGCTGGTTTTGGCAGGAGTGGGAGGAGGGAACAACGGCGCCGGAAAGTTGCTGCTGGGGCCAACAGCGGGAATTGCACTTACATCCGTGCCACATACCATGCAGAACCTTTGATGATCCTGCGCTGTCTGGCCGCATTGTGGACAAAACCGCACCCTCTTGTCCTCGCAAAGAAGGTTTTAGCACATTTTCGAACCGTTAGCTCTTAAGCTTTTGCCTTTAGCTCTTAGCTCTTAGCTCTTAGCTCTTAGCTCTTAGCTCTTAGCTCTTAGCTCTTAGCTCTTAGCTCTTAGCTTTCAAAAACAAAACCGCCGCAGATGCACGCAGACTAACACTGCTTCGGGAAAATTACTCAAAAAGCCTCTGCGTAACTCCGCGATCTCTGCGGTTTCACTTGTTTGTTTTGGGAAGAAAAATCAAGAGGAGACGAGAATCAAAAAGCTGAGAGCCAAAAGCTACTAAGAGCTTCTTTCCAAAATAAAAGAATCCCGAGGGGGCGGTTCACCAATTCTCCTCTGCCAGCAGCTCGCGTTAGACCCTCGCTGACCTGCTCTCGCAGATTGTGCGGCTTTCACCGCGGCAAACTGCGCGCGATCATGCTCGGGCTCCGGGCTAACCACCAACCGGGAAAATCCGGTTAACTTCCTCGGGACTCTATACTGCCTTCAACAAGATTTCCGTTCTCCTCACCCAGCAGATTGCTATAGACCCTCACCGACCCTCCGCCTTTTTTTGACTACGCCTTGCGGCGCAGCCCCCATCAAGCTTGCGGGCCTGATGGTTTTCTGCTCCCGAGCGCCGCTACGCTGTGGAAGCATTTGGCGGTGATCTAAGCTTGAGCCCCGGACGCACTACCAACTGGGAAAACTTAGAAAAATGTCAAAGAACGATTATGTTTTTACGCCTCTCAGTTTTTATGTCAATGAAATTATCGAGCTTTTATCGCCTTTGTTTTCAGTAAGCTGCAGCTCGTCCACAGGCCGGTGCCGCAGATTTTGTGCAGGTGATTTTTTATTTTCTCCAAACGGCACAAATTGACGCGAATTTTGCAGCGTATTTTATTTACGCAATCGAATAACTGCTTTGCCTGCGTGGAAAAATCGTTGTGCAAAAACTGTGTTAAGACAATGTTAATGCGGGTTACCAGACAAAAGAGCAATCGAAGATTTAATATTCGAGATGCCCCTGTTGTTGGAATTGCGTGATTTCTCGCTCACAAATTACGTCAAACGATCACCAGAAAACCAACCTGCTTCTATGGGAAATATCTTCAGCGCTGTGGAAATGCCCACCCCGGGTAAAATCCGGGGCGGGCATTTTGAATGCTATGCAGTCCTGTACATACTCATCATTTTCCACCCTTGACCACATTGATGTATTGTTGCTTGTTTTTCAACAGACTCTTGAGTTCGTCTTGAACCTGGGTTTGAAACTGGCTATCCGCTGATGCGCGTTCGGCAATGGCAGAAAGCATGTCCAGTTTCTTCAGATTTGTCTCTATGTCATTCTTCTTATTCAACTTTTCTAAGTTATCAAGCTCCTTGTCGTTCATCTCTATGCGGATCGCTTTCGCGGCCTCAGCAGAAAGTGCGAGCCCATATTGCTTAGCGGCCTTCACCAACGCTTTGTCAATCTGATCACTGACGTCGACGCCAAGTACTTTTTTGGTCACGCCATCACCGATGGGCGTGCACGCACCAAATTCACATCCTTGGCTGTTTGGCAACAATCCGCCAAGCAGGCTTTGGGGCTGAAGGTGTATAAAGCCGGGAAGCCCCAGGTTCTCGCTCAACGGTGGACGCGGACGGGGGTTGACTGTGCCATGGAAGACAGGATGAGGATGTCCTCCGCCAAACAAGAAGTGGATCAGCTGTCCAATCCCGAGAATCAGATCGATGATGCAAATTTCCGGATTACCCGTGGCCACGCCGATTGCGCAGGGACCGCCTCCGTCCAAGCCGGAGGGATCTCTGAAGTTGGCTGGGTTGCCGTTGACATAACCGTAGCGATTGAAGCTTTGCGGATTGCTCGGATCCCCTTCCAGCAGATCCGCGCTCATAAAGCGTCCCAGACGCGGGTTGTAATAACGAAGATTGGCATAATCGAGACCGGACTCGAAATCGTGTTGGTAGCCGGTGAAGTGGATGGCGCTGTAATCAGGCCCGGAGCAGGACAAGCCATCGCCGTAGATCTGGCTGGAGCAAACCTCGACCACCGAACCGGTCCAATCGGTCGTCACCCGGTCCGTCTGCTCCCAGTCGTTATAGGAAAAATATGCGGCCGAATTTCCAGGAGCGTTGTTGTAGGAACCAATATGGGAACCGTCAAAGTAGTTCTCCGCCTGGGTCCATGTCCCCGAAGGTCCGACGGTTGCAACCACATTGTTCGCAAGATCGTAGACGAACTCAGAGACGCCCCCTGGAAGTATCTTGTGGACTCGTCTTCCGTCGACATCGTAGGTATAGGTTGCGGTCGAGCCGCCGTCTACGGCAATGATCCTGTTTTCCGCGTCATAGGTGAAAGTATGAAATCCATCGTTCGTAACGTTGCCCAGAACGTCGTAGGTCACTCCACTGCCATGATTGTTGGCATCAAAGGACTGCTGTACGCTGAGTGCGCCATTCTGATGCCAGCGATTGGCGTAAGCGTCAAAGTCCCAGGTATATCCGGTACCGCTGTTAAGGCGCTTGAGGTCATCGTAACCAAAACTCAGGTTCCCCATCACGGAATCATTGCTTGAGGTGATGAGGTTATCGAGTCTGAGAGCATTGTTAAATGAATATATCGTGTTAACTGGGTGACTATCGGTGCCACCACTTAGACTGCCACTGTTGGGACTGAAGGTATAAGGCGCAGGAAACATGCTGCCGTAAACGGAACTGTAGGTGAAGCTGAAAGCAATTCCATTGCCTACTGTTCCTAAATGCTTAGCCGTAAGAGTAATTTGCCCATTGGAAGCGCTGGCGCTAACGTCGGGCGAGCTAAAATTATTCACCAGCGACTGTGCCATCTGTTGTGCAGTAAATCCGCAGATGTAAGTGATCTGCGGTGTGGAAGCTGAACCTACACTCATGCTGACGTAGCCGATGTCGCAGTTTCCGCTGCTGTCGCTATAGGGCTGTCCACTCAGTGTGATCGTGGCCTGGGCTGGCGCAACTCCAACCGGCGGGGCCCCTATGGTCTCTCGTTTCGAGCTCACCGAACCTCGTGGAGAGTATCCAATGGCCTCCACGACTCCGTTGCCATACGAAGCCTGTGTGCGACCGAACGGTCCGTAGTGGATACCCGAGATCAAAGTGCCGGGATGAGTAGAATCTGCCAAATTGCTCGTCATTCCGATGGTGCGTCCGCCGGTCGTTCCTCCTGAGTGGTAAAGGTAAGAATACGTGACGCCGGCCGCGCCATTCGTAAAGCTGGTGCGCGAAGAAGCCAGATTATATTGATAGCCCATGGTGGTGTAGCTGCCTGTCGCAAAAAGCCGGGGAGTAGATTGGTAGTCATAAAGCACATTTCCCATGGCATCGTAGTAAAAACCAGAACCATTGCCCCTGGGGCCCCGGGCAATTTTCGAAGTAAGCCTGCCGATTCCCATCGAACCAGAATGTCCAGCCATCGTGGTTTCATCGTAGTAATAGTTCACGGGCGGAGTCACGCCATCGTCGTAGCCCGTGCTGAGTAACCGGCCCAACGGGTCATAAGTGTAGGTCGTTGTCAGCAATTGTGTGGGATCACTTTGGTTGGGTTTGGGTCTCTTTCGAGTCTGTAGATTGTCGTTATCGTCATAGCTGTAGGACACAACAGAGGACTGACCATCCATTTCAGGAATCACATCAGCCACCAGGCGCCCCAGGCTGTCATAGGCCTTGGTCCGGACCGTGCGATTCCCCTGGTTGACCTGAAGCAAATCATCGAGAACATCGTATTGATAGATAGTCAAATAACCCGTGGCGGCATAATCCTGCCCGCACGCTGCCGTCGAACTGCTGCCAATATAGCTGGTGGAACTGACCTCACAAACGGAGGCAGTCCGCCCAAAGGCATCATATTGCTTTACCTTGGTTACGATGCCGCGTTCGTCATAGAACACCTGCGCTGCGTTATCAAAACCAAAACCGATGAAACTTTGGTCTGAGTGGGTAATTGTGTCAAGTCTTCCGAATGTATCGTAGGTATAGGAATCTCCATTCCCTGAGCAAACTTTCGGGGTTGCACCGTTCGTCTGGTATGGATAGGAATTGAATTGCAACTGGCCGCGCGTATCATAGCACTGGTCCTGCACATTGAAAGTGCCTTCCTCGTTGGTAACACCTTTGCGGTCAGGACGGCCCAGGGTATCAAAGTGTATGTACGTCACCTTGGTTGTTCCTGACCCGTCGATCTGTTCGGTCCTGGTGTTGTAGGTTGGATCAGGGTAAGCGAAAGTAGTGTTACCCCCGCCCGGAGGGTTCGTGAGAGAGGTAAGACGTCCGAGGTTGTCATATCCGTAGCCGGTGGTCTGTGAGTTTTCATCGGTTGTGCTGGCGATCAGGCCACTGCTGAGGTCATAGCTGGTTTTGACAATATGCTGGGTTGTCGTCGGCGGATTTGTGGATGCTGTATTCGGGGACTGGACTTGCGTCAAATATGCGTAACCGTAGGCGCTGGAATACGCAAACGTGGTTTGCGCACCCAATGGATCTGTCTGGCTGACTGCATTCCCAAGCTGGTCATAAGCTGAATGGCTTGAAATCCACCGGTCACTCCCTCCGTTGGTTCCTTGCAGCCAGCGTTGTACGGTAGTCACGTTGCCGCGAACTAGATCGGTATAAGGGAAGTTCTGGTCGTCATGCTGGGGAACTCCGTCAATATGAACAAGTCCAGGCTGAGGTTCGTCATAGCTGATTTGGATTTGTGACCCGGGCTTTCCGGAGCTGTCTTTGATGACGACGCCGGAAAGCCGGTCAAGCATATTCTTCTGGATATATGCAGTATCGGTTTTATAGGAATAGTCCGTTTCCCGGTAAGGAACCGCCGGTGGAGCGCCGGTTGGATAATAGTCCCATTCCTTGACCGATGTTAGATTGCCATAGGCAGGGTTGTCGTAAGTGTATTCAGTCTTACTGCTCTTCCCATTGGGCAGGGTGAGCGTATTGCGGAAAGCTTTTATATATTGCGCTCCAGCGCAGTTCATGCCACAGGGATTGCTGAAATCATAGTCCGTCGTTGCTGTAGCCGACAAAGATCGACCCGGGCTCCCGGGAGCGTTTGACCCGGTGTAATAATCCACTTGAGAGTTCCATGCTCCGTTGTTGAGAACAAAAGTGTAGACAATATCGTCTGCAAGTCTTGTCGCCGTCGCTGGACGGGTAACCGTCACTTTTTCCTGGCACCCGGTGCCGTTGGCGGCGCATTGCGAGATCACCGAAGGCGTGAATTGCCACGTTCCGCCATCGACAGCCATAGATGTAATCCAACGATTTTGGTTTTGATAGGAATCCAGGAAATTGGAATAACCGTAGTTGACCTGCCCTCCGTTGGGAAGCGTAATGCTGGTTAATTCGCCATAGGCCCCCGCATCGTAATTGAAGGTATAGGATCCTCCATCCGGAAGTTGAATGCTCTGAATGACGGTTATGTTATCTCGAAACTCCGCGACGGCAGATTGTTGAAAGTGTGTCTGTACGAGAATCGTGCCTGTCGTGACGGTGTAGCGCGCGCGATTCCCCTGCCAGGTAAGCACATCATAGTAAGTCTGGTTCCCATTTTGCGTGACATTGACCGGTGACCGCTGCAACGTATCCGTCAACAAGCCGCCATTGGTTCCTGCCGACAAATAGTTACCGTTCGAATCGGTAGGGCGCGGATAAACCTGGCTGCCATCTCTTGCATAGATGGTTATGTTGTTGTAGTTGGTTACAAATGCGTGCATGCTGGAGCTGTCTGCCGCCATGGCATCAGCGTTCGGTTTGTCCTGGGGGCCAACGCCATTGGGACATCCTCCGCTGGGTGCCTGGAACGTTTGCAGGCCGTTGAACCAGTGCGACGTACCGTCCGGATCGGTATAGACCCAGGAACTATAGGA
>Ga0207127_10204_pt1 | contig 14094 bp, 9 predicted proteins | sample Alteio_BWMinHeat_17_FD_153574 | JGI IMG/M metagenome (GOLD analysis project Ga0207127, IMG submission 153574) | Enriched cells from forest soil in Barre Woods Harvard Forest LTER site, Petersham, Massachusetts, United States -... | ecosystem: Environmental > Terrestrial > Soil > Temperate forest >...
AGGGCTGTCAATGACAGGATATTTGCCAGAGCAAAAAAGCTCCGGGAGGTCTGAATGATACGGTGTGGCAGGCAGATCTCGAGAAAGTTGCGCAGCGACTGGAATCCCTCCGCCGCGCATGGCACTAAAAACTATTTTCAGCCATCGTGCTGTCCGGTAGCATGAGTGTGCGATGGAAAGGCTTAACTAAAATGTATGAACTCGTCGAATATCTAAGCAGGGGACCATGCGTAGTAATCGTCGGAGCCGGACCCTCATCCGAGATAGGCCTCCCGGACTGGCAGGGGCTGGCGGAGGAGGTCTTAACCGCATTACGCAAGGTTAACCCAAAGGATTTAGAACAGGCTGAGCTCGATTTTGCCAGGAACGACTTCCCATCCCTGCTCGGCCGAGCATGGAGGAGTATTTCCCAAAAATTTGTAATTGATGTTTGTCAGCGAGCCCTCAAAGACACTGGAAAGATTGGACCCTCCTATAAGTTCTTAACAAGTTTTCCATTCAAAGGCTACTTAACGACGAACATTGAGGATATTTTAGCCCGGCATTTCAAAGATGCTGGGCAGGCGGCTACCGTTCTCGGCAATGAAAAAGCAGAGTTAGAGCAAGTGGACTTTGATGTCCTTCGCTGTGTTGTTAAGCTGCACGGTTCTTTGGAAAAGCCGGACTTCCTAGTTCTCACCGATGATCAATACGATGCTGTGATTCATAACCAGCGTTTTGAGGCGCTCCGTACGTTTTTGTCAAGTCATGTGAGTACTTCACGCATATTGTTCATCGGCTACTCTCTGTCTGATCCGGATTTACAGTTTCTCCTCAAAAACATTTCTCATAGACTTCGCCGAAAAGTGCCTCTCTTCGCGATTGTTGCAAATGCCGGCGACGGCATCATCGACGATTGGGACCGTAAATACAACATTCGCATAGTGCCGTACCACGCCAGGAAAAAGGCTCATCAGGAGCTTGGATACCTTCTCGATGTGTTGTCCCGCTATGTCGCTTTGAAAAATGACCAGCTTTCCGTCCCTTCTTTGAAAATTGCTCAAAGTCTGTATATGTGGCATCGATTTCAATCTGATGGAGGATCCGATGCTCGCCGCGATGCCTTCAAAGCTCTGGTGTTAGCTGCTCTCAGTGCTTCGGAACAGCCAATGTCAAAGCCAGCGCTTACTAAGTCCGTTGCAGCTCTTTATTCCATGAAATCGGACAAGGTGGAAACTTCCATTTCGGCAGCGCTCGATGCGGCGGTAAAGGAAGGTCTTGTCGAGACACCTTCTGCCCAACTCTTTAGAGCTTCTGCCAAGGGGATAGACACGCAATCCAAGTTTTCGCGACAGTTCGACAATCTCAAATCGGAGTTTCTCGAACAGGTAAAACTCGATCTTCGTAAAGGAGTGCCGGACACATCTGCGGCTAACGCGCAGACGGTCTCGGATGCGGTGCTCGATGCGCTTGTAGTGTGCATGGCGGAAAGAGGCTCTGAGGTTGTGGACACAGTTTTTGCGAGCCACAAAATGCAGAAGCCCCACGTTACTCTTCTCAAGCAGATCAACATCATTGCGGCGAAGTTGCCTGAGAGTTGTCGATACTTCTTCACATCGTACGTTACGACGCTGTTAACGTCCCCGGTAGGTGTCCAGGAAAAGTTCTTGGACTACATTGCAAAGGCCTATTTTGCGATCAACGCTCTTGGTCTTGATCCAGATGGAGAGCTGATTAGAAAAACTCTAATTGAAGGAAACTCGTTAGTGCTTGATGCAAACGTGATCATCCCGACTCTCACAATTGGCTCAGCAAACCACGGCTTCTTCTACGAGGTAATTCAAAAAGCAAAGGAAGCGGGCATAAAAGTGTGGGTCACGCCGAGGTTCATTGATGAGACTCTTCACCACTTCCAATGGGCATCCGATTTGGTAAGACAACATGGGGAGCAGTCAGTTGAACTGTTGGCTGCATCGATGGGGCGAGGTCAGTATCGTCGAAATGAATGCCTAGATGGATTCGTTAGATATGTTGCTGATGGTCATCAAGTGGCCTTTGAGGAATACATTGAACTCTGTATCGGCGCTCTCGATTTCAAAGCAGTTAAGGACAAAGCTGCTGAGCATGGTATCGACTTTCTCCCTCTAGGTACATTGACAAAGGATAACTCAGAGTTTTATGTCGTACGCGATGAGAGTGAAGCCTTCATCAACAGCAGCGCGGCGGAAATGGCAGCCGAACTTCCGGAGTTCTACAAGAGCGAAGCCAGAATGCGTGCAGAAGCAGAAGTATACGCAGTAGTTTATTCTTGGCAGCGCCTGAGGCCAAAGACGTTGGCGCCGGAACAGTGGAGATGCTCCTTTCTTTCCCGTGGAACTTTCTTGAACAAGATTGCAGCGTATGGACCATATAAACTTGATGGAATCGTCACGGTGCGACCCGACCTACTGTATGAATTTCTTTCGAGGTTTGAAGGCTCTGGCAATTTGAGGGTTCCGTTAAAGGATTTGTTGCTAGCCACACACTTCCGCGCCGCCGATTATTTTATTGACAAACAGAAATATGCCACATTTTTCGCTCCTCTAATTCATGAGACTGAGAGAACCTATAAAGAGAATCTAGAGAGCTTCAGGCGGTTAGTCAGCGGGGAATTGAATGAAGGTTCCCTTAGGGCCGAAGAACAACTGGAGCGCCCATTCGTGCTGATCAGCCTGGATGCGGAATCAAAAGCTGTGCTTCGGGAAGAGGTTCATAGACTGGAAGATGAAAACATCGGACTCAAGGCGAGTCGGGAAGCCGCGGACCGGGAAATAGCTCGCCTCAAAGCTCAGTTGAAAGCAAGGAAATGAATATGGCGAGGCAGCAAGCAACAAAGGAAATTCGGATTCAATAGTCTACGTTTCCTTCTTCTTGATGTGGTGCGCGTGAAAGAAGCCAAGTTCCAAGGGAGCGCGCCCCAAACGTCAGCAAAACCTGGAGCAGCAGATCCCGTACCAGTGACCAATGACCAGTAAAGACAGAGGCAATGAAAGCGACCGGCAAGACGCCGACTCCCCCGAGAATCAATCCAAAGATGAGTGCCCGATAGCCCCAAATCTGATAGCAGACCAGACAGGAAAACGCCCAAAGCGTCAGGCCAAAAAGATACGAACTTAAATAGAACCCCGTACCTGCCCAAGGCCGAGTCGTTCGGAATATGCACATTGGCAAGAGCACCAAGATGCAAATTGCGAGCACGATTTCGCTCGCCAAGTTGAGCCAAGGCAACGCTTTGTCTGACGCCCAAACCACCCCTCGTAACAGGAAGATCGCTAGGATTAGTACGCCCACCATCACAGCGCAGCCTAGGACGCCTTGGAATGCGTTCTTAAGTTTGTCTTTCATGGCCGGAATTGTACACCCGGTTCAATCACGTTAGCCTCCCACGCGAGTACATATATACTGAATTCATGAGATTTGCCGCTTGCTCGCCCTCTCTTTTTCATCGAGGTCCAAAGCACCGCACTGATGTTGTATTGAATTGGCACAACAATCCAATCGGCGAACTGACGATGCAGGCTGAAGCGTACCTTAGAGCAGGAACTAAATTACTTGAATCGTTTAAGGGTGGAAACGGACTCACTGATTTCGATGCGTATCCAATCATCTTTCTGTACCGACATGCATTGGAGCTGTTCGTTAAGGACATCCTCTTGATTGGAAACAAATTTGCGGGAGCGCTCGGAGACCCGGAGATTGAAACTCCATTTCAAGAGATAGTGGGTAGTCACAGGCTCTCTCGACATACTGACAAACTCCGCAAAATTTTCGCAGCCGTGGACTGGAAGGATGACGACTTTCGGCACGATTGGGATCATTTCCTAAGAACCATCGATCAGGTCGACCCGAATTCGATGACATTCAGATATACAGTAGACAAGAAAGGCAATCCACTCCTGGAATCTCACTTTTCTTTCAACATGTGCGAATTCACCTCAGTCTTTAAGACCGTGTTGGATGACTTTTCCGGAGCGTGTACTGGTTTGCGCTATATGCTTTCGGACGCCTACGAAATGAAGTCGATGGGTTATCTGTAGGGCGGTCAACAGCAACTCAGCAACTCAGTTTGCTATCCGGATTTTCCCGGGCCTACACCCCGTACAATCTCCAAGATCTGGGGAAACCCGTCCGCCTCTTTTTCCTGGCCAACATAACCCGTGTTTTGCGGCGCAAAAATGCATGTCGTGGCCTGTAATAAAACAGCATTTTTTGTTTGCGGGTCGGCGGTCCCGGTGGCGAATGTTTGGAAGGTGGCGAGAGCATTACTTCGATGCCGGTTAACGACAAAATTATGCCGGTGAGATTTATACACCTTCCCGGCCCAAATACTAGCGGAGAGAAGGATTGACAGAACAATGAACTTTGAAATCGCTAGTTGTATCTCCAATGCTGTTAATCCATCGGCTTTACTGTCTGTGGTCGTATTCTGTGCACTCGGGCTCTGCGCTGTGGTCGTATTCTGGCCACTCGAGCTCTTGGATAATGCATCTGCGATACGCTGTTCCGTTTTGAGGAAAATGTGAAGAGCAACCACACCGGCAAGCACCGCAAAGATTATGGTGAAGGCCAGCCACCAATAGGCCGCACGTTTGTGCCGATCAGCTTCATCTTCGAAAACCCTGGCATGCTCTACAATTCCGACGTGCTTGGCAGCCTCCTTGGCCACCTGTAGAGTTGCTTGCACCTCCCCAAGCGTTTGCTTTGCTTTGGCCTCATATTCCTCGAGGTGTCTTTGCCTATCAATGATAGAAACCCCTAAGCCCTGGATGATTTCTTCCCACTGGGAACGTGGAACGACATAGACAACCTCCTGTCCGCTGTACCTTGGATCACCGATAGTACCGCCCTGAGACCCCTGAGCGACCACCGCCCCTTTGGAATTCTTAACACTTACATTGAAAGTGACAGACATATACACTGTCACATCACGCCCCTGACGTCCTTTCTCTATCTCCGCTAACAAGCGTTCGTCAAAAGGCAAAAGAAAGTTTGTCGTGGTGGTTTTGCGAAATTGAGGAAGAGCGTAGCTGGGTACAGCGATGCCGACATCCTTTGCGTCACCTCGAGATGGCGGTTCCTTTGTACTACCCGGAAATGAAATGGCAACGCGGGCGAGCATCCAAACAAATTCCACCTGCTCTTCATCATCTGAATTGGATATTTCGAGTTGTATATCAATTAAAGGGACATAGCCAGGGCGCGGCGTCAGGCTCTTAATTGTTCCCGTGAGTTGATTCATACGGGAACAGTGTACGTGACCGGTTGTGAAGTGTGAAGCCCGTTATGTTTAGTGAAACTCGTGTGCGTGGGTTTTAATTGCCGGAAATTCCAAAGGAAAGATCTCTTTTGCTTTTATAGAAGTAACATACGCACCTTGTTCTTTTGCGTTCTGGACTTTTTGCAGTTCACCATGGATGCGAAGGAACTTGCTGTTTTTGACGATCATTCGATATTGCTCGTAAATGTCGGGCATGAGGACAACGTCACAAAAATCTGTTTCATCGTGCAGGGTAAGAAATACGATTCCGCGGGCGGTCCCAGGCCTTTGCTTCACAGTAACTTCGCCGGCAGTTCGAATCCGTTTGCCGGCAAAACCTCTTTTGGCCTCTTGAAGAGTGCACAGGTTCATCCGAGCGAAATCGGCGCGCCGGTATGCCATGGGATGCCTACCAATGCTGAAACCAGAAATGTGATGATCGGTGATCAACTTTTCTATGTCGGTCATACGGAGCAATACAGAGGTGGAATCGTAATCCGGGATGTCCTGGAGCAACGGACCGACTGGCCTCGAGAATTTAGCAACTTGCCAGAGGGCATCGCGTCTGTGAAGTTGTCCAGTGTGATCGAGTGGATTCAATGCACCGCAAGCGGCAAGGTTTTGTAGTTCGTCCTTGCGAAGACCAGGCACTCGACGGGTGAGGTCGGCAATATTCTGAAAGGGAGCTTGCTTGCGGGCCTGGACGATTGCAGTTGCGCTCGTCTCGCGCAAGCTTCGTACATATTGAAAGCCGATGCGCAGAGCGAAGGCTCCATCATAAGGCTCGAGTGTGCAATCCCATTCAGATCGGAAAATATCGATCGGTTTCACGTGAAGTCCATGTCTTTGTGCATCTTTAATAAGGACGCTTTCAGAATAGAAACCCATAGGCTGCGCATTCAGAAGCCCCGCGGTGAAAGCGGCGGGATAGTGAGATCGCAGATAAGCACTTGCGTAGGCGATGAGAGCGAACGAGCACGCGTGGCTCTCGGGAAATGCATAACCCAAAAAGCTTTCGATACATTGAACGATTCTGTTTTGCGCCTCGCAATCAATACCGTTTTTTTGCATACCCTCCCGAGCTCGCTGGAGAATTGGCTCCATCATTTCCCGCGAGCGTTTGTGACTCATAGCTCGTCTTGCTTGCTCGGCTTCAGCCGCGCTGAAGCCGGCAGCGAGCATTAAGACTTTCAAAGCCTGCTCCTGAAAAAGGATCATCCCATATGTGCGCTTAAGCGTATCTTCCAGGATGGGATGAGGGTAGGTGATACGCTCCAAGCCTTGCCTCCTTTTGATCAGGGGATTGACCATGTCTCCCTGTATCGGTCCGGGCCGGATCGATCCTACGCTGATGACCAGGTCGTAGAATTCTCTGGGAAAGAGCCGTGGAAGGAAGGAAAGTTGGGCTCTGGACTCAAGCTGAAAAATGCCGACAGCATCAGCTTTTTGTAGGGAGGAATAAACCAGCGGGTCATCTTGAGGAAGGTGGGCCAAGTCTACCGTCGTGCCATAGTGTTTCGGGATCAGCTCCAACATGTTTTTCATTGCTTTGAGCATCCCGAGTCCTAGAAGATCAATCTTGATCAATCCAAGGGCTGCGCAATCATCTTTGTCCCATTGACAAACAGTCCTATTCGGCATGGAGGCCGGCTCCAGGGGCACAACAGAGTTCAGCTGGTGCTGGGCGACAATCATGCCTCCGCTGTGTTGACCGAGATGGCGGGGAAGATCCAGCACGTCCCAGCAAAGATTGACGTACTTATGAATGAGCGGGTGCGAGATATCCAGTCCAGCGTCTCGAAAGGATTTCTCTAAAGTCTCGTCGGGATTTTTCCATTCAAAGTTGGAAAAGACAGCGCTGAGTCGGTCCACCATGTCCTGAGTAATGCCGAGTACTTTTCCCATTTCGCGAGTTGCCGATTTGTGCCGATAGGTGATGACGTTGGCCGTCATCGCGGCGCCATTCCGGTGATAGCGTTCATAGACGTATTGAATGACGCGTTCCCGGTCGTCGCCAGAAGGTAAGTCCAGGTCGATATCGGGCCACTCTCCTCTACTCTCACTCAAGAATCTTTCGAACAGCAAATTCATTGCGATAGGATCGACGGCCGTAATACCCAGGCTGTAGCAGACTGCGCTGTTAGCTGCCGACCCACGCCCTTGAACCATGATGCTGTGCTTCTTACAAAACTGCACGAGATCCCAAACAATCAAAAAATAGCCTGCCAAATTCAGCTTTTCGATCAGGGACAATTCGCGTTCAAGTTGGGCAGAGACTTTCGGTGTCAAGGCAGAGCCATATCTCTGCCTGGCACCGGCGTCGGTGAGAAGCCGCAAGAACGAAGGCATGGTTTCGCCGGCGGGCAATGGGTAGCGTGGAAATTCGTAGCCTAGGTTTGTTAGCGAAAATTGAATGCGATTAGAAAGTTCAACGGTATTGTGGATCGCTTCAGGTAGATCACGGAAGAGTTGAATCATTTCTTCTGAACTTCGAAGAAATCGCGCTGAATTGTACCCCAGCAGCTTGCCGGCATTGTCCAGCTTCCGCTTGTATCGTAGACAAGTGAAAACATCTGCGATGGTCCTCTGCTTAGGCGTGGCGTAGCTTACTCCGTTTGTCGCCACAATGGGCAAGTTGAATGAGCTCGCGAGTTCGAGAGCAATGCGATTGCGGTACTCCTCCTCACGGTCAAAATGCCTTTGCAACTCGACATAGACATTGTCCTTTCCAAAAATGCTCAGTAACTTGCCAATTTCAGATCGTGCTTCTTCCATACCACCACGGCGCAGCGCAGCTGCGAGCGGCCCTTCATTTCCTCCGGTAAGACAAATGAGTCCGCCGGCATACTCTCGGACCTCCTCGGTTGTTGTAAATCCCTCGCCTTTCTTATCTTCACGAGATTTGTACAACGTGATTAAGCGACACAGATTTTGATATCCACGTTGGTCCTCCACCAGGAGGGGATAGCGGACATCTCGAGGTATGCCCTTCAACAAAGAATTCGCCAGTGTGACTTCTGCACCTACGTGGGCCTTGATCCCTAATGCTGAGGCGGCCAGGTGCATCCTCGCCGAACCATAAACTCCATCGCGGTCGAGGAGAGCAACTGCCGGCATTTGGAGATCCCCGCATCTCTCGGCGAGATGCTCGGGCAGAGCAGCACCTTCAAGAAAACTAAATGCGGAGCGGGCGTGCAGTTCGACGTACTTAGTCATAGCTTCCCTCAATAAAGCCCTGCTTCGTGCCAAGATCGATAAAAATGCGATAGTCCTGGATGGCGCCATCGGGAAACTGAAGCTGCACGTCCCACTCTTTTCGTCTCCATTCCATGTCGGCCCACCACTCTCCGTTCGAAATCCATGGGCCGGAATGTTGAATGACTTCTCCCCGTTTGCCGTCGAATAAAACCTCGTGTGGCACGTTTGAACGAACACGGATGGCAGCTTTCTTAGGCGGTTCGAAAATGCGCAGCGCGACCTTCGGAGAGCCCGAGTCGGACAGTGGTCGGTTTGGACCACGTGAGGGCACAAACTGCGCCATGACGTATGCGCGCGGACGATGTGAATCCAGCAATTCAGGAGAGCCTACCTGGCCAGGGCCGACAAGGTTCGAGAGGCTGGCCAAAGTGAGTTCTAATCTGTCAGGATCTGGCGTTTCCGGAGCAAAGAGTTCCTGCTGAACATAACGAGGGTGTACTGCCTCGGCCTGAATGAACACTTTTATTACAGGGGCCTTCGAAGGATGAGATTGCAAATCGAGCTCAAACAGGCGAAGTAGAAGCGTGCTGTCGCTTGTTGGATTAGGTAATTTGATGCCGCGACAGTGAAAAGTTTCTTTTTCGGGCGACTGTTCATCATCAATGCCAGTGGCATTGAGGGTAAGTTTTAACTGTATTTCATTGGTTGCGAGTGAATGTTCTCTGAGAGCGGCGCACATCCTCTCCAACAGTGATGATATGACTGACAGCAAGGGCTCAAGCAGCTCGATGGCATAGTCCAGCTCTGCATGTTCTGCAAACTCAAGGGCGGCGTCTTCGGAGACGAAAGGAGTGACCTGCTGTCCACGGGCAAGCTGTTGGAGAGTGATTCCATCTTTTCCGAAACGTTCTGATAACGCGACTGCATCCAGGGCCGCGAGGTCCCCGACAGTTCTAATCCCCCATAGCTCTGTCGTTTCGAGAATGTCAGTGCTGGGATTAAGCAAGATCACAGGTAAGGACGCGAGTTGTTGCGAATCGGTCAGGATCGTAACGCCCCTGAAGCCTCGGGCAGCAATCGTGGCACTATCCGGATTGGGTGCTACGACAACATTGGTTTTCAGACGATGTTGCTTTAGAGCGTCATGGACCTTCTTCGCAATCTGGTCGGGAGTACCAAACAAACCCCGTAAGCCCTCAATATCGAGTACCACCAGATCATTGGCCTTGATCTGCACGCGCGGAGAAAAATTGTAGGCGCAGCTGATCAGAGATTTGTGAGCTATATATTCGAGGTCTGGCGATCTTAGAAGAACGTTCACGCCGGCGATCTCTGCTTGTATTTTTGTGTCACCGATCTCGACGCCGGCTTTCTGGGCCTTTTTATTCAGTGCCACAACCTTTAGAAGAGGTGGCTTGCCATCAACTACAGCAGTGGGCTGATCTCTTTCGTCAGGCTGTGTTGCCAGCAGTGACTGCAAGATGAAATTGGGAACGAATATAGCTGCAAATAGCATGGCACACCATTAGCCTGCCCAGGGAGTGGCGGCGCGAAAGCTGACGACTGCGTGACCAGGTGGCTTCCGTTCCTGGATGGGTTCTAGGCGTGACCGAGTTATACCTACCTCAAGACTCGCTCCGGTCAACAGCTTTGGATTTTGAGATTGCGATAAAGTTGGTATCCACTCTGAAACACCTCTCAGCAATGTAATAACCAGGGAGGCACATGATTTCGCGCACGATTGTTGTTCAAGAACAACAAAGGCCGTGGATGTCGATTCTACGGCTCGGCTGAAGCGATACCAGGAGGTAAGCGGAATCTTACGCGCTACGTGAGCTTCAACATCCGCAAGATCAAGAACAATGAGTCCGAAACCACCAGCATTAATAATGATGTCCGTGGCTTTGAGGGCCTTGTCTGGGGCACTCAACTTGGGGTGCCGCTGGGCGCACTTTGCCCAGAGAAGACGTTTGAGAGACACACGGTTGGCTGCGGCTGACAGTGGATCGAATGCGTTGCTGGTATCAATTAAGGCGCAGCACTCTCCATTCTGCGTTACGTTTCTCATCAGCGAAAGTAATAAAGTTGTGCGGCCTGATGATGCAGGGCCGCAAATCTCGGTAAGCGAGCCGCGGGGAATGCCGATGGACTTAGCATCAAGCTCGGCGATCCCGGTCGAGATAGTTTCCGGCAGAATCCTGGGCCTGGGGGTGAGGGCGCCGGGGATTCGATTCGCCAGAGTCGCTTCGATTTGTGTCCGAAGGATGGAAGCGGCCGATGTCATAAGGGTCTCACTTTAGGCGTATTCGCCTTTCGTTCGCCTAGAGGACTATGATTCTTTTACAGGCTCACCGTGGCTGTCAAGTTCACGCAATCTATTGGGTAGAAGCCTGCCCATGACCACAACCAGTAGAATCAAAATAGAGGCGGAACGAATGGGAATCGAGTCTCAGATCCTGGTTGGAACCTCGGGGTTTTCGTATCCTGACTGGCGCCATACTGTCTACCCAGCTGACCTTAAAAAAAGGAAGATCCACGAACTTCAGTTTCTTTCGGAATATTTCAGCTTTTGTGAGATCAACAGCAGCTTCTATGGGCCACTCAAACCAGAAGTTTCGAAAAAATGGTGCGAGTACGTTTCTAACAACAAGGAGTTTTGCTTTTCGGCAAAGCTGACCGAAGTCTTCACCCATGCGCCTGGAAGAGGCAATAAGCAATCTTCATCTGCTGAAACCATCAAATACACCTTGAAGGATGTGGATGAGGCAAAAAAGGGGTTCGATCCGATCGCGCACAATGGCAGGCTTGGAGCTCTTTTGCTTCAATTCCCGGCGTCATACAAATACACGGAAGGGAATTGGGATCATCTCGTAGACCTCTTACATATATTTCGCGAGTATCCCCTGACTGTGGAAGTTCGGCATGTGAGCTGGAGTGACTCACTCGTGCTCAAAGCTTTGCGAGAAGAGAATGCAGCATTTTGCAATATTGATCAAACCAGACTTGGTAGCACATTGGAGGGCACAGATTTCGTCACTTCATCCTTTGCGTATCTGCGCCTGCATGGACGGAGCAAGCAATGGTTTACAGCAAGGAATCGCGACGACCGCTACGACTATCTGTATTCGAAGCAGAGCCTTGAGAAGATCAAAGGCAAGATTGAGAATATGGCGGCAAAGGCACAAAAGGTTTTTGTTGCCGCTAACAATCACCCACGAGGGCAGGCGGCCGCAAATGCTGTTGAGTTGCAGAGCCTCTTGTCAGGCAAGAAAGTCAAAGCGCCGGCGTCGCTTGTCGCTACTTATCCGGAGCTTAAGGAATTCACCTCTTCACCTGAATAAAGAGCGCAATCAGAACAAGCCGTCATGCGCCTTCGGTGCACCACGTGTAATGAAAATCGGGCTATTTTCATAGCAAGGACTGAATCCGAGGGGTCCAGGTCCGCTCTCCAGTCCGCACGGACCGCCAGAAGGCCCTTGGGTATGGTCTCTGTGTACCGTAAAATCACTGCATGCCTTTGAGCACCAACGCACAACACTATCTTCAAAACCTTTGGGGAGAACGTTTGCGTTCTCTCATAGCGCAGCGGGAGTCCGAACGCGAGAATCTGCGTCGTGGCCTAATTCATGCTCATGATATCTACACACAGGTGGGATTTTTGAATTACATACAGCCGTATGTAAAGCATGTCTCTCAGATCGGTAATGTGCGGGCGGAATGCTTATTGAGGGCATATTCGTGGGATGGGCAGCCCCTCTCCCTCAAAGTCATCGAAGAAATAGCCGCCGAAGCGGATCAGCACATGGAAAACGCCTCCATCGGGCTAGTTGCGAGCACGCAGAATGAAGCGCAATCAGTCGCATCTTCGCAGGCGTGGGCGGCAAGGCGGGAGGAGTTAAGTTCGCTGCTATCAGAAATGGTCACGCGGATGCTAAACAGTCGGCGCGAGACAAAAGAAGGCTTACAACGACGGTTAACAATTCAAATGTATGAAAGTCAGCAACCAAAGAGAACATTGGAGGAGACTCCGCAGTCCGCGCCAGGCTCCAGCAAGATTATCGGAAAACCAGGTCGTCAAGCCATAGTCCTCAGCATTCTCATTGCATCTCCCTCGGACGTGAGCGACGAGCGGGAGATAGTCACAAAGGTTATCCATATATGGAATGCTGCCAATTACCGTACTACTGGAATTATGCTGGAACCAGTGAGATGGGAAACACATGCATTCCCTTCATCCGGAGAACGCCCTCAGGCCATCATTAATAAGCAGATAGTAGACGAAGGTGATTTTTTAATCGCGATTTTTGGTAACCGGCTTGGTACACCTACCGGGCAAGCGGAATCGGGCACGATTGAAGAAATTGAGCGGTACCGCAAATCCGGCAAATTAGTTGCCCTCTACTTTTCGAGCGCGGATATTCCGAGAGATTTTGACCCTGAACAACTCAAGGCGCTTAACGCATACAAACACGAAAGACGGAATGATAGTTTATATTTCGAATTCGACACCCCTGACACGCTATGGCGGCTTGTCTCACAGCACCTTCCTTCAATGGTGAATCAGGTTCGCGAACAACTGGCGCCATCCGACACATTGAAAGGAATGGCACCAGAGCCACCTTCCGGTGTTGCTATCTCAAATGTTTTTGAAATGCAGACAAACAGCGAGCCACCAGCTCGCGGGCAACTACAGGTTCATGCTGAGATCGAGAAGGAATATCCGGATGGCCCATTCATTCACGTGATGAGTGATCAAGAAGTGAGCCTGACGCAACTCGATTATCTGGACGAGACGGGCGCGAAGCTTGACTCTGATAAATTGGACCTCTTCGGGCAAGATTTTCAGATTCAGATAGACTACAAGAAAATCGTGATGATAAATAATCTGAAAAATGCCAATGGGCAACCCTTCAACATGCAATTCAGGTTGCAGCTTCAGGCGAAAGGGACGCATGTTCGACATAATATTCCGGCGCTCATAGAGCCGTCGTTCAAGATGATGAACGGCACCCAGACATATTTTATGAAAATTAGAGGCTAGGTCACGGATGCTACTGTTTAAGGAATACCAACAGTTGGCCCAAAAGGAACAGCGTAGGAACGATATCTCAAAAGAGATAGTCCTACGCTGCTCATGCAACAGGCACGATACTCAAGGTACGTGGCTGCCGTCAGCTAGCGGAGAGCAGAGGAATCGAACCCCAATCGGTGACTAGCCGACTCGCACGATTATCAGTCGTGGTCCAGTCCAACTGGCAATACTCTCCAAACACGACTGACTACGGACGCTGGTATGAAGCTGTTTGCCAAACCCTGGAACGTAATCCATTTGTGGTAACTCGCTATTTTCCAACGGGCCGATAACAGGCATTTTACTCCATGTCGTACATGTGTGGTAGTGATACATTTACTACATCACTACGATGCATAACAGAAATCTGTGCTGGTGGCGGGATCTCGGTGATAGAATATTTGTAGATTATCAGTCGTGGTTCCAGGCCACACAGAAAGGCCCCAAGGGTGACTACCTTGGGGCTGTGGCATTTCTAGGTCAAAAAAGAATTCCTTTGTCACCAAAAGAAACCAAGGCGGCATTCGTTCAACCAATGTTGCTTTTGCCA
>Ga0207127_10206_pt1 | contig 14038 bp, 9 predicted proteins | sample Alteio_BWMinHeat_17_FD_153574 | JGI IMG/M metagenome (GOLD analysis project Ga0207127, IMG submission 153574) | Enriched cells from forest soil in Barre Woods Harvard Forest LTER site, Petersham, Massachusetts, United States -... | ecosystem: Environmental > Terrestrial > Soil > Temperate forest >...
TGTGGACGCTCATCGTCTATATCATCGCGACAGTTACCGCTGCGTTTGCGGTTGCAGAACAAATGATGGCGAAACACCAGCTCTTTGCCAACTGGAATCCGGGCAAACTGCCCAGGGTGGTGCAACGTGACGCGAAGAAGCGCATCTCTCGCTTTGATTCGCTGGCGGGACTTGCAGCCGATCTGGTGGTGATTACGGCGTGGCTCAATTTTCCCAATGGAGTGGCTATCTTTGGTCAGACGGCGAACGACTTTAGCGTGACCCATGGGCTCCACGCTTACTACGTGCCTATCCTGATCCTGATGTCCGCCGACCTGGTTATGAATGCCATTATGTTCTTTCAGCCGCGATGGATATGGTTGCCACCGTCACTGCGCGTGGTGACGACGGCGGCGTTTCTTGGAATCGTACAATCGGCAGCCAAGCTGCAGCCTTACATCGTGCTCAAGGCCCAGACGTTACAGAGCGTCGAAAACCTGAAGGCAGCTCAGGCCCTTAACCAGATAGTGACATGGAGTTTCGCAATCTCGGCAGCCGCATTGATCATCGCGCTCATTGTCTATGGATATCGGGCGGTGAAGTTGATACGAAAGTATTTTGCGGATCGAGGAACAACGGCGCCTATGATCAGCTCGCAGATGATGTAGCCGGAAGTAAATGGGGGCGCTACGCTCTGGTGCTTTGAGCGTGATAACCGTGAAGATGATGGAATATCTGTGATTTTTTGGAGACGTAGCAAAGCTACGTCTCTACCCGCCTAAATCGATCCCCGCTCAGATCAGGCAAGTACTTAAGATCATTTGTTTTATCGAATTACATGAGGCATAGTGGAGATCGATCGCCGAGATCGCCGCCATCGCGCGACATCGCCGGGATCGGAAAGGCACGGGCTTACCACTGATCAACACTGATGACACTGATCCGGAAAGAGCTTTGGGGAGTGGAAAGTACTTGAAACCCACGCCAAATTGGGATGACTGGGATCGGCTGGGGTGAATGACGGGGGGCGGGTGCCATCATTTGGTAATTGGGTAATTTGGTAATTGAGTAAATTGAAAAGCAAAACCGGTTTACCACAAAGGACACGAAGGAACACGGAGGAAATCCGAACAGCCGAGGGCGGCTGTTCCACACGAGCATCGCTGAACCTACGCCAAATTGGGATGACTGGGATCGGCTGGGGTGAATGACGGGGGGCGGCCTTCAATTGGTAATTGGGTAACTTGGTAATTGGGTAAATTGAAACGATGACTTGGGAACGGCTGGGATGGGATGAGCTAAGTGCTTTGGAATCCTAATTGAGGCATGGGGGGTACCCTCACCAAATTCATCTTTCACCAAACATGACTAACTTATGAACGTCACAGGAAACAATATCCTTATTACTGGCGGGGCAACGGGCATTGGTCTGGCGTTGGCGGAACGGTTCCTTAAGGCCGGCAGCCAGGTCACTGTTTGTGGCCGTCGCGAAGCTGCATTGCGTGAAGCTCAGGCGAAGAACCCTGGGCTGAAGATTCGGGTTTGCGACGTTGGCAGCCCGGACGAACGAATCAGGCTGATGGAATGGGCGAAGGCCGAAAAGCCCGGCTTCAACGTCCTGGTGAACAATGCGGGTATACAGCGGAGGGGCGTGAACCTTGCCGAGACGGAAAACTGGGATGCGATACACCAGGAGATCGCCATCAACCTGGAAGCTCCCATCCATCTGGCGCGGCTGTTTGCCGAGTATCTGAGCAAGCATCGAGAGCCGAAGGCGGCGGCTCCGGCGGGCGTTACTCCGGCGATCATTAATGTGACTTCAGGCCTGGCGTTTGTTCCGCTGGCGATGGTCCCGGTTTATTGCGCCACCAAAGCCGCTTTGCATTCATTCACGTTGTCATTGCGCCATCATCTGGCAAAGACTCCGATCAAGGTGATTGAGATTATTCCGCCGGCGGTCAACACTGACCTTGGCGGGCCCGGGCTGCACGACTTCGGGGTGCCTTTAGATGAGTTTTCAGACGCGGTCTTCAGCCGGCTGCATGGCGATGAGCTGGAGATTGCGTACGGATTCGCGCAGAAATCGAGCCGCGCGTCACGTCAGGAACTGGATGGGATGTTCGAACAGATGAACCAGCCCCATTAATGCACGTCTTATACAATGATCGGGCTTCAGCGCAGGAAGAAACATGTGTCACAAATCAGCGGAGGAAACTGACTTTATGTTGAGCAAGTATTTGAAGATCTGCGGTGTACTCATGATGGCCGTAGCCATGGGATTCAGCCAGGCTGCTCCGGCGTCCAAGGACGGCTCCGCAGGCACTACCAAGAAGGCCAGCAAACCGGTTGAACCTCCAAAATCGAAAGCACCGGCCAGCGTGGTGGCGAAACAGCCGAAGTTCGATATCGCGAATATTGATAAGTCACTGGATCCGTGCACGGATTTTTACGCTTTTTCCTGTTCGAAGTGGATGAAGAACAATCCCATCCCCGCTGATTATCCGGACTGGGTGAGTTTCAGCGAAGTATACGAATACAACCTGGGTGTGCTGCGCGGCATTCTGGACAAAGCCGCAGTGAATGATCCGAAGCGTACACCGATCACGCAGAAGATTGGCGACTACTATTCCTCCTGCATGGATGAAACGGCCATCAACAAGGCCGGATTTGCGCCGTTGAAGCCGGAGTTGGAGAAGATTGCCGCTCTCAAAGACAAAGGCGAGATGATGGAGTTAATCGCCCATGAAGCGCTGATTGGACCGAATCCGATCTTCGGTTTCGGTTCCGCCGCGGATTTTCATGACGCCAGCATGACGATTGCAGCCATCGATCAAGCGGGACTGAGCCTGCCCGACCGCGACTACTATATTAAGGATGATGCTGACATGGTTGAGGTGCGCAAACTCTTCCTCGGCCACATGAAGAAGATGTTCACGATGATTGGCCAGTCACCGGAACAGGCTACCCAGAGCGCGGACACGGTTATGAAGATCGAAACCGAACTGGCCAAGGCCTCCATGGACCGGACGGCACGAAGAGACCCCAAGAACCTTGATCATAAAGTGCCTGTCAGTGAAGTTGAAGCGAGCGCACCCAACTTCCACCTGGACCGCTACTTTGCCGCCACGGGTGCTCCAGCGTTCAAAGAAGTGAACCTGACCAGTCCAGACTATTTCAAGAAGATCAACCCGTTGATTGAATCCACGACGCTGGATGAATGGAAGACATACCTCACGTGGCAGATGTTGAACAACGTGGCGGGATGGCTGTCTGATGATTTCGTTGCGGAAGACTTCAAGATGCAGCAGGCTCTGAGCGGTCAAAAAGAACTGCCTGCCCGGTGGAAGCGCTGCATCAATTCCACTGACGGATCACTGGGTGAAGCGCTGGGCCAGCCGTATGTGGACGCAACCTTCGGCGTGGAAGGCAAACAGCGCATGTTGAAGATGGTGGACGCGCTGGAGCGCTCATTGAATCGCGATATCAGCGACCTTCCCTGGATGACGCCGGCTACCAAGAAGGAAGCCCTCATTAAGCTTCAGGCTATCCGCAACAAGATCGGCTATCCGGACAAGTGGCGCGATTACAGCAAGCTGGAAATTAACCGTGGAGATATGGTCGGCAATCTCTGGCGTGCAACTCAGTTTGAGTCGAATCGCCAGTTACAGAAGATTGGCAAGCCCGTGGACAAGCTGGAATGGACCATGACTCCTCCAACCGTGAATGCCTATTACAGTGGCGAGAAGAATGAGATTGTCTTCCCTGCCGGAATTCTACAGCCGCCGTTCTTTGATAAGAACATGGATGACGCGATAAATTTTGGCGGCATTGGGCTGGTGATCGGGCACGAACTTACACACGGTTTTGACGACGAAGGCCGCAAGTTCGATCCGCAGGGAAATTTGCGCGACTGGTGGACACCTGAAGATGGAAAGGAATTCGAACAGCGCGCAAGCTGCGTAGCCGACGAATACTCCAGCTTTACGTCCGTGGACGATCTGCACCTGAATGGCCGGCTCACTCTGGGTGAAAACACAGCCGACAACGGCGGCGCTCGCATCGCTCTGATGGCGATGCATGACCTGATGACCCAGAACAAACAAGACCCCGAGAAGAAAATTGACGGCTACACGGCTGACCAGCGTTTCTTTCTGGGCTTTGCCCGTGTGTGGTGCGAGAACATCACGCCTGAACTTCTGCGTCTGGGAGCCCGCACCGATCCACATTCACCGGGCAAGTGGCGCGTAAACGGTGTGGTACAGAATATGCCTGAGTTCCAGAAAGCCTTCGGCTGTAAAGCCGGACAGCCGATGGTACGGGCATCAGCCTGTCACGTCTGGTAAGGAAGTAAGGAGCAAACTAAAGAGTAGCGATACTATGCCCCAGGAATGCATATAATCGTTCTGCATGCGTTCCTGGGGTGTGAAAGTTCTTCCACTATCGTTCGCTCTGGCGTTACTGGTTGGCAGCGCAATGGGCCAAACGTCCCCAGTCAATCCAGACAGCGCGAAACCAATCGCTTCGCCGCAGTCAACGGTGAGTTCAGCGCAGGCGCTCATCAAGGCTGGAAACTTCAAAGAGGCCGCAGCCATGTTCCGGCAGATCATTGCCGGCGATGTTGCGGCTGGAAATTCATCCGGCAACGGCCGCCCGCAACTTCAGTTTCTGCCCGAAGCATATGAAGGACTGGTTCACAGCCTGCTGAAGTTGGACGATGTGGCAGGCGCGGAAGAAGCCGCTGCGATGGGTCTGCGTGCCTATCCCGAATCGGCGATCACGCTGGCTGCACGCGGTGACGTTCGCTTTCGCAACGGTGGAATCATGGAAGCAGAAAGACTCTATCAGTCCGCATTGAAGATTGACGCAGCCAATGGTCGCGCATGGCTAGGCATGGGACGAGTGGATTCCGCATTGTCGCGCCGCGCCAAAGCACAAGAAGATTTTGCCCGCGCACACGAACTCGACCCGGCGGATGGTGATGCTCTTTACTATTGGTCAGTGGGGCAGCCGTATCCGGAAAATGTGAATGGCCTGGAGAAACATCTGTCCGAATTTCGCGATGACGAGGAGCGCGAACGCCACGAGCGGGAATATGTAGCTTTTATCAAAGCACTGGCCGGGCACAAAGTGTGGACACTGGCGCACGACGTTGAGCAGTCTGATTTGAAGCTGCAACCTGTAGTCACTCGCCTGCAAGACGGCCCACGCGCATACTCGCTGAGCGTTCGATTGAATGACCGCGCAAATGCGAATGTGATGCTGGATACCGGCGCATCAGGCCTGACCATAAGCCGGAAAATCGCCGAAAAGGCCGGGGCCCGCAAATTGTCAGAGCATTCGCTGGAAGGCGTGGGCAGCGCCGGCGCTGCCGCGGGTTATGAGGCGTGGCTGGACAAGGTCATCATCGGCGACTTTGAATTTCATGACTGCAACGTACACGTCTCGCCCAGCATGAACGCTGATTATGACGGCTTGATTGGCACGGACCTTTTCGAGCAGTATCTTGTGACTGTTGATTTTCCCAGCCGCAAGCTGCGTCTCAATCGCACTCGAGTTGCTCCCGATGCCGCCGGCAGCTCCGTTGAGCCGGGCGACCCATTACAGTTCTACCGGGTGGGACACATCATGCTCATGCCCACAAGCGTGGGCGATACGGCGCACGGTCTTTTTGCGCTGGATACCGGCTCTTCCACCAACACCATATCGCCGACACTGGCACGGCAGGTTAGCATCGTCCGCGATTCGAACGTCCCCGTAAACGGAATGAGTGGCCGCGTAAGAAACGTTTACTCCGCGGACCGCACTACATTGCAATTTGGCCGCTTCCAGCAGCCGCACGAAAATATCGTGACGTTTGACGTTCGTGAGCTCAGCAAGGACCTGGGAGTGGAGGTCTCTGGCTTTATTGGCTTTGCCACCTTGAAGAAGATGAAGCTGATGATCGACTATCAAAACGGCCGCGTGGATTTTGAGTACAAGCCGTAATTTTCCCCGATCATTGAATCTTTCGTATACGCCCTGTCATCTCAAGGACGTCTGTAAAATAGTTTTCCATTCTCTTGATCGGTTCTGCAAAGGAAAGCAATATGTCACCAGATATTTCGCTCATTGACTCTGCTCTTCGCACCTGGAAATCAAATATTGACCGCGCTGGAAAGTTGTTTGGCGCATTATCTGAATCGGAGCTTCAGCGGGAAATTGCACCTGGCAAAAATAGACTGTTGTACATCTGGGGGCACCTGGCGGCCGTGAATGACGCGCTACTGCCTTTGCTCGGTGTTGGAGAGAAACTCCATCCCGAACTGGATGCCATGTTTTTGTCCAATCCAGACCGTTCCCAGCAGAAGATACTCTCGGGGGAAGAATTGAAGCGCGCATGGGAAGAAATAAACGGATCGCTCTGGGCTGCATTTTCCAAATGGACGCCTTCGGAGTGGCTGCAGAAACACACCTCGGTCTCTGATGCAGATTTCACAAAGGAACCCCATCGCAACCGATTCACCATCCTGTTGGGCAGGACCTCTCATTTGGCCTATCACCTTGGCCAGGCAAACCTCGTCGTCTGAGACAACTGGCCCATTCCAGGATCGTTCTCAATAACAGCCGCCTTTAGAAAGGAACAGGTGATTAGGGATGCCAGACGCACTGAAGAACGAAACAAAAAGAAAACTTCTTCCCGCCGGTACTCCGGCGCCGGAGTTTTCGCTGAACAGCAAGCCTGATCAGAAGGTCTCTCTCAACGCGTTGGGGCAAACCTGTGGTTCTGGCTTTCTATCCTGCGGACTGGAGTCCTGTCTGTGGCGATCAGATGGCTCTTTACAATGAAGTTCTGCCGGAGTTTCGCAAGTTGGGGGCCGAACTCGTGGGCATCTCAGTCGACGGCGTCTGGTGCCACCGCGCATTTTCTGAAGCTCGCAATCTGCATTTTCCGCTACTGGCGGATTTCGAACCCAAGGGCGCCGTTGCTCAAAAGTATGGCGTCTATCGCGATGGAGACGGCATTTCAGAAAGAGCACTGTTTGTGATCGACAAAGAAGGAAAGATCGCCTGGAGTTATTGTTCTCCCATCGGCGTCAATCCGGGTGCGGATGGAATTCTGCAGGCGTTGGAAGATTTGGCAAAATAATGTCCAGGCAAAGTAATAACTCTCACAAGTAATGAGGTGTTTGTGGCCACTTTGAAAACTCCAGTTTCGTCCCAAGACCATGTTCAAGGTCCTGAAAATGCACCAGCGACCCTGGTAGAGTACGGCGATTATCAATGTCCACACTGTGGCCATGCCCATTCAGTTATAAAGCGGATTCAAAAGCATTTCGCGAAGCAGCTTCGATTTGTCTTCCGCAATTTTCCTTTGAATGAAATCCACCCTTATGCAGAAGCCGCAGCAGAGACCGCTGAATTTGCAGGTACTCACAATAAGTTCTGGGAGATGCACGACCTGCTCTTCGAAAATCAGGAGCGGCTCAGCGATTCTCTTCTTCCCGATCTGGCAAAAAAGCTAAAGCTGCCGGTTGATGCACTGATTAAGGCGCTTGAATCGGGCGAGTATGCTTCTCGTGTCGGCAACGATTTCAGCAGTGGAGTGAGAAGCGGAGTCAACGGCACTCCAACCTTCTTCATCAACGGTCGCCGCCACGACGGACCTTTCGAATACGATGATCTGGTCACGGCCATCGAAGACGCGATAGGGCCGGAAAGAGCGGTCGTAAATCGTTAGTAAGCAATAAAAAAAGGACTATGAAGGGTCTGGTGCGTTACGCGAAGGCCCTTCATCAAAACGAAGGATACCCTCAGCGACACTTTTTCAATCGAGCTCGAAAGCAACGTACATTAGCCTGCCCTTCCGCTCCACGTGCAAGGCGATTGCATCTCCAGAATGAAAGCTGTCAAGGACCGTGCGCAATTGTGTCGCCGAAGTAATGGCAATAGCGTTGATTGAACGGATCACATCACCCGCATTTAACTGCGGTTCGGGATCGATTCCCCGCAGCTGTGCTATCACTAGTACTCCGTCATTCAGGTGTTTGTTTTTCTCCTCCGTTAATTCCGGCTTCCGCCCGGAAATCATGACACCCAGCCTCGGCACCGCAGTTTCTTCCACATCGTCCGGGTGAGGGTCTTGTGAGTCCGGCGGCATCGCCGCCAGCAATAGGTTAAGCGCGACTGTCTGTGACTTTCTTGCCACCTCGAACTGAACGTGATCGCCCTGGCGTTTGTGAAGCAACGCCCACATGAGCTGGGGCACACTTCGCGCGTTTGCACCGTCGACGCTGACAATGACATCTCCTACCTGAAGCTTTGCTTTCTCGGCTGGGCTTCCGGCGGCAACCCCTGAGATCACAATCCCTGCATCAGTGGGTAGCTGAAGAGCGGACACAAGCGTGGGAGTTATCCCCTGGACGTCAATACCCAAATATGGTCGCGGCACATATCCATATTGCCGAATCTGCTGGTAAACGTAACGAACCAAGTCACTGGGAACGGCAAAACCAAGGCGCTCGATTCTTCCCCTTTCCGTTATGCTGAAAACATCCATTCCTACCATTTCACCTTGAATATTCACTAACGGACCACCGCTGCACCCGGACGCCAAGGCGGCGTCAGTCTGAACGTATACGAGGGAATCGTCGGGCTCAATTTGCCGGTCTACTGCGCTCACTACTCCCAGTGAAAGAGAATTTCGAAAACCCTCCGCACCGCCCAGCGCGGCCACCAGGTCGCCTTGTTTGAGACCGTGGGACCTGGAAAACGAAACCGTGGGCAGATCCTTGGCATCAATCTTCAGAACGGCTATGTCACCCTCTTTGAAAATACCAACGATTTTCGGCTCAAAGGACAGCTTGTGTTTGTTATTGTCCCCTTCACCTGTTGGATGAACATGGCTGTCGAGTTCAACGCGTATTCGTCTTGCCTTGTCGATTACATGATAGGCCGTGATAATGTATCCGCCGGAATCGACAATCATGCCCGATCCAGAGCCTCGTTGCTTGGAAAAGGTCTGGACCTTGGCGTCATCATCGCGGTCGGAAGAAGGTTCATAGCTAACCACTTCTATGTGAACGATCGCAGGAAACACGGTAGTGGCTACCTGTTCAAGTGACGCATTCAGGCTGCGTAACGTATCTCCGTTGGAATTTTGCTGGGGCGCTTGGCCCCTGGAACACACAACGAGAACAAGAGTCAATGCCGTGGAAAAGCATATCCGCTTAATGCCACCAGCTTTGTGATTCATAAATTGTCCGTTCTCGCTCGCAGAGAGGCAGGCAAACAACGCTGCGAGTCATCTCAATATCGGGCGGCCGCGGTTTCGCAAAATTAAGTCCATCGAGCATCAAACATTCAACAAAGCGCGGCGCTTCAACAACTCTACCCTTCCCGGATAATCAGGTGGAACTGTCAGACTTATCAGCGAGTCAAGACTCATTCCAGATGGGGCCCGACTGGCAGTATTGACAGTCACTTCACAGAAGCTAGCTATTTTTCCTGCACGCTCTGTGGGTGCCCAGCTTCCAAAGCGCACGACGGCGGGCTCTACGAACAGATATGTGCAGAGCACTCCGCTGTCTTTTCCACGACCTGACACATGTTTGTCCAGCCGAAGAACAAATACGCTTAGATGATCGCGGGACTGTCGATTTCTGTCCTCCGGCCCTTCATGGCTTGCTGCCTGCTGACCGTATCAAGCGAGCGGCCGATTCTGGATTGCGAAGTGCATTCTGCCGACAGTTTCAATCACGTTTGCAAACAAATCCCCCGTCCAGATGACCTTGAACGGGGGCTTAAGGAAGAGAGGAGCAGAGTTGTTTACTGCCTTGCCATGGCGATGCGGACAGCTTCTTCCGGTGCCACGAGGTGATCGGGGCTTACAGCGTCCTTGGCGATAGCGATCTGGACGCCCTTGACTTGTCCAGAAAACTCATTGCCTCGCGAGCTGTAATCTGGCGAAACGGGAGATCCTGTATCTACCCCTACGTCGCAGCCATCGTCGGCGGAGAAGATCATGGCCGCCGTAGCGGCAACTTTCCCCTCGCCCACTTTTTTACCGTCCACGTATAGAGTCGCGGTCCCGCCCTTGCCCAGTCCGCCACCTCCATACGCAAACTCCATGCGTACCTGGTGCTCACCTGAAGGCAGTGCAGTGGCTGATTCAGCGTAGAATTGCTGGATGCCGAGCAGGTTGTAACAGTATTTGAGCTTGCCGCCTTTCGCGTAGAGGCTCCAGCCACCAATATTGCCTCCCTGGGCAATGATGACGCCTTCTGCCCCCTTTGCTGGTACAACGATCTCAGCGGTCACCGAGTGTGATTTGTTCTTAATATTGATGACCGAGTTTTCAGAAAGACGCCCCATGCTGCCAAATAGAATCTGGGAGTCGCCCTTGATGAGTTGAGGCCGCCCCGCTGTATCTGAGTTCAGCCGCTTGGCAAGGTCGTCATCCAGAGGTAGCACGTTGTAACGGGTAGCTTCAATCAGCCACAGGCGCTGCAGTTCATGCAGCTTTTCCGGCATTTGCTTTGCCAGGTTGTTCGCCTGCGTCCAGTCTTTCGTGGTGTCGTAGAGTTCCCAGGTATCGTCATCGAAGGCTGGTGTCGCCTCGCCAATGAGGATCCATGGCGTCTTATGACGTGTCACCGCGGTCCAGCCTTTGTGATAAATGCCGCGGTTGCCGAACATCTCGAAATATTGTGTCTCGTGCTGCTCGGGTGCCATGGCATCATTGAATGCGTACGCCATGCTGACGCCTTCGATCGGATGCTGCTGGACACCGTTCACGAAAACCGGCTGCGGCAGCCCGGCTGCTTCCAGGATGGTCGGGGAAACGTCAATCACGTGATGGAACTGGCTGCGGATTTCAGCTTTCCCCTTGATACCGTTGGGCCAGTGCACGATCGTCCCGTTGCGTGTGCCGCCCCAGTGCGAGGCGACTTGCTTGGTCCACTGGTAGGGAGTGTCCATGGCGTGCGCCCAGCCCACCGCAAAGTGGTTGTAGGATTCCGGCCCGCCCAGTTTGTCCAGCCTTGCCATCAGAAACTCAGGCGTCTCCAACGCGGAAGCGCCATTAAAATTGATCATTTCATTGTATGTTCCGTTAAGCGTGCCTTCAGCGGACGCGCCATTGTCGCCAATGATGTAGTAGATCAACGTGTCGTCCAGTAGATTGAGTTTTTTCAGGGAATCCAGGAGCCGGCCAACATGGTGATCGGTATACTCCATGAACCCGGCATAAACCTCCATCTGCCGGATGAGCACAGGCTTGAGTGCGGCGGGCATCTCGTCCCATGAAGGGATTTCCTTGTGCCTGGGCGTGAGTTTACAGTCTGGCGGGATAACACCCAACTTTTTCTGACGCGCAAACGTCTCTTCGCGAAGCTTGTCCCAACCCTGATTGAACTTGCCTTTGTACTTATCCGCCCATTCACTTGGGACGTGATGAGGTGCGTGGGTCGCGCCCGGTGCAAAGTAGACGAAAAATGGTTTATCAGGCATCAGAGCCTTCTGTTGCCCAATCCAGTTGATGGCCTTGTCCGTCATGTCTGGAACCAGGTGATACCCCTCTTCGGGCGTTTTCTTCAATTCAACCGGCGTAGTTCCCTCATAGAGCGAGGGATACCATTGGTGGGCTTCGCCGCCGATGAATCCATAAAAATATTCGAATCCACCTCCCCCGGTTGGCCAGGCATCAAAAGGACCGGCTGGACTAGTCTCCCAGACCGGGACCTCATGGCACTTCCCGAACTGCGCCGTTGAGTATCCATTGAGTTTTAGCGTGCGTGCCAAAGGGGAACAGGTGTTCGGCAGGATTGAATTATAGCCAGGCGACCCGGTGGCGATTTCGGTGATCCCACCCATTCCTACTGTGTGGTGGTTACGGCCGGTTAGCAGTGCCTGGCGAGTCGGTGAGCAGAGGGCTGTGGTATGAAAGCGGTTGAATTTAAGACCGCCGGCCGCCAGACGTTCCGCCGTCGGCGTATTACATGGGCCGCCAAAAGCGCTTGAAGATCCAAAGCCCGCGTCATCGATCAGAATGATCAGAACATTAGGCGCACCCTTAGGCGGGCGTAACTGCGTTATGGGCGGATTCTTGGTGTCAGGATCCTTGGCGTCATAGGTGATTAGCCCAGAGCGCGGTTGATCCGGAATGGGGAGAACGCTTCGTTGCATCTTATCTTGGTCACTCATTTGGTCACTCATAGAGAGTCGCACCTTTTTGTCTTGGAAATCTGGAGGGTTTACGCGATGTGAAATTGGGATGCGCGCTGCTTCCATCAAAGCTTAAGTCCACCCTCCAGGGACGCAACTGTCAGAACGTGCAATCAGGGGAGTTGCAGAAAGCTTTTCTTGAGCAGATTGCTTTGGAGAGGAACCTGGCCCCTCATTTCCTGGTGGGACAGGCGAGCAGCAGGCGGCAGAGCAGTGTAAGTTGGTCGGCGATAAACTGGCAGGTTAAATTCAGGCCCGGGATTTTGGCGCATGCTCGTCGCAAACCATGACCACAAGCGACAGTTCTCTTACGCTTCCGAGCGCTTGCGTTGCAACATTGGGACAGCCGCGGTGGTCACAAAAATATTCCGTGAGTACTTCTTCGCGCCCGTCCGCAGTCGTTAGACCCGTCTTAATCGTTACGTGTGGAATGGTGAACCCCTTAACCCAATGGTTCTCTCATTCTGACTTGTATCAGGCTCCTGCGCAAGGACTTTTACAGGACAGGCACGCCGATGTTCCTTGGATTCCGATTTCAACCAGTGGCCTGAACAGCCGAACTGTAATTTGTGACAGTGGTTCATGGCACGCCCGCCCGCGTAGCCTTCCCTAAGAGTTCTGAGGAAAAAGCTCTAGTGAAGGAGCCCTGAGGAATCTTGAACAATGCCCGAAGCTCCCAGCGTCTGGCCGCGGAATGCTCCCTCCTATTTTCATGTCATGGCGAAGCCAACCGGGGCCGTTTGCAATCTTGACTGCAAGTATTGCTTTTTCCTATCCAAGGACACGTTATATCCCGGCAGCCAGTTTCGTATGGCAGATGACGTGCTCGAAGCCTACGTCAAACAAGTCATCGAATCTCAGCGCGAGCCCCAGATCACCATTGCCTGGCAGGGCGGCGAACCGACACTGATGGGGTTGGACTTCTTCCGCCGAGCAATGACCCTGGTACACAAATACAAACGTCCCGGGATGACCCTGGAACACACCATTCAAACCAACGGCACTCTCCTGAATGAAGAATGGTGCGAATTCCTGAGAACAAACAGCTTTTTAGTTGGGTTATCGGTGGATGGCCCACGCGAAATGCATGACGCTTATCGAGTGGACAAAGGCGGCGCACCAACTTTCGACAAGGTGATGCACGCGGCCCGTTTAATGCAGCAGCACCGGGTTGAGTTCAACATACTCTGCACGGTTCATGCCGCTAACGTCGAACACCCACTTGAGGTATACCGCTTTTTTCGCGACGAATTAAGAACTCACTTCGTACAGTTCATTCCCATCGTTGAACGGGCCGTGCCTGGGATGCTGGAGATTGCCAACCAAGGCTGGGGTGAGCGCAACCACGCACGCCCGCTTTACACACAGGACGGAAACCTCGTCACCGAACGCACTGTCAAGTCAGAACTTTGGGGCCAGTTCCTGATCGCCATTTTCGACGAATGGGTGCAGCATGATGTAGGCAGCATTTTCATCCAGTTATTTGAATCGTCGCTAGCATCCTGGATGGGAATGCCCGCGTCACTGTGTATCTTCGCCAAGACATGTGGCAATGCCCTTGCACTCGAGCATAACGGAGACCTTTATTCCTGTGATCATTTTGTCGAGCCAAAATATCTTTTGGGTAACATCCGGGAACAGCATCTGGTTCAACTGGTAGCCTCAGACCAGCAGCGGAAATTCGGAAATGACAAGCAAGATTCGCTTCCACGTTATTGTCGTGAGTGCGAAGTAAAATTTGCCTGTAATGGTGAGTGTCCCCGCAACCGGTTTATAGAGACCCCGGATGGTGAGCCGGGCTTGAATTATCTGTGTGCGGGTTACAAAGCCTTTTTTAACCACATTGATCATCCCATGA
>Ga0207127_10207_pt1 | contig 14019 bp, 11 predicted proteins | sample Alteio_BWMinHeat_17_FD_153574 | JGI IMG/M metagenome (GOLD analysis project Ga0207127, IMG submission 153574) | Enriched cells from forest soil in Barre Woods Harvard Forest LTER site, Petersham, Massachusetts, United States -... | ecosystem: Environmental > Terrestrial > Soil > Temperate forest >...
AAAATAAAAGTTTCGGGTTTTTATAAATTCTCCAAATAAAAAATTTAAGCGTTTTTTTGAATGATTCATTACCCTTCACCAAGTATTCATCGGCCAATTCGTATTTTCTGTGAGTTTTAATAAATCCCAAAACTTTTTGCTTCGCTGAACCATACATATCATGGAATGCTACAATTCCTCCCTTCCTCAGAATCTTATCAACAAGAAAAAAATCAACCAAGGTATAATCAAAAGTATGCCAGCCATCAATTAAGGCAAAGTCAATAGAAATTTTATCTTGAATCAATTCTGGAATTTTTAAATGGCTCGGTCCTTCCAGCAGTTGAAAATATTGGTCGCTATTTTCTCTTTTCAGGTTTTCTAAAGCTGCCCCGCCATATTGGCTCATCTGGTTGGGATCAACCCCATAATGCCTCGACCCGGCATGGCCGGACAATTTATGATAATGACAGATAACGAGAGTTGAGGCTCCTGAAGCTACTCCCGTTTCAAGAGTATTTACAGCTTTGATATCTTCAAGAATTCTGCCTATGGCCAATGCTTCATCCCTACTAATTGAATCATCAAATTTAACCCTCTCAGCTCTTTGGTTTAAACTGTATCCCACACTATACATTTGCTCCAAAGTTTGCGGCAATAGGTTCATTTTTAAATCACGATTGATCGACCAGATTATGAAATAGTAAGGCTAATTGTTCAGATAAATGACTTCGATGAAATCCCGCTAAATAATCAGTATTGGCTTTGAATTTCCTGCCATTCAATAGAAGTTTCGAGATTGCCTCCCCAGCGCTTTCCGTATCATCCGGGTCACATATTATCCCCAAACCGCTTTTTTGAATAAACTCCTTTTGTATTCCTTCCGTTACAAAACCTAGAATGGGCTTTTTCTGTCCTACAAAATCAAAGATTTTGGAAGGTAGGCAATAATGCTCATCATTAATATATTTTTCAGAAGTTGCAAGTAAAATATCAAACCCCTCTTGAATCCTTAAAGACTCATCATAACTAACAAAGCCATGAGAAAAGAAATTTTGAGTTAAATCAAATTCTTTTAGCATCGAATCTATCCAGTATGGTTTTCTTCCGATAAATTCAATCCGAATTGAATTGACAAGAGGTGGATTAACTTTCTTTAACCATGCCAGGGCTTTAAAGAAAAAAAAAGGACTTCGATATAGCCAATCCATTTTAGCAGGATTATATTCTAACATGTGATGACCTCTTTTTTTCCACCAAGGTCTAAAAGTATTTTTTCTTCTTTCCGGGTCGTAATAAAAAGATCCTGTATATCCAATAACAATTCTATCCTTAGATGGTATATATTCAAAGTCCTCGGAAGAATCCAGGTCATTGTCAAAACCGTTTGAGATATAATGAAACCTTTCAGGGCTCAAGGCTGGCTGAACTTTATGAAAAGTTTTTATCATTTGAGGGGTCACACCGATAACTGCGGCTGCAAGTTTATACAATTTTCGTTCCTCCTTCAGGTTTACCCAATAATGAAATATGCTTGCCAAAGGGGCAAACCCTAGATGTGACCACAAATCACGCATATCTAAAACAAAAGGAATTTTATATTTTTCCGAAATTTCAGCTGTCAACATCCCTGAACTAAAAGGTGGTAATGAAGTGAATAATAGTTTGGGTTGATGCCTTTTGATAATACTTCCTATTTCTGCAAATAAATAAGTCTTCCATCTTTTGGCTAAAGAGTCCTTGATACTAAAATATATTTCGAAAAAATCTTTGACCTTTTTAAATCGATATCCCTTGAAATTATCACAATGAATTCTATATATAATTGATTCCGGAGGTAATTCATTCAATAAGCCATAGTCAATTTTTGCATTGAAAATCTTTGCAGCTTCTTCAGGCAAAAAACTAACTATAATTGGCTGAATTCCAAAATTTCCCAGGTATTTAATAAACTTTAGGCTCCTGAAATTTCCGGTTGTGTTTACAGGAGCAAATTCCATTAAAATGAAAAGAACAGGAAGTTTATTATGGGATCCCAATACCTGGTTTAAGTTTATATCAAATTCTTCAATATACTGGCAATCCTTACAGATGCCTTGCCATCCCCATACAATTCTTTCCAGGTATTCAATTCAACCTTCGTTCGGACAGCATTAACAATTTTAGTCCTATTGGGTCCGGTAAGCATATTCCAGTTTCCCGACAAAGTCTCCACCCACTCCGTATCGTCCCGCAATGTAATGCAGGGCTTTTTAGACCAATAAGCTTCCTTTTGGAGGCCCCCGGAATCTGTACAAACCTTTGTACAACTCTGTAACAACACCTGCATTTCAAGGTAAGAGGCAGGTAAAATAATAAAAACATTTTCCGGGATATTAAATCTTGTAATACTTTCTCTATTTCTCGGATGCAGGGGCCACACAATTTTATAAGGCAATTCACGAAAAGCTGATATGATCCCTTCCAAATTGAAGCTGGAATCCGTATTTGAAGGACGGTGGATAGTCGCAAGAATATATGGCTCATATTCAAATGGAAGGACTTCTTCCAATTTAATTTTGTTTTTTGCAATTGGACCATATGCATTCAAGGCATCATACATAACATCACCGACATTAAAAACGTTGGTAACTATCCCCTCTCTTTCCAGCTGTTTTACCCCTTCTTCCGAAGAACAAAAAAGTATCTCCGAAACGCAATCGGTAATAATGCGATTGATTTCTTCAGGCATGGTACGGTTAAAACTTCTCAAACCTGCCTCAACGTGTATTACTTTTATGTTGAGTTTGGATGCGACAATGGCACCGGCCAAAGTAGAATTTGTATCTCCATAAACAAGCAAAGCCTGAGGTCTGATATCTAACATTTCCTTTTCAAGCTTTGTTATGATTTGGGCAGTTTGAGCCCCATGCAATCCTGAACCGACCATAAGATTTTTTTGAGGCTTTGGAAGATCCAATTCCTCCCAAAAAATATCACTCATCTCCTTGTCATAATGCTGCCCGGTATGTATGATTATTTCCTCGATGTTGAAATCCTTCAATGCCCTGGATACCACGGCAGCTTTGACAAATTGTGGTCTTGCACCAATAACCGTCAGGATCATGGTGCTATGTAAATTTTCTTATTAGCGATGTGGCAGGCTTTATCATTCGCATAATTCTAAAATAGAGTTCTCGCTGGTGCTTATCAGTACCAAAATCTTCATGACTTTTATTGGGAAGTGTCAATATTTCATCAAATTCATCATCTGAAAAACCTAATTTTTTTGCCACGTATTTCTTGTCTTCCAGTTGTAAAATTGGGTCATAACTTGGCCGTGAAAGTTCATACAAGGCTTCCGCCTTTGTTAACTGACCCGCGAATATGAGGTTCGATAGATGAGCTTTGCGTTTGTCAATGTGAAATTTATTGGGAAGGATATATCCCTGATAAAACCTGGTAAAAACGGATTCATGATGTTTCCCTCCATAATCCCGCCATTTCAATTCCTTTGCTATTAAGGATTTAATATCTTCCTTTTTATAGGGGACATAGTTTAACAATTGAACGCTCTTTATTTTTTTTATCAGTTGGTAATTGGCAAAATGCCATAATCCAAGCGCAGGAAGTTTTTTGAATCTTCTTTTACCATAGGTTCTATGAATGGTTTTTAAATTTACAAGATCGAACTTATTATAATTCCAGGATTTGGGCAATGTAATTTCCGTCCAGACATTATTGCCACTTAGCATATATTTAATATTAAACTTATCTGCGGTATTAAACAATGCTCCAAAGATCATGTGATCGGCAGGAACATCCAAATCAAGGACAGAGGCTTTGAAGTAGGATCTTTGCAGTTCTTTGAACTCTTCCCAATCAATCACATAAGTAAATAAATTTAAACCTAATATTTTAACAGCATTCTCAATATTTTGGATGGCGAGTTCAGTATTCCAACCATAATCAAAATGGACGAGAAGTGGTCTGAGTCCTTCTTGTTTTGCCAGCCAAGCCAGGTAGGTGCTATCAGCCCCGCCGCTAAGCCCCAAAATGCAATCATATTGGTTATTTTTCCCTTCTTTTTTTATTTCATCAACAATTGCTTTTAGTTTTTTGGTGCCCTCTTCACCACTCAAGGTCTGAGTCCTTTCGGCCTCTAGATATTCATAATAATAATTGCAAATGCCATTTTCATCAAATCTGATATCCGGATCGGCAATAGTATCCATTACACTAAGAGAACATTGCTGGTATTGTCTGTTTCCATTAACGGCCAAATCCATTTTTAGCTTTTCTTCATCATATATCAACATAGACTATACCTGATTTTTTAAAGCGTAAATTTTTTCAATGATCTCAACTACTTTGAGGCCCTCCAAGGCATTAGTAGTTATCGGTGCCCTCCCTTTTAATACATCCACCACATTCTCAAAAATATAATAATGATTTGCAGCAGACCCTTTATAGGGGCCATAATCATTAGGTGGGTTAGCTGGTGGGAGTTCTGGCATTTCATAATCCTTAATTTTGCAAATTATCACCTCATTCATATATTGCCCTCCTACCTTGACAGTGCCCTTTTCGGCAAGAATGGTGATGCTGGTTTCAAGATTTTCCTGCCACACTGAGGTAGAATAACTAAATATACCGCTGCCTCCTGCCGTAAATTCGAAATTTACGGAACCGGAATCTTCAAAATCAGTTAAATTCTGATGGTTAAAACTATAAAACCTGCCCCCGATCTCTTCGATATCACCAAACAACCAGAACATGATATCGATAAAGTGGGAGAACTGGGTAAACAAGGTTCCCCCGTCCAGATCCTTTGTCCCATGCCAGTCTTTTTTTGTATAATAACGCTCGTCTCTGTTCCAATAACAGTTTATTTGCACTAAATATATTTTCCCTAATAGATTTTTCCTCAAAATTTCCTTGAGCCATATGGAGGGCGGGGAATAACGATTTTGCATTACGCAAAACACTTGCTTATGATAATGCAGGGATTCAAATATGATCCTTTCACAACCTGCCTTGGTCAAAGCCATAGGTTTTTCAACGACAATATGGTGTCTGCTGGCTAACCCTTTCACGGCATGTTCTTCATGCAATCCATTGGGAGTAGCAATACACAAAACATCAAAATAAATACCGGAATTAATCAAATCATCAATCGAATTGAAAAAAGGGGCAGCGTAGTTTTCTATTTTTAGCTTCTCTTTTGGGGCGGAATCACAGAGTGCCACCAGCTCACACTCCTTATTGTTAGTAATCATCGTAGCGTGCCGTTTTCCGATGTGACCGCAACCAATAACGGCAAACTTAATTTTTTCATTTTCGGCCATCAAGCAACTTTTTTACAAGGTTATTTATTAATTGATACACCTCCTTCGATTCTGGACAAATGGCCAGCCCTTTTTCATCAAAATGTAAACGATGCCCATATTCACTTACCCAACCAATCTGTTCGGCAGGATTCCCAACCACCAAACCAAATGCGGGCACTGATTTGGTAACAACTGCACCTGCCCCTATCAGCGCAAATTCTCCGATTTCAAACCCGCAAATAATGGTTGCATTGGCACCAATACTGGCGCCTTTGCGAACAATTGTTTTACGATATTGATTCTTTCTGTCTACCGCACTTCTTGGATTGATTACATTGGTAAATACCATAGAGGGACCCAAGAAAACATCATCTTCGCATGTAACTCCAGTGTAAATGGAGACATTGTTTTGAACTTTCACGTTATTGCCAAGGACAACCTCCGGCGAAACAAAGACATTTTGACCGAGGTTGCAATTGCTACCAATAATACAATTACCCATGATATGAGAAAAATGCCATATTTTGGTTCCTGACCCGATTTGGCAACCTTCGTCTATAACTGCAGTAGGGTGAGAAAAATAACTCATCTTGTTGATGAAAAAGTTTGCGTAACTATTTTCATATTAAGCCTTCTAATAAGTTTCGAAATAGCGTTTGCCCAGGAACAAGTCTTTTTAATACCTAAAATTCCCGATCATAGAATTGTCAATACGGTATAGCACTACTGGGGTATTGATTAAATCCTCAAAACCTCGCATTTAAATAAACATTTGGATAAATATCCAATTTTTTCCCCTTTTAGTCTTTTTTAAATCAACATAATTGAATTGATTGGGTCATTTTCCCCTATCAATTAACATCCTAATAATCAGCGAAACCGATTAAAGGGAGGAATATAATTTTTCCTTAAGTACGTCCTGAGAGGGATAACTTATCAGCACAGCCTTGTGCGGCCTTTGAAACACAAATAAACTCCCTGCAGCAACCGCTGAAGCTCCATGTTGAATTGCGGGTCTAAAATCGTCGACTGAAGATGCACCTCCACAAATTATTAAAGGTATACTTAGGGAATCAGTCACTATTTTCACTAATTCCAAATCATAGCCGGAATACATGCCGTCCTTGTCGATACTATTCATAAAAATTTCACCAGCACCTTCTTCCTGCATTTTCCCAGCAAATACAACAGGATCCATTCCTGTATTTTCAGTCCCATTTCTCGTATATACTCTGTATTTCCCAAAGAAATTTTTTTTAACATCAATGGAAACGACAACGCTCTGGCTACCCACCAATTTAGCTGCATTATTTATCAAAGAAGGGTTTTTGGCTGCCTGACTATTCAGAATTACTTTTTCCACACCCAAGTAGAACATCTCCTTTATTTCGTCGATTTTTGAAATGCCTCCCCCATAAGCCAAGGGTATAAATGCTTCCCCCGCAATTTCCTTCACTTGTTGCATATTAGGGCCTCGTCCTTCCCGTGTGGCATCAATATCTAAAATCACTATCTCATCAATTTCCTTTTCATTGAATATCTTAACAGCATTTATCGGATCACCCACATATTGATATTTCTTAAAACGTATGGACTTTACAAGACCTCCCTTTGATATTAGCAAAACGGGTATTACTCGGACTCTTATCATTCAGTACTGTCAAATCTTATCAGCTATTTCCAGGGGTACCATTACATATTCACACATATCTAAATTATCATGTATACCAATACTTTCTATTGATTCAAATTTTACGAACTCCCTCAAATTGAGTTTAACAATTCGAAAAATCTTATAGGACAATCCAAAAAGTATTGCTTCAATAGATTGTTGCCGCTTTATTCGTTGATCATTATTACTAGTATAGCATGGAAGGATTTCCATCATTAATAGTGGCCGGTACTGGTTGATAACACTTTGCAAACTTTCCAGCACCTCTGGCTCAGCCCCTTCCACATCAATTTTAATAACTGCAACTCCGCTTAAGTGCAATAAGGAATTTGCCTTTTCAAAAGTAGTGACCGGAATAATAATTCGCTCAAATACCTTCTCATCCGGTCTGAAATTTCGAATGAGAGAGGCAGAGGGATCGGTATCACTATCTGAATAAAACTCCAGCTCAAGTATATCATCGCGGTTAAATATGCCAACAGGGATAAGCCGGCAATTTTGAAAATCGTTCGATCTGATCAGTTCTGAAGAGTAATATATACATTTAGGATTTGGCTCAAATCCTATCCATTCAATATCTCTATTAACCGTCTTCAATTTAATCAACGTCTGCCCTACATTGACACCTATGTCAATAAAAGCGCCCTTAAACAAGGGCAATAATTTACCTAAAACCACATACATCCAATCTTCAGAAGTACTTAAATTTTCATATCCCAGGCCATTAATCAATGGAATAATAACAGGTTTGCCATTAAATAATTTCTTTACGGTCGTATTAATTGATTTCAGCCAACCAAGTTTTTTAATGACTCTTACTCCAAATGAATTCATTCATTCCAAAATTTAATCGAGCATTGCAAAATTTTTAAGCAACTGCATACCAAACCGATGGCTTTTCTCGGGATGAAACTGAACACCCATAATATTCTCATGTTCAATAGCCACGGCATATTCATACCCATAGTTGGCGGAAATCAATTCATCATTACTTTCTTTCAATTCCACATGATAGGAGTGAGCAAAATAAAACCGTGATCCTTCAAGACCTTTTAGTAAGGGGGAAGCTCTTTTAAATTGGACATCAAGCCATCCCATGTTCGGTATTTTCCGCTCTTCCTGCATTCTGTCCTGTCTGAAGCGAATTGTATTTCCCTTTATCCACCCTAACCCTTGCAATAGACCTTCCTCGCTGGATTGCATAAACATTTGCAATCCTACACAGATACCCAGTACGGCTATTTTCTCAATCAGGACTCTTTTTTCAATTAAGGGCCTTAAACCAGATTGATCCAATTTTTCCATACAATTGTCAAATGCACCCATGCCTGGTAAAAGTATTTTGGATGCAGCGGCTATATCTTCGGGATGGCCGCTGATGATAGAATTGAAACCAGCTTTGCTTAGCATATTTCTGATGGAACTAAGATTGCCAATGCCATAATCAATTATTGTAATCATAACCAGCCGGATACAGGGAATTTATAAAAGATTTACAATTTCCGAGATAATTTTCAGCGTATAGATAAACGCTCATTTTATGTATTTCATCAAGCCAAGTGTTATAGCTTGCATTACCTAAAATGATATCCTCAATAATAAGTTCAATTTTATCGAGGTCGCTTATCCTCACCGTTTTTATGGCACTTTTCATCTTGTCACCGTTATACAGACTGTGGATACCATCAGGAGAATATCTTGTACCTATTGTAACGCAAGGTTTGGATAGTCCAATTGATTCAAACAAAACTGCTGAATCAAAACCAACAACTAAAAAGGAGCTGCCAATAAACTTATAAACGTCTTCATTTCTCCCAGCAATCCTTATTTTACCCTCATATTTCCCAGATAGGCTGTAATAATAATCAGTATTATTCTGAGGTTCGTGGGGATGTATTTTCAGAATTATTTTAAGGCCTTGAATATCTATTTTAAGCAGCTTGTCTATTAGCAATTTAGTCTCATCAAAATAGGTCCACTGAGTTGGGATTAGGATTTGCTTTTCATTGTGTAAATCAAATGTCAGAGTTTTAAGCCTTCCCCTATTCATTTCAAAACGACTGCTCCCCAACACTATAACCTCGGAGTTATCCCAGAAACCATTTTCTAATATCATATCCTTATGTAACTCGCCGAATACTCCAATGAAGGAGGAAAGCAGCATTGCATCTTTAGAATCCTTCAATTTCGAAGAATAAATATATTGGGGATGAAAATTATCGATTATACCATGCTGTAAGTCAACAGACTTGATACAATTCTTATTTGCAGCTGCGATCAGACCTGTGCCAATTCTTTCAGAGGTAATAATGAAATAAGGCTTTATTATATCCAAAAGCATTTTATTTGCTTTATACTCTGCAAAAAAATCAATGATTATTTTTTGGATTAACCCAGTTTTTATTTCAACCCAAATCTCTTGCTCTTTTAAGAAAGGAATAAGCAATCCAACTAGCCTTTCCGCTAATGAACGAATTACAGCATTCCTACCAAGGCTTAAACGATAAAAAGAAGCAACTGGATACAATAAATCAAGTTTTAGATCAATACCAACCAAAGATGGTAGTTTATAATTGCCATCAATTGGTTGTTCAGCATAAATGTAATTAGTTACCAACTTACTCGCAATAAAGGCATCAGTTAGGGAATTTGAATAAGTACCATTTTCATCCATTGTTAATTTATCAGTAGAGGAAGTATAGAATAGGGTAATATTTTTTTTTTTAAAAATCCTATACTTGATTCGCACTAACAAAAAAAGTAAAGATATTGTATCAGTAACCTTTTTGAACTGTAATAATAATTTCTTAAATAATTCAACCGCACGATTCCTGAATGAGTTATGCGAAATATTTCTCACAATATCTTCACTGATTAAATTGAAGTATAATGGAGTTTTAACAATAGCCCATACCAGAGTTTCCTGAAGTCTTAATTTCTTTAGTTCATCACTGTAAGTTTCTTCAAAAAGATTAAATGCTTTTGATATGGCAATTCTATCTTTCACTTATAAGTTATATCCGACCGTGTATGAAGATGTAAGAATATTTCGAGTAGATTATGCATTCCGATTTATAATATTTTCCTTAGATCTTTTGATTGACTCCTTAACTTCAAATCCTACGATCGCTTCTTTTAAATTATTCACATTTTCAAAAAAATCAAACCCTTTTTCATAATAGGGTTCAACAAATCCTCTAATTCCGGTTTCTTCCAATGCTTGAACATATTTTTTCACCTTCTCAGTATCAGGTGTGTATCCATTTTCAATTTTTTCAATTTCCATCCTAAGTGTTTTTAGAGAATCAACACTAAAGACGCCTTCGCATCCCCTGTACCAGGCATATCCAAAACACAAGGCAGGCTTACCTCTTACTATGGATTCAAACCCAATTGTTCCCGTAAGAGTTGCAACAGCTTTGCTATTGTCTATTAATTGATAAGTGTCTAAATTGGTATCGACAAACTTTGCATTCCCCAATTTTAGTATATCCTGATAAAACCAGTTATTCCTCGTTTGATCAATGTACATCATAAATTGAGTCGCATGCTCCTTCACATATATTGTCCAATCTTTAGGAATGGCTGCTGAGAGCAACTCTATCATCAAATACTGGTGTACAAATACACCTCCATCAGGCGATGAAGTCCTTTCTGGCTGATACATTAATGCGACAAGTATGTATGGAGAGTTATAGTCAACTTTTGAAAGAATGTTTTCATAGGAGGTTCTGAGCCTTGTGGTTCTCCTTGTCATAATCTTTGAGTAATGTTTCATCTCAAGCCGGGTCAACATTTTTTGTTCTATTTTATCTGATTTTGATTTATAGTATACATTGGAATCTTGAAATAGACTTTTAGTAATGTATTTATGCTTAAAATAACTTGCCACATTTCTTGCAAGATCAAACGACTGCCTGAAATAGGATTTCTTTTCATTAATCTTTTTTTCATAGCGAAACTGGTCGATCATATAGGATGGTAAAGCCTGACTGTAATTACCTAATATCTTATATAAATATTTATTACTGGATTCAGATAGGAGCGCCGGAGCATTGGTTGATAAGAGATGTTTATATCTTTCAATTATTCGCAAAGGCATTTCCTCAAATGAATTATTGATATATATTATATAAGGAATCGTGGTTTCTATGAAAAGAATACAAGTAATATTTTTCCATTTACATAATTGGTATAAAACATAGTCATAACATAAATGGGGGGTAACCGGAGTAAAAAAAATATCAGGCTCAAAGTAATCCAGGACATGAGACCAATATTTCAGATAATAGTGATAAAGTCTTAGTCGGTCAGGATAGGTGAACCAGCCCATGGGATCCATGCGGTCCATCATTTTGAGTACAATCGATTCATGTTCGGCAAAGCTTTTTAACAAATCCCCATCAACAGGTGATAACTTCAGGTTTTGAAGACTTTTAATCGGTACCCCTCTTATGGCATCATAATTTTCATGGATAGTGATCCCAGAAAAAGATTCCTTCAATTCATTGAAATTAATAAACCTACTATGCCCGGTCCAATAAACGGGTTGCCATCCATTTTCTCTTGCAGCTTTCTTGAATACTTCAGTCCAGGTATTATGCGAGCATTCCGAGACTATAACTTTTTTCGACATTTATTTATGGTGATTTGTTTACCCTAACCTAATTATAAAAATTTGAGAAATTCTTTAAATCAGGCAATTAGATTCCAAGATGAAGGTGTTCCCATCTTGATATTAGAAGATGCCTTGTGCCTAAGCAATTCAGGCAGGAAACGTGGATGCAAACCATCGCCAGGGCGAATAATTCGGAGATTTTCTGCGGTAAAATTTTCACCTGCTTCAACATCTTGTACAACATAGATTGAACGTTTAAAGCGAAGACTCTTCTTCTCAGATTCAGTAATATCATAGGTAATCTTTCCGAGTCCTTCAAAAGCTCTCCTACTTTCGATAACCAAAGAGACAAGTTCATGGGGTTCTAATGAAAAAGCAGCATCTACTCCCCCGTCCGCCCTGTTTAACGTAAAATGTTTTTCAATTAACCTTGCGCCCAAACCGATTGCAGCCAATGGCACCCCTATCCCCAGCGTATGATCCGACAACCCAACCTGGCAATTAAACATTTCAGCCATATGTGGTATGGTTAACAAGTTGCTATTTTCAGGTGATGCAGGGTAGGTACTAGTACATTTTAAAAGAATAAGTTTCTTACATCCGGCTTCCCGTAACGTATATACAGTTTCATCAATGTCAGCCAATGTTGAAAGTCCGGTCGACACAATAACAGGTTTGCCTGTCTTTGCAATTTTTCTTAACAAGGGCAAATGATTATTCTCAAATGAAGCAACCTTATAGGCTGGCACATCAAGCTTTTCCAAAAAGTCAACAGCTGATTCATCAAATGGCGAACTAAATGCCAATAAGCCTCTTTCCTTCGCTCTTCTGAATATAGGTTCATGCCATTCCCAAGGAGTATAAGCTTGTTTGTAAAGCTGGTAAAGATTTTGTCCTTTCCATAGAGATTTGTCATCGCTGATGAGGAAAAGTCCAACATTCATGTTAATTGTAAGGGTATCTGCAGTATAAGTCTGAAGTTTTATTGCTTGTACTCCAGCTTCAGCGGCACAGTCAACAATAGCAAGGGCTCTATCCAAGGACTGATTATGATTGCCTGACATTTCCGCGATTATAAATGGTTTGTGTTGCCTGCCAATAGGAATTCCGCCAATATTGATTTCTTCCATATATTATTTTTGGTAAATTTCATATGATACACCGCCTATCTCCTCAATGCTGTTTAGAATAAAAGAGTTATTTCTAAAAGCCCTTGATGAGGCGATATTATCCATTTTTACTGTGGCTGTAAGGAAAGGTTTTTTCATTAGTTCTTTAGACAGCTCTTTTATTGCCATTTTCAGGACTACGTCACCAAACCCTTTTCCCCGGTAATCTCCATCGATAGAGAAGTTAATTCTATACGCATTGTTTTCTAATTCAAATCTTACTTGAGCAAAAGGAGTTTTCCGGTATTCAAATACATACAAAATCGTTGACTCAGATGATAGCTTGTTATTAAACCATTCTGTATGATTTTCCATTGTGAACGTATCTTGAACAATGGAGCTTTGCCTAACGATAGGGTCTAATGCCCACTTATAGTAGGTAACCAAATCTTTTATCGTCGCTCTTCTTATTTTAATAGTATACTCTTTTTTTAGTTTTTCAAATATTCTGCTGAAAGAGGGGTAGGCATCTTTTACAATCATCTTTTGCTTGCGTACTTGTTGATTTGCAGTATTCGAATCGAATTCAGCTATTGACCGGCGGAGAGTTGAATTCTCAACTAATCTGAAATCTCCCATATTCAATGCACAGTCTGCCGATGCAAGGAATCTCGAAATTGAAATTTGGTTATTAGCGTGAATACCGGTAATTAATCCCAGCCCGACAGCACATGCCTCATAGGCTAAGTTGCTTGCAGGGCAAACACCAATTTGGCATCGTTCCATCACACTTACCAATTCATCAGCATTTATGTTTTTATGAATAAATAAGTTCTTAAGATTTCGATTCGGCTTTTGTTTTATACCATCAATCATTGGATCATTTGAAACAACATGAATATCCTTGATTTTATCTATAGTCAGGCACATTTCAACAGTCTTATAAGCCAAGTGATGATCATCAGCTCCGCCAAAGCAAACAAATATTGCCTCAATAGAAGAAAAAAATCTTTCATTAGCGATGGACTGCCTAAATGGCCTCCGCAACATTGCATATTCCGGCCCAAGTGCTAGTCTGGTAAACGCTTCGGTTGAATAATCAAGTTCACTTATGCCACCTGCATGATTAACAACAACATCTGATAAAAAATGCTGGTTGTGAAGGTCATCAATGCAAATTATCTTAGAGTTGCTGCCCAACAATATTTGCTGATAAGAGGTCGTAAAATGATACCCATCTATTATTATGAAATCCCCTTCATTTAATATAGTTGAATTGATAAATTCAGCTTCTTTCTCAAATATTTCATTCACCGGTAATTCAATAAAATC